>Ga0209541_10018261_pt1 | contig 10170 bp, 10 predicted proteins | sample RifCSPlowO2_01_FD_184027 | JGI IMG/M metagenome (GOLD analysis project Ga0209541, IMG submission 184027) | Groundwater microbial communities from Rifle, Colorado - Rifle CSP2_plank lowO2_0.1 (SPAdes) (version 2) | ecosystem: Environmental > Aquatic > Deep subsurface > Groundwater | place...
TTTTCATGATTACTTAGACCCTTTAATGACCTTCTGTAAAAAATATGTTGACGAAGGCAGTCGAGTGGAGGTTCTTGGATTAATCGATGAGAGGTGTAAAGGTCATCCAGGAAGAGTAAGAAGATTGGCAATGGAATTAACACAAAAATCTGAAAGAGAAAGAGCCTTGTTAGATGCTGCAGCAGTTAGGGGATTTTTAGAGAGGAGTGCAGAAATAGGAAGACCTAGAGGTTTAGTCCATTCCGCTTAAAGGGTCTTCATTAACGGGATTGTGAGTCTTGGCAACTAAAACGTCGTCTACGCGGAGGAGCAGAGTGGCGACTTCTGTGGCGGCGTCGATTGCTTGAGTTTTTACTTTAAGGGGCTCGACGATGCCTGCATCAAGGCAATTTTCTATCCTATCTGTCAAGAGATTGAGACCGTCGAATTTATTTCCAGAGCTGTGACGGCGCTTTAATTCACTTATTACTTCAATTGAGTCGAGGCCTGCGTTTTCTGCTAGTGTCTCAGGTATTTTTTCCAGAGCGTTTGCAAATTCTTCCACGGCGAGCTGTTCTTTTCCTTGCAATGTTCTGGCATACTCTCTGAGTTTTAAAGAAAGTGCGATTTCGATAGAACCTCCGCCTACAACTATTTTGCCCTCGCGAACTGCGGAGGCGACTACACCGAGACCGTCTTTTAACGACCTTTCAATTTCATCTATTAAATGCTGAGTAGTACCGTGAAGTAAAATAGTGGCTACTTTTGTGTTATTTGAAGTGATATATGTGAAACTTTCATTCGAGTGTTTCACTTCATCGACATCGGCTTGGCCTAGAGAAGTTGGACGGATTTCATTTATGTTAGAGATTATTTTTGCATTTGTGGCTTTTGATATTCTTTCCATATCTGAACGAGGAATTCTGCGAAAGGCCATAATTTTATTCTGTGCGAGGTAATATTGAGCCACGTCATCTATTCCTTTCTGGCAGAAGACGACTTGGGCTTGTGAAAGTGCTATTGAGTCAACTAAAGATTTTAATGTATTTTGCTCTGCATCTAGGAAATTTTGAAGCTGTTCTGGAGTTGAAATAGAAAGCCTCGATTCTGTTTCAGGGCTGTGAATTTCTAAAGGGACATCTAGAAGCAAGACACGAGCATCTTTGACCGAAGAAGGCATGTCAACATGCGCTCTCTCTTTATCTAATACTATTCCTGAAACGAGCTCGCTCTTTTCTATTCTCGAGCCCTGTATTTTGGTTATCTTTATATTTTCCAGGTTGATTGTTTTTTTGTCAGCAATGCGGTCGATTGCAGAAACAATGAGCTCGGCAAAATATTCTTTATTTCCTTCCGATCCTTTGCCAGTCATTGAAGTCATTGCTATTTTTTTCAGCGTCTCTCTAGATTCAACATCAAGCGATAAGGCGTGCAGAATTTCGCGTGATTTCTCAGCTGCTTTCTTGTAGCCCTTTATTATCATAGTGGGGTGTATTTTTCTATCTATAAGTTTTTCTGCATTTTCTAATAAACTGCCTGCCAGAATTGCCACCGTTGTTGTGCCGTCGCCAACTTCCTGCTCCTGGCTTTTTGCTATGTCTACGATTATTTTCGCTGCTGGATGGTCAAGTTCCATCTCTTCAAGAATAGTCACTCCGTCGTTTGTTATCGTCACATTTCCACTAGAATCGACGAGCATCTTGTCCATTCCCTTAGGTCCTAGAGTGGTCTTGACAATGTCTGCGACGATTTTAGCAGCGAGAATGTTGTTTTTCTGCGCCTCTTTGCCAAGAGTGCGCGACATCGAAGTTACAGACTTAGATTCAGAGTTGTCCATAAATTGCTCTAGAATTCAGGTTTTTAAGGATTTATATACCGAATGATGAATTATGTAAACCCTGTCTTGTGATTTAGAAAGGATTAAAAACTAAACAATAGTGAGATTTTTATGACAAAAAGAATGATACTGTCAAGATATGAAAATCACTTTGCTGAAAAAACTTTAATGCCCAATCCGCGAGACTCTCCAAGGATATGGGGATATGTTCTTACAGAGCTCAGACAAAGACAAGGCAATGAGCCGATAGAAAGACTAGGGTTTTTAGCAATTCCATTTGATGATAGCACTTATTTATTATTGGAAGGGAAGATAGACGAGAAGGGTAGGTATGATAGATCTATCGAGGGAGAAATCAAATATATTGGCTCCATGTATATGCCTAAGACTTGTGAAGCAGACGATATATTGTACGCTAGAGCAAGAGAAAGAGCGTTCCAATTAACAGGACACCATCTTTTTATTGATGAAACAATTACACGTCCTATATCACGCTCATTAGCTCGACCTTTATAAACTTCGTATATAGTTTATCCCCACAATATTAAAATAGTTCCTTGAAAGTGTAGGGAAAAGCCATGACGACAAAAATTGCTGTTGGTGATGTGATGACTCGCAATTTTTCTGCCGCGCGCCCAGGCACAAACTTGCTGGACTGCACCAGGCAGATGGTCAAGCAGCGAGTCGGTTGTCTTTTACTTGTGGAGAAAAAGAAGCTTGTTGGCCTGTTAACACAAAAAGATATTCTCTGGGCCATTACAAAAAAGCCAGATATAGACTTGCGCACAATACGCGCAGTGGACGTGGCAACAACAAAAGTCGCAGTCATCAAGCCCTCGGCAGATATTGCCCAAGCGTTTCAAAAAATGAAAAGCTACGGCTTCCGCCGCCTTCCAGTTATCTCACGTGGGGAGGTTGTAGGTCTGTTAACTATTAAAGATATCCTGCGTATCGAGCCTGCCTTCTATAGCAAAGCGACTGACTTCCTCGATATAAGAGAAGAAGACCAAAAAATACGCAGAGTTTCACAGGCAGATGAGCTCGAATCTGAAGGTTTTTGCGACAATTGCGGCGCCTTCTCAGACCTGCTAAATGTAGAAAACCGCTCGTTATGCCTGGACTGCCGCGAAGACCTCTATTAACGCATTTAGCAACTTTTAAATACAATCCATCTCTCTTTATAATATAAAAAGATGGTCGAAAAAGACACAATAATTAAGGAGAAAATAAAGTATACGGGGCTTGGAGAATTTAAGCCGATTTATAAATTTGCCCGCGACTGGTTCTGGAAAGAGGATTTTGCTGTCGTTGAGGACAGTTACACAGAGAAGGTTATGGGAAGTGCGAAAGAGATTGAAATGGAATGGACAGCCAATAAGAAGATTACCGATTACTTTAGGATTACAATCAAGCTCAAGTGGCGCATTTTGAACATGACTGATGTCGAAGTTGAGGTTGAAGGAAAGCGGAAAAAAATGCATAATTTCGGCGAGCTAGGCATAGAAATGAAAGGTATCTTGGAAAAAGATTACAGCAGCAAGTGGGGTGCTTCTGCATACGAGAGGTTCTTCAAAGAAGTCTACCAAAAATATGTCGTCCCCCAAAGAACCGAGCGAAAAGAAGACCAAACGCGGGACTTTGTGCAGGATTTCAAGGAAGAGATGAAGGCATTTCTCGAACTTTCAGGAAGAGGATACAATCCCAAGATTAATTTCTCCTAATTCTTGACAACTCTAGAGCACAGATATCTTTATATATAAAAGCGCGATTTGTGGTCCCATGAGGCGAACATCAACTCTGGCAGCGTGCATCTTTCTCTTATTTCTTGGCGTGCACTTGGTTTATGCCGCCCCACTAGTTGTAGAAAAACAAACAATAATTCCAATAATTGTCGCAGGGGGGGAAAAGCCAGCAACGTTTACGCTGCAAATCACGAACAATGGGCAGACAGACAATTTCGAGATATATTCTCTGGTGGGTATCACAATAAAGCCAAGGGAACAATTTAAATTAGAGACAGGCAAGACAACATCCCTTAATATCGAGGCCTTTCCAAATAAACGCCTTAGAAAAAGTACACGAGGATTCGTTATCTTCAACTACGAAATCTATAGTTCTATTAATGGTGTGACTGAAGACAAACTGCTCTTTAAACTAGTTGACTTGAAAGACGTCTTCGAAATCAGGCCGATGTCAATAAAGCCAGATGACGAAATCGCAACAGTCGCAATACAAAACAGGGAAAATGCAACGTTCAATGACGTTCTCTTCTCCCTGCGTTCACCATTATTCACTGCTGAAAAGACACTCTCTTTCAAGCCGTATGAAACACTTAACATTTCTCTGCCGGTCAATACCGAGGCCATGAAGAAATTGCTCGCTGGAACATACGAAGCGACTGTGAAAATAGCCCACGAAGGCGTTGCCGAATCTACAACAGCAGAAATAAAATATCTTGAAAAGAGCGGGCTGTCGGTTTTGGAAGACTATAGCGGTGTGATTATAAGAAAAATAACTTCGCAGAAAACCAACGAAGGCAACGTCCCAATTGACGCGACGATTGTTTACAAGCAGAATATTCTTACACGTTTGCTTACAAGGTTTTCCACTCAGCCGGATAATGTGTCCAAACAAGGTCTCTTCGTCACATACACTTGGACTGAGAAATTATCGCCTGGAGAATCGCTAGCAGTTACTAAAACGACGGATTATACTCTGCCCTTCATAATTCTCGTCATCATAGTTGCCATAGTAGTTTTCGTCAAGATTTATACTATGACCAAGGTCACGCTAACAAAGCGCGTTTCCATGGTGAGAACGAGAGGAGGGGAATTCGCTCTCAAAGTGCGTCTCTCTATAAAGGCCCATACAAATATTGAAAATCTTATAATAACTGATAGAATTCCGCATGCAATGAAGCTATACGATAACTTGGCAGTCAAGCCCGATTTGGTTGATGAAAGCACACGCCGTATTGTCTGGAAATTTCCACGTTTGCATGCCGGAGAGTCGCGCGTCTTATCTTACATCATTTACTCTAAAATTAGGGTTGTTGGGGCATTCGAGCTACCGCTTGCCCACGCTTCATATGCCAGAGATGGTAAAACTCGCCAAATGCACTCCAATAAGACAAGTTTCGTCTCCGATACTCTAAACCGCGAAGATTAAGAAGTCGTATGTGATTTATTAGAATTTTTAGGTTGAATACTCTGCAGCTTGCCGTGTCGTAAAAATTCTAATCAAAAAATCCTTGAGTTCACTGTGTTGGATTTTTGGATGCTCACGAACGCGTTTTAACGTTCGTGACATTAGAAAATCGCGAATCAGAAATTTCAACGATTTTCTTTATTGGAGGGGTACTGAAAAATTAAGCCAAATTTGGTCTTGCTCCGCTTCTAAATGGGCTTTCCAATTTCCCAGATAAACGGTAGTATGTCTTTCTATAAAATCCCCTATTTCTTCTGCTGTTTTGAGCAAGTCATATTGCCAGTCTCCTGGAATATAATTATTTGTTATATACTCTTTAACTCCCCAGAGCACTACTCTTTCAATTCCAGGGCTTTTGTATCTCTCTCTATAATGAAACTGCTCATAATATTGAACTTGTCTTTGCCTATCTTCCTTGGTTTCTACACCGAGATTTGGTGGATGATTTTTGGCATAATTCGGGTCAAGCCTTTTTCTTAACTCGCCTGGTTTGATTGGGGAATGGTCGTTCAGAACGTTTGCACAGCCGAAGAGGATAGTTGCGAGGGATAATGCACCCATAAGACTAGAAAGTCTTTTTCTCATGATAACATATTTTTAATCAGTTTTTAAACATGATTGGGGTGTTTTTCAGTACGACAAAGCTTATAAAAGAGATTGCCTACCGGCTAGAAACCCTTCTTATTCTTCAAGTAAGTTATTAGCTCTTGGGATATTCTCGGCTTGCCTTTGATTAGAGGATAGCGGTAAGGCAGTATCGTAGACTCGACTTTATTAATTGGAATTTCTATCGTGTCTTGAAAGGGTATTTCTTTCAATGACTTGCCATTTATAATTTCATTTGCGACATAAACGGCATTGTCTGTACTAAATTGCTCTTTTCCTATGTTTCTTTTATGCGCTTGAGGTATAAAATTTGTTAGTTCCGGAGCAGTTCTCTTGCGAGGGGGATCGTCGCCTAGAATTCCTCCGAATATGAAATATTGGAATGATTTTGCGTCTTTGGGAGAGGGTGTTTTGGTGGCGTCTGGGTCGAGTATGCATGCTTTTCCGAATTCAATATCGAGATTTTTTATTGACTTTTGATAAACCTGCCCGTATTTAGAGAGTTTATGCGTGTCTTTCTTATTGATGTTTGTAAACCACAAATTGTCTTTTCCAACGAGCTTTGATATTGATTTGTACTCGATTATGCACCACGGCCATAATTGAGGTTCGAGGTGTTCGATGATGAATATTGGTTTCATGATTATTCAATATTTTTCTATAAATTTTAATAAATAGTCATATGTTTTATTGGCTTGTTCTAGCATAAACTGATAATAGCTCTTTAATTTACTCTCTCTTGACTTTTCAATTGAATTGAAATAAGTGAGCTTGTTATCTTTATACACAATGATAGGATGATATCCTGAACTCATTAATATTTTATTCATGATTAATCTTCCAGTTCTTCCATTTCCATCTAAAAATGGGTGAATAAACTCATACTTTCTATGAAATTCAAATGCTAAAATTAGGGGATGCAGATTATTTTTATTTTTTGTATACCATTTCAATAAGTTCTGCAAGTCCTGTTCAACTCTTTCTGGAGGAGTTGTTTCTGAATTCCCTACGATGTTGGATATTTTCTTAAACCCCTTAGGATATGGATTATTTTTATCCATCTGTAATCCTTTAGTTAAGATATGGTAAAGCCGCTTTATCGAAATTATATTAAATTTGAATTTTCTTTTTAGATACTCATACGCTAAAATAGAATTTTGCACTTCTTTTACTTCATTTTTATCTTTATATTGCGTGTTTCCCGTTTCAATTATTTCCCTTACTTTATCAGGAGGGATTTTTGAACCCTCTATATTATTAGAATTAAAAATAAATTCTGTTGCAAACTCATTATCCAATAGCTTTTCACAATTCTTGCCTTCTATATAATTGCTTATTTTTATTGATTTTAACTCGATTTCTTTTGCTAAGTGGGGATTATGAGATAAAATTTCCTTTACTTCTTCCAGAAATTTCACTTTAAAATTTAATTCTTCATTAGTCAACTCACTTATATGGTCTAAAATGTATTTCTCTTTGCTTATTGTTGAAGAATCAGGTCCAATGTGCTTCTTTATTACCAGCAAGTTCTTCATAAAAGAAATCTTTTTAACAAAGTAAACATGCTTATTGCTTCCTGCTGTTTTTCTTTCTAGATAACTCATGGTATTTTATACTTTTATTGTTTATAAACCTTACCATTTTGGCAGTAAGACTTTTGACTATTTATCAACGATGATAATAATTTTCCTTACCATTTTGGCAGTAAAATCCTTGTAATATTTTACCATTTTGGCAGTAAGACTTTAATGATAAACGTAGATTGGACGATAGCTTAAGAAAATAATTGAAGTTGAGTAAGGCTATATTTTTCGTTTAACCTTGTATCTTAATTGTACTTCACTATCTGCACATTTTTTAACTTCCAACAATTCAAGGTCTGCGTCGAAATATTCGCCATCAAATAATCGCACACCATTTGTAAATACTCGCGGCATCACATCAATCCATATTTCATCGACAAGATTTTCTTTCATGAAAGCGGCGCTCAATATTCCTCCAGTGACTATCGCCTTCGTAAAACCTCTTTTTTCCAGCATATGTAAAATGTCCTTTGGTTTTAGATGCGTAAATATAACCTTATCGCCCCACTTATTCTCAATTTTTTGTTTAGTCATAACTATATTAAGACAATCATAGGGGAAAGCGCCTGTCCGCAGACTTGCTTCATATGTTCTTCTTCCCATTACGAATACTCCTGATTCTTTCAACGCCTTAAGATAAGAATCCCACGCGTTATCGGATATGAAACTATAATCCTTCTCATCTTTCATAGCAATAAGCCCATTTATTGTGGGAACAGAATAAATTATTATTTTCATATATCAATTCCTATTTGTTTGTTATTAAATATATTGCTAATGTTTTGATAGAGTGATTTTATAATATACAAATCTTTAAAAATAAAGCAATAGCTAAGTTTTCATGATAAAACCTGAAGAAGCTCTCTCAGCGGTAAGAACCTATATTGATAGCTTAAATTTAAATTGTGAAGTTAGTTATGGCAAGGTTAGTTTAATGGATGGGCGTGTTTTTAGAGAGGGTCCAAGACGTTTACTAGGGCTTCTAAAGGGTAAAGTACATGAAGAAAGAGTCTTCCCCGAACACTATGTTGTTGATATCAATTTTCGCGATGGAGATAAAGGCTTAGTTAGCAGTTATATTCAAGTTGATGGTAATGGTGCGCTTGACCCTCAAGAGATTGAGCGGGAGTTTACTCGAGGGAGAATTCTTGAAAAGTTGGCTGAAAATAGAGCGCATTATATCGTTGTTAGAACCTCTGATTTAGATGCTGCTCAAGGGATTGCTGAGATTTTATATTCCAGGACAGATGTAACAAGAGTTAGCGTTTTCGATAGAAAATGGCTAGAAGAGTTTAAAGGTCTGGCAGGTCTCGCTTTTTCACACGGAATGAAAAGGCGTATAATGGCAGTTATGCATAAAAATAAGTTTAGAGAAGAAAAGCAACCTGAGGAGTAAAAATAAATTATTCTATTATCTCAGCACACAAATCTTTTTATACTTTTATCTATTGGATTGTTGTGTCCGAGAAAAAGAGAAGGTTTGTGGTTGTAACTGGGGGAGTTTTATCTGGCTTGGGGAAGGGGGTTTTTGTTTCTTCGCTTGGCTTGTTATTGAAGGTGCAGGGATATAATGTTGTTCCTTTGAAAATTGATCCTTATGTGAATATTGATGCTGGAACTATGAATCCTGTTGAGCATGGGGAAGTGTTTGTTCTTGAGGATGGGAGCGAGGTAGATATGGATTTTGGCACGTATGAGAGATTTCTTCATGATAATTTGTCTTCCAGCTCAAGCATTACAACGGGAAAGATATTCAAAGAGGTTATTGAAAAGGAGAGACGCGGAGAGTATTTGGGGAAGACTGTTCAGCTTATGCCTCATGTGACTCGCGAACTGCGGGAATGGTATCATAAAACAGCTAGAGAGAGGGATGCGGATATTGTTCTTATTGAAGTTGGAGGAACGGTTGGGGATATAGAGAATCAAATATTTTTGGAGTCATTGCGAGAGCTTTCACTTAAAGAGGAAGTGTTCTTTATTCATTTAGTTCCTGTGCTTGTTATGGATTCTGTTGGGGAGCAGAAAACGAAGCCTGCCCAGCAGTCAGTACGAATGCTGCGAGAGGCAGGAATTGTTCCGCATATGCTTGTTTGCCGCTCTAGGGATTTTCTTATGCCTTCTATTAAGGAGAAACTTTCTTTGCTTTGCGGTGTGCATTCTGAAAATGTGGTGTCTGCTCCTGACAAGGAAACTATTTATCAAGTTCCTCTCGTGCTTGACGAACAGAATGTTTCTCAGAAAGTTCTTAATTTCTTTAACTTGGAAAATAATAGGGTTGACTTGAAACAATGGGGTGAGTTTACACACGCTCTTACTAAAGCGCCTCGCACAGTTACTATCGCTATAACTGGGAAGTATATGGCTCTCAAAGATTCTTACACTTCTGTTGTTGAGTCGCTTGCTCATGCGGCGGCAAGTGTTGGATGCAAGCTCTCGCTGAGATGTGTTGAAACTACAGATATAGAAAATAAGAGAGTGAGTGTTGAGGAAGCTTTGCGAGGGGCGGATGGGATAATTGTTCCAGGGGGTTTTGGAGAGCGCGGAGTCGAGGGAAAGATAGAGTGCATTAAATACGCGAGAGAACACGGAGTGCCTTTTTTGGGATTGTGTTTTGGTCTGCAATTGGCAGTGGTTGAATATGCGAGGAATGTTTGCCGTTTAGACTCGGCACACTCTACTGAAATTGATTCAAACACACCTTATCCTGTTATTCATATTATGGATTCGCAGAAAGATGTAACGCAAAAAGGAGGGACAATGCGTCTAGGAACGTATAGCGCTGTTTTGTCTCCTAATTCTCGTGTTCGTTCGCTCTACGGAGTTGATCAAATCACAGAACGACATAGACATAGATACGAAGTGAATCTTGCTTACAAGGCTAAATTAGAAGAGCATGGATTGGTTTTCTCGGGCACGTCGCCTGACCATTGCCTTATGGAGTTCTTAGAAATTCCAGAC
>Ga0209541_10018262_pt1 | contig 10169 bp, 9 predicted proteins | sample RifCSPlowO2_01_FD_184027 | JGI IMG/M metagenome (GOLD analysis project Ga0209541, IMG submission 184027) | Groundwater microbial communities from Rifle, Colorado - Rifle CSP2_plank lowO2_0.1 (SPAdes) (version 2) | ecosystem: Environmental > Aquatic > Deep subsurface > Groundwater | place: Rifle...
GGGAAAGCGTCCGGAAAAGCACGAAGAGACGCCGCCCTGAAGAACCAGAAGCGGCTTCAACAAATGATCGCGGAAGCAAAAATCATTGCTTTTATGCGCCGCGACCACCTCATCCCCGACCTCTGACAGGAGGCGGGGATTTTTTAATGACAAACCGCCATTTTTTCTTTGCCCACTCCCCCGCATATGAGACCCCGATGCGGGGTGTTTTTTCTATCTGCCGCAGAGAGATACGCGCTCCCCTATCCTCAAACCACAGCCCCGTCTTTTTGTCCGCCATTTTATTGTTAAACCGTTTGTCTATGCCGAGCATCTTCGTGAGCCGTCCGGGTCCCGTTATCCCCCTTTCCCCCCTTATTAACACCGCGGCGGGATACCCCTTCTCCCCTGTCACGACATTCAACATCCAGTACATTCCGTAGCAGAGATACACATAGAACCGCCCCGCTGTGCCAAACATAGGGGCATTCCGCGGCGTTTTTCCCCGTGATGCGTGCGATGCCTTATCCCGAAAACCGTCATACGCTTCGGTTTCGGTAATCATAAACGCCTTCTCTCTGCCGTTCCGGCGCACAATTAGGTATTTTCCGAGCAGTTCGCGCGCAACAAGCGGCGCCGGACTGTTAAAAAATTTCTGTGGGAGAACCTTTCTCATACATCGTCAACATTGACTCTACCTGTTTCCTATCCCTCTATTCAAGTTTATCCACTTTCCACATTGTCGCGTCTGAAAAAACATCTACAATTCGTCTTAGAAAACGAGCGTTAGAGTTTTTGCGTCGCAAAAACTCTTTAATCGCTTTTTGTTGTTCGTTGACACAACAAACGGTGACTTTATGGAAGACGAGAAGAAGTCCGTCGCTCGGAAAGAGCTTGAGGGTCTTCTGGCGAAAGCGAAGGATGCGTCAGGCATATTCAAGGACGGATACCTTTTTGACGCGGAGGGCGTTGGCAGGCGTATTCTTGAGCTGGTGCGCACGGAACTCAATCTTTCGTGGCCCGACATTCTCGCCCTCCTGAAGCGAAGCAAGACAACCATTGAAAAAGCGTTTAGCCACTACGACATCGGAAAGAAACGGGCGAAACACACTAACTGGACGCCGGAGCGAATCGCCCTTGCGGAAAAATATTTCAAAAAATCCGTAGACCTTCATTCTCGATGGGAATCGGTCACGCTCCGCGCAGAAATGGTGCGCGATGTGAGTGCTCTCCCCGGGGAAAAGGTGTCCCTGAACGCAATCCGCCTCATGGCGCGTGACTATGATTGGGGCAAATGGGGGTGGAGCACGAATTCGGAAGAAAACACGGTAAAAGCGGCGGAAAAAACCCTCCTCAAAAGCATGGAGGTGCGCATCGCTGAGCTTGTGCACCAAGGCGCGCTCATCTCTCTTGGCGTTGACGCTCTGTATGAGCAGGTCAAGGGAGAATTTGCCGAAAAACTGCGCGCCACGCCTGTTGCGTTCAACAAACGGTCTTTTCAGGCGAAAATCGTGAAGCTGGTCTGGACGAAAGATGTGGACAAGTCGCTTCAGGAGGTGGTGCGGATGCGGTTTAAGATTGAGGAGAAGTTCTGTCCTCTCTTTCCGCACATCCCGCTTGATATGGTCAAGCTCCGCGAGCGGTGGCACAAAGGCGTCATCAAGGCGAAAGTGGTACCGGAGGAAGCCCAACCGGGCATCGGGCGCATCCGCGCGCGGAAAGAACTCGGCGACCTGACGACCTTCAAGATGCCGCAGACGGATTTCAAAAATCCGTTTGTGGCGGGGGTAAAAATCACCGCACAGGGAAATTTCTCCCTCATGTTTCTGAACGGCGCTAACATGGGAACGCGCCATGGCGGCGACATTGTGGGAAATGTCGTGCGCCGCGCGCTTTCTGATGCCGATACCCGCGGGGATGCGGCGATTGTTGCGACAAACATTGTTTCTCTTGACCTCAAAAAAGCGGGCGGACCGCGAAAAATCGGCCGCGCGCTCGTCATGGGAGACAATGTGAACCCGAATGTCTTCGCTGACCCGGTATACCGCAAAGATGTGGAGCGTATCATCCGGGACAAACCGCTGGACGAAATAGTGTATCAAACGGCCGAGGAACTGCTCCACAACATCCTCTCCGGCTGGCACAAGGTGTGCATCAAGCCGAACAAAAAACCGGAGTATGCGGGGCGGGTGTACATCGTCTTTGGCATCAACGAAGAGGAGCTTGCGAAAGCGATTGCTTACTGGGAAATACGCTACTTTACGATGTTGAAACAGCTTGAATTGAAGGCGGAGACGCAAATCATTGCCGCGGCATTGAAACGAGCGGAAGAAAACGAGGATACAAAACTCGCAAATCGTCTCGCGAAAGAGCTCGCGGTTGTCCAAGAGCGGTACAACAGGACAACCATCACGACGGTCGCGACGCAGGAGGCGCAGCGCTTCTACGAACATGCGCGCGCGCTTGTCGCCCGCGAGATTGAACTCGCGATACCGAATTCGCGGGTCATCGGGCAGGGAACGACCTACCTTGAAATCGGCGGGGAAAAAATAGAAATCTCAATCCCCTCTCACGAACGGGTAACGGACTCTCTGCTCAAGGACTACACCCTGAACTATGCTCCGAAAATCCTTCGTGGCGGACTCGCGCCGACCGTGGTCATCTGCGGTCCGTGGGCTCTCCAGTTTCGTACGACGGTGCGCGAGGCGGATTACGACGGGAAACGGGGCTCGGCCAAAGTGTTCGTTGCGCCAATCGTCGTTGACGGCGCGTATTTGCGGGGCGTCCTTGCGGATGTCATCAAGCAAGAACACCCTCTTGCGCGGGCCGTGTCTTCCGGACAGTTTCAGCCGGGGGTTCTGCGCCTTAGGCGCACAAACGGCATCATAGACGCTGACATCATAAGCGCAACCGCGCTTGAGGCACACGAGCGGTATCCGCAAGTCCGCGCTGCAAAGAAAAACGGTAGCGAGGAAAAATGCGTATCCTCGCTGTATTGCCGCGGTCCGAAATATCTTTGGGTGCATACGGCGACCGACCAGCATTGGGGCGGCCGCGCGAAGGAGTTCGTCACCGAAAAAGGAAGCGGTCGTCGGCTTGGCGTGGCGGAAGCGGTCTTCCACATGATGCGGAGAGAGGGGCTTTGCGAAGGAATGGCAATGCCCGTGCACCTCTTTTCGTCAAACGACGACCCGACGCAGGGACAGAATTTCAAAGCACGGACCCAGCCGGACCCGCACGAGCTTTCGCCGCATGAGATTGAGCGGCAAATGCTCGCGCTACTGGAACGCGGAAAACAGACCGAGAAACCGGGGGAACTCCGCTCTCTTCAAGCAGAGATGCTCCGGTTGTCCTCGTATCAGATAGAAAAACGCGGCGCCGACTTCGTCCTGCATCAAATGAAACAGATGCTGGAGCGGCATATCGCGGCAAATGTGGACATTTTCAGCGCGATTCTCCGTCGCGCGCGAAAGGCGGGACTTGCGCTTCGCGGCGTTGGCGAGTTCGGCAATGCCGCGCATGGCGGCTATGACACGCGCAATGTCGGGGTCTTGAACTTCGGCGGCGGTAACCACTTTGAGCACACTCTTGAAGGTGAGCTCATTGAGGGACCGTTCTACGCCGACCACCTCCGGCTGTTGCTCGCGGCGCTTCCCGAGTGGAGAGATAACGGCGAATTTCTTTCGCGAGCCGTCGTTTCGCCGCACTACAGCGGGCAAGCGATGGCGTGGGGTACGATGCGTGTGGGTACGGGCTATGAATACGGCCTTGACCTTCGCGATACGCCCCCTCGCATGAGCGGTTGGGGAGACCCCCTCTACGGCGCGGTTAAGAACGACCCGCAGAGAGGCAACTATTCCCGTATCTTTAACGGCAGAATGACGCTCAAGACCTACGGCGACAAGCACTTTTTTGCCGCCGTGGCGACACCGTACGCGTTCTATCACATGTGTGCCGCAGGCACGCATACCGACCGCTACGGCGAGCGTGGCTTCCCGCCGAATAATACGGGCGTATCATTTGTGGGACTTCCGGTGGACGGCCCCGATAGCGGGCCAATCCTTCTGCGGATTCTCCCCTTTGATGTCATTAAGGATTTCGTGGAAGATAATCCCCGTCCGTTTGACTGGGACTCGTTCCTCCCGAATCCGGCGTAATTGTTTTGTCTGAAAAAACGAACCCGCTCAGCGAAGTGTGCTGAAGCGGGTTTTTTCTACTTGTCGTTACGGCTTCGCGGGCGCTTTCACATGCGAGTCGGAAGTCGCGCCGAGAATGCGTTCAATGAACATTGATATCTGCGTTCCGGTCAAACTTCCGGCAACCGTGCCGCAGGTATAGGGGATGAAGAGCATCCAGTTGAGTTTGAAGTGTACCAAATAGGCGAATGTCGCAAACCATACGCCGTTTGAACACCACGCGGCAACCATGTGGTACGGAACACTATCGCGATTTCTCGCACGGGAGACCATAGAGAAGCTCACATTCTGCAGAAACGCGATGAGCATCATGTACGCGTAGTTGATGGGGTTGTCGGTTGACGGCCACACAAGCGGATTGTTGCCGGAAAGCCATGTGTAGCCCATGCCGAGGACGAGGAGCGCAAAGACCAGCTTGGTGTTCGTGTTTGAAAAAAAGCTTTTCATTGCTTCCCCCTTCTTTTTTGTCTTGAGAAAAGAAAACTGTTTCTATGGGGACAGTATCAAAGATTTGTTTCTCCGTCAATTGCGCGAAAGGCTCTGCGCTTCGCGCAAACAAAAATACGCCTGCGCTTTCAAAAAGTCAAAAGGTATGCTCCACATACTCATCGACTTGGTCACGAGTTACTAAGTTCGTGTGAGTAGTTTGTACTTAGGAAAAATTTTCGCTTTATCGCGAAGCGATTCATCGCCCTAACTACTAATTACCAGATATTAACTACTCAAAATTTGTTAGAGTGGTATGCTCCGCATACTCATCGACTTGGTCACAAATATTTTTCCTGACGGAAAAATTTCGCGCCTGTCCGCCAAAACTTTAGTGAAGGCGGGACCCCAGCTCCCCGGCCGCGGCCGGGTTGCGCTTTCAAAAAAACTAAAAGGTGCGCTTCGCGCGCCCATCGACTTGGTCACGAGTTACTAAGCTCGTTGTTCGCGCTTCGCGCTCCAACTCACTAAGTACTCGCGACCCCGCCTCGCCTGTCGCCGAAGAGGCGACATGTCTGCGGCTTCATAAATTGCCCGCGGGCAAAGCAGTTTGCCCGCTTTGCGCAATTTATGACCCTACAGGGAGTCGAACCCTGCTTCCCACCTTGAGAAGGTGATGTCCTAGCCGATAGACGATAGGGCCTGTTAATTTCAAATTGCAAATTTAAGATTGCAAATTTGAAAAACGAATGAGCGGCTAGGAAGTTCCTCGTCGCTTAAAGAATCATACCATCTTTTGAGGAAAAATCAAAAGGAGCGTCTTTTTAAATCTTGAAATTTTTTAAAAAAGCGTTTCTTTCTTTTTTGCGCCGGAGGTTTGTTTTTTTGTTTCGTCGTTTTTTTGACTCGTCTCCCGCAATACTTCCCCCACCGCGCGGCGGTAGTTGCAAAAATCGCACTCGGGAGACGGAGCGGGCGCGCTCTCATTTTCAAGGCACGCGCGGATGTCTTTGAGAGTCCCATCTATCCACGCGTCCGACCCCGTATAGGGAATCACCTTTACTTCAAACTCAAGCTTGCCGTCAAACGCCTCGCGGTCGCGTGATGCGTTTGCATAGACGAAGTACGCTGTGTCGGAAACCGTGAATCCGTTCTTCCGGAAAAGCCATTGATACACCTCCACCTGCCGCTTGTAGCCGTCCTGCCACTCCGCATCCAAGTTGACTTCGCCGTCTTTTGAGGTCGCCTTGTAGTCAACAACAAGGAGTTCTCCTTTTGGCGTCACCCATATGTCGTCTATCCCGCCACGGACAAGGAGGTTTGTCGGCGTGTGAAGATACGAAACGCCACGGCGGAGCGCGTCCCGCCACTCGTCCATCTTTTCGTGCTGAAAAGGCACCGCGTCTATTTTATATTCGTCCATGAGGGGATGCGCGGATTTTCGGGCACGGTGTATATCAAACTCTTTTTTCAAGAGCGCGTCCACGGCGCTGTTCAGGGTAAAGGGAAATCCGGGCGGACGCCCGACACCCAAGCGTTGGTCGTAGTAAAAGCACCGCGGGCATGCGCTGAAGAGGTCTATCTTTGAGCGGCTTATCTTATGCGGTTCCCGCGATGCAGGGTCAAAAAGATACTTCTTTGATTTTCTCGGATTATAGTATTGAGACATAGATTGGAATATGGAAGTTAGAATATGGAATTTGGAAAAAAATAAAACATGCTCCATGCTATATGGACAAAGTTTCCATCTTGAGATTCATATTTTAAACAGTATACCGCGCAGAATGCCTCTTGTATAGAAAGCCCCGCCGCCCTGCAACTGCAGAACGACGGGGGCCAGCTTCTCTCGCGGGATACTACTTCTTCTTCCCGAGACTCTTCCTCGCCTGGTATTCCTTCGCTTTGGCGAGCTGTTGTTTGAGCTTCCGCTCCGTCCGGCTGGTCGCTTTCCGGCGGTTTTGCTGCCGGTTCCGGAGCAGGGTCTTCCGACGGGCGGCTTTCGTCTGTGCAATCGTCATCTCGCCTCCTCCACGCGAAAAGGTTCTGTTTCTGACGCTCTGGGGCATCCAGAGGCACTCTACCGACTATATAAACCTATTAGCTCTGCTTTGTCAAGTACATGCCCCGTCATTGCCTCCTCCAACCGATCTTTCGTCGTTTCCTTCGGCAGTTCAAGTTCCGTATCCAGCGCGTAGAGTTTAAAGAAATAGCGGTGCTCTCCGTCCGGCGGACATGGGCCACCGTATGAGGTGGCGCCAAAACTTGTCATCCCCTCGGTCGCTTTCGCGGGAACGCCCCCCTCTCCTATCGTTTTTGTGACAACGGAAATATTCCACACGAGCCAGTGGACCCAGAGCCCCGATGGGGCATCGGGGTCATCCATAATTAAAACGAGTGACCGCGCCTCTTTTGGCACTCCCGAAAACGAAAATGACGGACTCACATTCTCACCATCGCAGGTAAACTGCGCGGGAATCTGACCTCCGTGACCAAATGCTTCGCTTTCTATTCGCATCGTATTTTTGGAGTTAGCTTTTAAAAACAGAGAGTGGGCCACGAGGAGCGCGATGCAAAGAAAAACGAGCGCGCCGAAAAACAAAAGAGGACGGCTCATGGTTGACGGCTGTCATCATCAAAACGAACGGTGAGCTTTCTTGTCTTCGCCGGTTTTTCGGCAACGCCGAACTCTATCTCTCCGAGTATCGTTTCTATGTCTTCGCGACGATAGACGCGATAGTTGTTTATCGGGTTACGGCTTGCGGCAAGCTTGCCGGAGCGGTCCCAGTTGCGAAGGGTCAGAGGCGTTACCCCCAAAAGTTCCGCCGCTTCCTTAATTGTCAAATATTTTTTCGCCATAGAGAGAAAAGTGGGGCTTTGCTATACTATATAGTATATGCTCGAGGTGAGCACAAAACAAGCTCTGCAGATATTTTGTGCGGTTCTCGTCGCAGGCATCTTTCTGCGGATATTTGTAATAGATACTTTCGTGGTAGCGGGAAACTCAATGGCGCCACTCGTGAGGAGCCGTGACTATGTCTTCGTAAACAAGCTGGCGTATCGGTTTGGCGGAGAGCCGGAACGGAACGACATTGTCGTCTCCCGCTTCAGGGAAGACAGCCCCCATGCCATCAAAAGAGTTGTTGGGCTTCCGCGTGAACGGGTGGAGATAACCCCTGAAAAAATCATCGTGAAGAAGAACCGTACTGATGTGGGGACGGCACTTCAGGAAGACGCTTATCTCGCGCTCGCGAACTTCTCTTTAAATGGCACCACCACAATCTTTCTTGACCCGCAAGAGTATTTCATTTTGGGTGACAATCGCGCCGTAAGTACCGACTCACGCGAGCTTGGGCCCATTGACCCGTGGGATATGAGTGGGCGAGTATTCCTTGTCTTTAGGCTCAATCCACCCGGTTTTTTCAGGTTGTGATATTTGACAGGCGGGCGTACCATATTCTTCTGTATTCACGCCAACAGCCGCCCTTTTGTGGGGCGGCTGTTTTTAGTTATTTAAAAAATAGGTCCGTTTGTTGGATAACAAGCGATTTATCAATGTCAGGTTTATCAATGTTTAGTAATTAAACACTACTAAAGTGTTCTACCAAACATTGATAACTTTTTTATTAAGGTTTGAAAAATTGGCCAAACAAGAGATTATTGGTCTTTCCATAAAAAAATAACCTCACAAAAACCTTTTTTGCTCTTTGAGAAAAGTATCGGTTATCAACACCGATATTCCTAAAAAATGATTGTAAAATAAAGACAATCTGTTGCGCGCCGATATCTCGTATCGGTACCGGTATCGGGGAGAAGAACAAACGAAAAATATAATGCGCTACCGCAATAAAAAAACAGAAGAAAAAACGAACCCGCCGGACAACGAACGCGGCTGGGTTTCGCTTGCTGAAGCCGCGCGCGCCGTCCCCTACTCTGCGGAGTATTTAGGGCTTCTCGCGCGGCGGAAAATCCTCCCCGCTAAAAAAATACGCGGTGTATGGTACACGACCCTCCCCGTCGTGGAGGGATATATGCGCGAGCAGATGGAGCGCTCGCTCGGTAACACGGGGGTTATGCCTCCTCCCCTTGTCTCCCTCGCCGCCGAAACTTTCTCAAAGAAAGTTTTTTTTCCTGCGCCCGTTTCTCCGGAGCCAACAATTGGAAACCCTCTTCTATTCGCTTCCGGCATTGTTGCCGAGGTTGAAAAAGAAATCGCCGAAGAAACCGAGCGCAGTGAGTCGTCCGCGGTTATTCCGCAGAGAGAGGCGCGCCCGCGAACCGCGGATGTGGACGGCACTAACGCTTTTCTTGAAAATATCGTAAGCGCGATAGACGGCTCCCCGGGCGAACAAAAACCATTTTCCGAAAAAGAGGCGCCGACAGAGGGAGGGCTTCGCGTTGTCCCCCGTGATACGGAATCGGACGGATACACCACGGTTCTCTTCCAGAACTTTATCGCGCGGTTCACCACTCTGCTTGACAAAGAAATTGAGTCGCGTGAAAGCTTCACTACGCGCGCGTGGCACACGGTGCGCGGCGCGTTCGCAACCGTTTTTTCGCGCACGAAACTTCTTTCGCTTTTTCTGATTTTCCTCCTCGTCTTCGTCACGCTCCCCTTTCGTGTCGTCTCCGGCTTTTTTGACAGCGCCTATCGCACGGTTGCGGCGGCGGTTGAGGACGCGAACACGGTGCTTGGCTTCCGTCCGGGCACGCACGCCAACGAAATACTTCTTCTTGACCAAGAGGGGAAAATCGCCATCTTTGGCAATGTGGAAACGGAGGGACAGTTCAAGTCATTTGTGGAAGACGGCATCGCGCCGATTTACATTGAATCGCTGACGAAGGTAGAAAACCTGAACGCTGATTACCTTGACGACCTTTCTTCCGAGGAATTCACTCTCGCCTTCGTTACAAAAAACGGAAACACCACCTATGACAATGTGTTTCTTGAAGGTCGTGTTGAAGTTGGACAGACCCTTCTCGCGCGCGGAGCGGTAAAGCTTCTCAGGACGCTTGAGGTGGATGGCGAATTGTCCGTTTTTGGAGATGCCCACCTCCACAAGGGGCTTGTGGTTGACGGTCCTGCGCAATTCAAAACCGTTCTTTCGGCACAGGAGATTTTCGCCGACACGGCAACCATCGCCGGCGCACTACTCGCGCGCGGCAATGTAACGGTAAACGGACAAATGGTTGTTGATGGGTTCGGCATCTTTAAGGGTGGCGTCTCTGCCGATACGGGCACCTTTCGCAACGGTGTCTCCACGGGCGGGAATCTTTCCGCGCGGGGTGATGTAACCCTCGGCGGCGTAGATTCTGACATCTCGCTCACTTCCGTACTCTGGAACATAGACACGGAAGGCAACGCGACATTCGGTGGCGACGTTACGGTCAAGGACTCGCTTTCCGTCAGCGCGACCACTTCCGTGAACCGCCTCCACGCAAGCACCTTCGGCATCGGCACAACGACGCCCGGTTATGAGGTTGGCGTAAAGGGCTCGGCACTCTTTGAGGGACTTGTCGTGGCGTACGAAGGGTTTGTCGGCGGAACCGTCATGGCAACAGGCACACTCA
>Ga0209541_10018263_pt1 | contig 10169 bp, 12 predicted proteins | sample RifCSPlowO2_01_FD_184027 | JGI IMG/M metagenome (GOLD analysis project Ga0209541, IMG submission 184027) | Groundwater microbial communities from Rifle, Colorado - Rifle CSP2_plank lowO2_0.1 (SPAdes) (version 2) | ecosystem: Environmental > Aquatic > Deep subsurface > Groundwater | place...
GAAAGTTCGCTTTACACAGAAACAAAAATAAAAAAGAAAAATAAAGGTTTAGCAAGCAATACGCCTGTGCTTAAACATCGTCTCCGCCTTCTGGATCAGGCTTATCCCCTCCTCCGGAGCCGTCTCCGCCTTCTTCATCTCCGTCTTCTTGGTATCTCATATTGCCCACCTCCTTCCTGTTCTAGCAAGCATAAACCTGCGACAGAGCTTAATCTTATAAAAAGTTTTTGCATTTTTCGAGTATTACTGCAAAGATTTTTATAAATAACCAATTAAATAATGGTTTATTATGAAAACTAAAGTTCTTTTACTGCTTGTTGCTCTCTTAGGATTACTTAGCTTTACTTTGGATACAAGAATTTTTGCTGTTGCCTCTTCAATAAAACATCCCGTCCTCTCTTACATTATGCAATTATTTAGCAACGTAATCTCGATTGTAGTTGTTTTGCTGATTACGGCTTCCCTGTTTATGCGGCAGGAGAGAAAGAAAAAGTGGATTAAAGCGTTGTTGCTGAGTTCTGCTGCATCGTCTGCTGTAAGCATCCTGCTGAAGTTTGTCGTTGCCAGGCCCAGGCCTGAGCATGCAGCGTTTGTTTTCACGCAATATTCTTTCCCAAGCATGCACGCGGCTGTTGCCTTTTCATTATTGCCTGTTCTTGAGCGCGAGTTCCCAGCGCTTAAGCGTTTCTGGCTCCTGCCAGCTTTACTTGTGGCATTTAGCAGGCTCTATCTAGGTGCGCATTATTTTAGCGATGTTGTGTGGGGCGCGATTATAGGATACTTAATTGGGAAAGGCGTTGTCATGCTCCAGGAAGCTAAAAAACTGGAATGGTTGGCATGGAAAAATCCGTTTCGCTAGAGATTAAAAGGCAGGCAGTTCATATCGCGGTCGGCATAGCTGCAGCCTTCCTGGTGGCAAAAGGCGTTGTTGACTGGAAATTCTTTCTTCCGGTGCTGTTGGCAGGCACAGCCCTTTCTTTCGTCAGCGTTAAGAAACGATTGCCTGTTGTGTCGTGGTTTTTGGAGCACTTTGAAAGAAGGGATTCCTTTCCGGGAAAGGGAGCGCTTTTCCTGGTTGCAGGAATGCTTCTTGCAGTTTTGTTGTTTGAGAGAAGCATAGCGCTGGCATCAATCATGATAGTCACTTTTGGTGATTCCATATCGCACGTCTCCGGAAAGCTTTTTGGAAAAATAAGGCATCCCCTGAACAAGTATAAGCTTGTCGAAGGCAGCATATTGGGGTCTGCTGCAGCCGCAATTGGCGCAGCCTTTTTTGTGCAGTGGCAGGAAGCAGTTCCTGCAGCGGCAATAGCGATGATAGTTGAAAGTTTTGAACTCAAATTCAGAGGCATGGCTGTAGACGATAATTTGCTCATTCCATTGGTTGCAGGGCTGGTTATTTCTGTTATAAGGGTAATTTGACGTTCATCAAAACTTATATATACCAAACCAAACGCCAGAAAAGCATGGGCGACAAGCAGATAAAAGAAGAGTTCAGGGCTAAAGCGAGCAAGACCCCTGACAAGTATTATGCCACTTCTGTGCTCAAAGAGGAAGGATTTTCCAGAAAAAACTGCAGCAACTGCAAAAGATTCTTTTGGAGCGTGACTGAAGGCAATGTCTGTGGAGACCCTGCATGCAGCGGAGGCTTTAGGTTTATTGACAAAAGTCCTGCAAAAGAAAAACTGGATTATATTCAGAGCTGGAAAAAATTCGCATCTCATTTTAAGAACTTGGGATATGAACCCATTAAGAGGTATCCTGTTGCAGCAAGGTGGAGGGATGACACCGATTTTGTGCAGGCAAGCATTTACGATTTCCAGCCATATGTCGTTTCTGGAGAAGTAGAACCGCCTGCAAACCCTCTGGTTGTGCCTCAATTCTGCCTTAGATTCAATGACATAGATAATGTTGGCATAACCGGAGCGCATTACACCGGATTTGTAATGATTGGACAGCACGCTTTTGTCCCAAAAGACAAATTTGACCAGCCCAGATATTTTAGAGACATACATTCCTGGCTGAGGGGCGGTTTGGGGCTGCCGAACGAGGAAATAACCTATCATGAGGACGCGTGGGCTGGCGGAGGAAACTTCGGGCCCTGCATGGAATACTTCAGCAGGGGCCTTGAGATTGGCAACCAGGTTTACATGCTTTACGAAGTCACTGGCAATTCATATAAGGAACTGCCCCTTAAAGTCCTTGACATGGGAATGGGGCAGGAAAGGAACGCATGGTTTACAGGGGCAGCTCCAACAAGTTATGAGACGACTTTTCCGACTGTTGTCAAGAAGCTAAACGGGATAACCGGCATAAAGGTTGACGGCAAGTTGCTGCAAAAATTTTTGCCATACAGCTCTTACCTTAATGTTGATGAAGTCGAGGATATTGACAAAACATGGGGCTTTGTCAGCAAGAAAATAGGAACAAGCAGCAGTGAGCTGAGAAAACAGATAATTCCGTTGTCAGAGCTTTACTCAATAGCAGAACATTCAAGAAGCTTGCTGGTCGCGTTAACAGATGGGATACTTCCAAGCAATGTCGGCGGCGGCTACAACTTAAGGGTCATTCTCAGGAGGGCTTTAAGCTTTATAGACGCTTACGGCTGGAAAATAGACCTGGCAAAGCTATGCGAGCTGCACGCTCGCTATCTGAAGCCGCAGTTTCCCGAGCTGAGTGAAAACTTAAGCGAGGTGGCTGAAGTCCTGGAGGCTGAAAAAAGAAAATACAATGAAACAAAGCACCGCGCAAAACAAATTGTTTCAAGACTGCTGCAAAAAAATGAAAAGATTGCTGATGAAAAACTTATAGAATTGTATGACAGCCAAGGAATAAATCCGAGTCAAATAGCTGAAGAAGCTGCTAAAGAAAACAAGAAGATAGCGGTGCCTGAAAATTTCTATGCGCTTGTTGCAGCAAGGCACGGGCAAAAAGAGCAAAAAAGCGCCTCGAAGCGTAAGACAACACTCAATCTGGAAGGGGTTCCTGCAACAGAAGCCCTTTACTACAGCGATTACGCGAAAACCAGATTTAGCGCAAGGGTTGTGAAAATCATTGGAAAAGTGATATTCCTGGACAAAACCTATTTTTTTCCGACATCCGGGGGCCAGATAAACGACAAAGGTGAAATCGTTAAAGGGCCTAAAGTGGAGGATGTGTTCAGACAAGGCAAGCACATTGGGCATGTGCTTTCTGAAACCCCTGATTTTAAGCTCAATGCAACAGTTGACTGCGTAATAGACTTTGAAAGAAGAAAGCAGCTTTCGCAGCACCATACCGTCACCCACATCTTTAACCAGCTTATGAGGAGAAACCTTGGAAAGCATGCATGGCAGGCAGGGACAGCCAAGTTCGTTGAAAAGGCGAGGCTTGACATGACGCATTACGAGTCTTTAACGCAACAGCAGCTGCAAAAGCTTGAGAAGGAAGCAAATGAAGTGATAAAGAAAGACCTCAAAGTTGTAAGCAGCTTTATTCCAAGAACAAAAGCAGAGCAAAAGTATGGCTTCGGCATTTACCAGGGTCCGGTAGTTCCAGGAAAAGAGCTAAGAATCGTGGAAATTGAAGGATTTGATGTTGAGGCATGCGGGGGAACGCATGTGCACCACACCGGTGAAATTGAAGCGGTCAAGATTATAAAGAGCGGCAAGGTGCAGGACGGCGTTGTAAGGATAGAATATTCTGCCGGAAAAGCCTTTAACAGTATAACTTCAGGCAGCAGCAAAATAGTCAATGAACTTGCCGGAATCCTTGGATGCACTGTTAATCCTGAATGGATTCCTTCACGTTGCGAGGAGCTTTTCGACAAGTGGAAGCAGAAAGTCAAAAAAGGAAGGGGGGTTGTCAATCCCAGTTTAGTTTCAACTGGCGCCTATAGAGGAGATGTAATCAAACGCGCTTCAGAAATATTCAGGACACAGCCAGAGCACCTGGTAAGGACTGCAAAGCGATTCCTGGATGAGCTTGGTTCTTTAGAATAAGCCTATTCCTCTTTCTTTTCGTCTATTTCTATTCCCCTTAATACATCCCTCATCTCAGCAACTATTTGGAAGGCCTTATTTACAAAACTCGCAGCTTGTTTTTTATGCTCTGTGTCTTCTGCCTGTTCCAAAAGCGCTAATGCAGCATCTATGTTCTTTGCATAATTCGTAATAAGCTTATAAAGAATTCTCAATTCAGCTTTTTCATGAAAAGCAACCCCTCTGTGAGCTTTCAGGGCATTCATAGCCTTTCCAAAATTTTGTTTAACTTCTATATCTTTCATAATCTCTCTGAGTTTCTCCTGATGACTGAACAAGTTCATTGGAGATTAAAATAACGCTCATATATTTAAAATTTTTCCCATGTTTTAAGCAGGGGCTGATAAGACCTGTGCTGAACCGAAACAAATAAATACGTCCGGATTAGCGGTTTTTGCAGTGGGGTGATGCTTTTATGGCTAAAAAGAAGAAGGTGGGTAGAAGGAAAAAAGCGGCTGCTAAGGCCAAGAGGAGTGTTTCTAAGAAAGCTAAAGCCAAGAAAGGCGTTAAGAAATCTGCTAAGAAAAAGTCTGCTGCAAGGAAGACTGCAAAGAAGAAACCAGCAAAAGCTGCTGAACAGGCAAAAGCGACTGGCAAGTTCAACCTAATAGTAACCTTTGACCAAAACCATGCCGGCACTGCTGAAAACGAGCTTAACGCTGTTCTCAGGAAGATAGGCGAAAAGCCCAAAGTGGCATCTTCAGGAATTGAAGGCCTGTTCAAGGCTGCTGTCAGCGACGCAAGAAAGGTTGTAGGAAGGCTTCGCGATTTGTGCAGGGCAGACCCCAACCTTTTCGTTGTAACGCATCATTACATTCCTGTGGATTTGTGGTGCAAGTCAGGCGTTCCGGAAATGCAGAAGAACATAAAACCGCTTGCTTCCAGCATCGAAGAGAAAGAGCGCTGGAAAATGAACATCAGCAAAAGGCATTGGGACAAACTTGGCGGAAAGGAGCTTATCATAAAGCTCACAGACGTTATTGACCGCGAAAACGTTGATTTGAACAACCCGCAGAAAATAGTCCAGGTTGAAATCATAGGGAACGAAGCAGGCATTTCCCTGCTGGAGCCAAAAGACCTCCTGGACATTGTAGGTGTAAAGGAAGAGACCTAGAAGCTTGTCAGTTTTTTCTGCGTTTTTATGTTTTTTAACAGCCTGCTGTTCTTAATTATGTTGCTGATGTCATGGTTGAATCTGTTCTTAACAAAATCAGAGACGTAACCAAGCATTAATTCCCTTGACGGGAATTTTATCGGCTTTGATTCAAGGGCTTTCCTAATGGCCTGGCGGCAAACCCAAACGCCCAATGGCACAGTATATTCGCCGGTTATGAGCCTTATCACTAACACTGAAGCCTGCCTTTTGAGCTGCCTTAGCTTTTCCAGGACAGGGAGCCTTGCAGCATAATAACCGCCTGCAGTTTCATCTGCGTAATATTTGCGGCCCCCGTAAGACTCGTAATCGGTGCTGTAACCGCCATAGCCGGCCAGGGTTTCAAAAAGCTCGTAACCCCATACGTCAGGGAAAAGCATCACAGCATAGTAATTCCCAAGATAGCCGCCAAAATGCAATTCATAATCGCTACTGATATTATAGTCTTTTATTGTTGTTATAATCTGCTTTCCCAGAATATCATCTGACGCCGTAATACTCCAGCGAGTGGGAACAAGTTTTCTGCTCGCTTTTAACCCGACTGCACCCACTGACAAAATTCTAGTAAGGAAATTCTCATCAAAGCCAGAGCTGTAGAGGTAATTGATTGCTTCGGCAGCTTTCAAGTCTGTATCAGAATAAACCTTTTCAACTTTTTGCGGAATTTTGGGATTTGAAGTTATTCTCGCGTTTTTAACCTCAGCAGAAGGCCCGATTGGAGCGGCAGAAGAGTCGCTACTCATGCGCAATACCGGTTTTGACTTAAGAAAAATCTCAAGCTCTACCGGCATGGCAGCCATTCCGACTTCCCGGCTTATCTCCTGAAGTTTGCAGCTGCTTTTAACGTGCGATTTCAAGTGGGAATTTATGAGTGATGAGCGGTAATCAACTATCTGCGGTATCTGAAACCGGTTGGCAGACCAAAATCTCGGGGCGTCATAGAGCCACGCGTCCTCTGTTACTTCCGGCGGGCTTAAAACACCTACATTGACAAAAGGGTAGCCGAACCTGCCGACAAAAGGGGCAGGGCTGCTCCCAAAGAACTGCTCGCGGTTTAGCTTCGGCTTTACTTTGAACTTTGCAATTGACTTAACGCAGACAGGGCAGTTGAAATTGTCGCATGTCCTGAACGGATGGTGTTCAGTTCTTACAAATCCCTTTTGACGAAGCATCATATTGCAATGACCAGGAAGTGCGACTAAAAAAAGTTTGTGCAAATATTTAAAAACAGAATAACCGAATATCTGCGTAAAAAGAGGCAAGCATGAGTGTTGACGCCATTTTTGCAGCGGCAGGCATAATCATAATACTCGGTTTTCTCAGCGACTGGATATTTTCCAAAACAAACATACCTGATGTTTTATGGCTGATACTGATAGGAGTGCTTCTCGGCCCAATACTTCAGTTTGTAAGGCCCGACTCGCTTGGATACGCTGCTTCCATATTTACGGCGTTTGCATTGTTATTCATACTTTTTGAAGGCGGGCTGCACATCAGAATAAAGGATTTAATGAGGAGCATGTACGGCGCAACTACAATAACCGTTGTTAATTTCGTTCTCACTGTCCTTGTGATAACCATTATAGCAAAATACTTCGGCTGGAGCCTTGCAAACTCGCTTCTTTTGGGAACAATACTAGGCGGAACAAGCTCGGCAGTAGTTGTTCCTATAGTGAAAAGGCTTCACATGGGCAAGGACAACTCGCTCGTCCTCATACTGGAATCCGCTTTTACAGACGTTTTATGCATTGTTGCAACCCTCACTATAATTCAGATAGTCAAGCTTCAAAGCATTAACCTGGGAGGTGTTCTGAATTCACTATTCGGCAGCTTTGCCATAGCCATATTTGTCGGAGGCGTAACGGGCTTTTTATGGATACTCCTTCTGGAAAGATTTGAGCTTCTAAGTAAATCTTATATTTCCACCATAGGCGTGCTGCTTATAGTCTTTGGGCTGACAGAATTTGCACAGTCAAGCGGGGCAATAGCAGGGCTTACTTTCGGAATAGTGATTGGAAACTCACGAAAAATACTTTCCCTGGCTGAAGGGGAAGACGTAGACCCACTATCCTCATCAGCAAGGGCTTTCTTCTCCCAGATATCCTTTTTCGTCAAGACCTTTTTCTTTGTTTACATAGGCATCCTTACAAGCCTGGCACAATTGCAGCCGATTTTGATTGGGCTGGTTATTGCAGTGGCTGTGTTCCTTATAAGGCCCATCCCTGTGAAGCTTGTCTTTAAACCGCAGGAAAGCCCAAAAGACAAACCACTCATGGAAGTGATAGTGCCAAAAGGCCTGGCAGCAGCTGTGCTTGCCCAAGTCCCTATGCAGGAGGGGATTCAATTTACAGAGCAGCTTTTAACACCAGTTTTTTCAGCAATCTTCTTCACAATTGCGATAACCACTTTGATGGTTTTCCTTGTTAAGAATGGCAAGTATAAAGGTGCAAACGAGTTCCTGTCGAAATTATTCGGGAAAAAGGCATCAGCAAAAACAGACAAGGCACCCCTTAAAAATTTTCAAAAACAGGCTGCAAAGGCAAACATAAGTGCAGCAGTTAAAAAAACCGCTGTTCCTGCTAAAAATAAAAAAAGAAAAGGCAAGAAACGCAGCAAAAAACCCAAACCAGCGAAAGTAGCAACCTTTAAAAGACAGTTATGAGTCCTTAATAGTTATAGCCCCGTGGTGTAGTGGCAAATTTAAGCTATTAATTAACTTAGAGCCGACTCATAGCGGCCTTTGGAGCCGTTGACGGCGGTTCGAATCCGCCCGGGGCTATGAGCAAAGCGAATAGACCTGGGCGTCCCGAACGCAAGTGAGGATATGCCCGGGGCTATTCTTGATTCCGCACAAAAACCGAAAAATATTAATATAAGGATACCTATTATGATATCATTTATGATACTATTTGAGGGTGCTTTATGTTTGACGTCAGGTATAAGGGCCTTAGAATTGAAATCACTTTGGCAGCTTGCAGGGAATCAATGTCTGAGAACATAGATTTGAACGATGTTGTGGAGATACTTGAGGATGGTTATGATTGTGGCACTGGTAAAAGAAAGAAAGGAATAGTTGAGCGGTGCTTGAGGAAAGGAAATAAGGTTTTTAAGACTGTTGTTGCTCAAACAAGTGTAAGGTACCTTGATGGTTTTCAGGAGGACGTGTGGAGGCTGATTCATGTTGGCAAGTTTACTTATTCGAGGAAGCATAAGCGGAGGGAGTGATGAAAATGAAGCGTAACATTTGGGAAGCAGAACATTTTTGCCAGAATGATAACTGCAAGATGGGTAAGGCAAAAGTGGTAGTTGAAGGAATGGTTGTCAGGGCTTGGGCATGCCCGAAATGTAATGAGACCGTGCTGCACTCTGAAGATGCCCAGAAAATGCTCATATTTAACAAGCTAAGGCATGGAATTCCTGTAAAGGTCGGAAAGCTTGGAGAAGCCTTAATGGTGAGGATACCTAAGGAATTTGCCCAGTTCTATAGCATTCAAAAGGGTGGTGGTCTTATATTGAAAGGAGAGGACGAGTCCAGTTTTGAAGTCAGAGTGGCTTGAAAGCCCTGGCTGTTGACAAAAACATGGCCTGTCATGGTGGGGCTATGAGCAAAGCGAATAGACCTGGGCGTCCCGAACGCAAGTGAGGATATGCCCGGGGCTATATTTTGAAAACACTTATAAAAGGCCGATTCTTTTTATTTTAGAGTGGTAAGATGTCAAAAGTTGTGCTGATTACAGGATGCTCTTCTGGAATAGGCCTTGCTACAGCCGTTTTTCTTTCTAAGAAAGGCAGTAGGGTTTATGCTTCAGTGAGGGATTTTGGCAAGAAGGACAATTTGGTTGCAGCAGCTGAAAAGGAAAACGCTTCTGTTGAAATTCTCCAGTTGGATGTTACTGATGACGAATCTGTTACTAAGGCTGTTGAGCAGGTAATAGCCAAGGAGGGCAGGATAGACGTTCTAATAAACAATGCCGGCTACGGCCTTATGGGGCCAGCGGAGACTGTTACAATTGAGCAGGCGAAGGATGAGTTTGAAGTTAACTTCTTTGGCTTATTGAGGGTGACGCAGGCTGTGCTGCCCTGCATGAGAAAGCAAAAATCAGGCCACATAATAAACGTCAGCAGCATAGCAGGCATAAAGGCAATGCCTACTTCTGACCTATATAATGCGTCAAAATTTGCTGTTGAGGGGCTTACAGAGGCAATGGCTCCAACAATGGCATTGGCAGGCATAAGGATGAGCCTTATAGAGCCGGGTCCTGTGGCAACCCAGTTTAACAAGGGGTCAATGAAAGTCGGGGAGCGGATGAAAGGCGTTGAGCTTTACAAAAAAGTCACTGAAAAAATGATAGCCAACAGAAACAAGCGCTTTAGGGATGCGCAGAAGCCTGAAGAGATTGCAGCCCTGATTAACGAAGCAGTAACTGCCGAGAAGCCGCATTTGCGATACCAGACAAGCGACTGGGTGAGAAACGCGGCTGGAGAAAAGCTCAAGGAGCTTACAGGAGACCAATTAGTAAAGTTTTACGTTGACATGCTAAAATGAGATATTCCTACAAGCAGAAGTGCATAGTGTGCAGGAAGGATTATGCCATTGTTACTTGGAAGGACCGAAATCCTGTGTGCGTTAAGTGCAAGATGAAGGAGATTGCCAGGCCTATTAAGGACGGGAAATTCAAGAAGCTGTTTGACATTGATAAAACATTGTATGAAAAATCAGGGTTTTTGAGGAACATAAAGTCAAGCTACCTTCGTTTTGGCAACCTCTCCGAGAAACAAGTAGAGATGTTTAAAAAAGTGGCACAGGAAATAAAGCACGAAAAGCCGGTAAAAAAAGGCCATAGAGATGTGCCAGAAGCTACAGAATCCGACTTATAATGTCAGAATCATCAGAAACAGCAGTTTCTGAGTGCCAGAAAGCGCTATTTCTGAGCATTTCCATCAGTCTATGACTGATGGCAAGCTTTGCTTGCTTTTGATTTCACATGTAGGAAATG
>Ga0209541_10018264_pt1 | contig 10169 bp, 9 predicted proteins | sample RifCSPlowO2_01_FD_184027 | JGI IMG/M metagenome (GOLD analysis project Ga0209541, IMG submission 184027) | Groundwater microbial communities from Rifle, Colorado - Rifle CSP2_plank lowO2_0.1 (SPAdes) (version 2) | ecosystem: Environmental > Aquatic > Deep subsurface > Groundwater | place: Rifle...
CGCAACTGCAATCACATTTGTGTAGCCAAGTAATATCTGGGAGATACTAAACAAAATTAATGCGACAAGATTTATGTGCAATCCGGGAGTCAGGCCTGTAATTACCCCGGACAGCACACCGAGCAGAACAGCAATAATAAGCTCGATATACGGCATTTTAAGCCCAATTTAGCCTTTTCCTACATTTATGACTGAGATGCACTGCGATGAACTAAGATGGTAGTTACTTTTTGGAATTTTACCTATACTTTTGGCAAGAAGTATTTAAAATTTACTCGTGTGATGTGTATTCCGGGTTTTAATTTGAGGGATAAAGGGCGCATTAGGGTATAATAAGCATAATTTATAAATAAGGGATTTATTTTCTATACCATACTAATATTTTGGTGGTGGTAAATGGTAAAAAAGGACTATTCCAATTGGTCAAAGCAGGACCTAATTGAAGAAATCAAGAAATTAGAAAAGAGAAAGAAATATGGAATAGTCTGGGAAGTTAAACCAGAACAAGTCGCTTTACTTTGCAAGGAAAAACTGCCTATTCTAACAGAAGATAAGAGTAAAGAAATTGAAACCGATAAAGAAAAACCAGTAAATATTCTTATTGAGGGGGACAATTATCATGCTCTTTCTGTTTTGAATTACACACATAAAGGCCGAATTGATGTGATATATATTGATCCTCCGTTTAATACTGGCGCAAGAGACTGGAAATATAATAACGATTATGTTGATATAAATGATAGTTATCGCCATTCTAAATGGTTAAGCATGATGGAAAAGAGATTAAGATTAGCCAAAAATCTATTAAAAAATGATGGAGTCTTAATCTGTGCTATTGATGAAAATGAAGTCTCTCATTTAGGAACATTATTAGAAGAAATTTTTCCAAGTTGGGAAATTCACTTAATCACCATCATTCATAATCCAAGGGGAATTCAAGGTAAAAACTTTTCCTATACCAATGAATTTGCTTTTTTTATTTTTAGAAAAGGTCTAAAAGTTATTGGTTCAAGAAAGATTAAGGAAGAAGATATTGATTGGAGAGGATTAAGAGATAGTGGTAAAGAATCTCTAAGAACAGATGCACGAAACTGCTTTTATCCAATCCTAGTTCAAAATGAAAAAATCATCGGATTTGGTAATGTTTTAGAAAACGGACACCATCCAAAGAAGCAAACAGAAGAAAAAGATGGAAAATATTACGTCTGGCCCATTGATATTAAAGGAATTGAAAGAAAATGGAGATACGCTAGGCAAAGCGTAGAATCTATAAAAGATTTATTGAAAGTTAAAAAAATAAAGCAAGGCTATGACATAGAAATAGGAAAGGATTTTGGAATTGTTAGAACAGTCTGGCAAGATAGCAAATACGATGCATCTGAATATGGAACAAAATTAATTCAAGATTTAGTACCCTCAGCATCATTTGATTTCCCAAAATCTGTTTTTAATGTTTATGATTGCTTAACTCCTATAATAGTAGAAAGAAAAAGGGCTATTATACTTGACTATTTTGCTGGCTCTGGAACAACAGGACATGCAGTAATGATTCTCAATAAAGAAGATGGCGGAAATAGAAGATTTATTTTATGCACAAATAACGAAAATAATAATGGAGATAATACAGGAGGAATAGCTGAAAAAGTTTGTTATCCAAGAATAAAAAAAGTAATTGAAGGGCATAAAGATTGGCCAGATATTACAAAAATTAAAGGTAACCTCAAATATTTCAAAACTGATTTTGTTGATGCTCAACCAACAGATAGAAATAAAAGAAAACTTGTAGATAAATCAACAGAAATGCTTTGCTTAAAGGAAGATTGTTTTGATGTTGTTATGAAAAGTCATGAATTTAAGATCTTTACAGATAGCCAAGGTAAGAATTTAGGAATAATTTACGATGATGACGGGATTGAGCCTTTTAAGAAAGAAGTCAAGAAATTAAAAAAGAAATTTGTTGTTTATGTTTTCTCTCTTGATGAAAGTGCAAGAGAAGAAGAATTTGAAGATGTTGCTGATTTGGTTGAATTAAAGCCAATTCCAGCAGTTATACTAAATGTCTATAAGAGGATTTTCAAATGATAGAGTTAAGAGATTATCAAAAACAGGCAGTAGAAAGCCTTAAACAGAAAGTTAAAAATGTATTAAGAATCCCAGAAACAGGCGTTGTAATATTCCAAGCTCCAACAGGGAGTGGTAAAACAGTTATGGTTTCTGAAATGTTGAAACAATTAATAAGAGACCAAAAAGACAATAAGAAATACTCTTTTGTTTGGGTTTCTGTAAGAATGTTGCATGAGCAAAGCAAGGAAAAATTAGAGAAATATTATGAAGATGACAGATTAATACAATGTTCATATTTTGAAGATTTGGAAGACAGAAAAATAGGAGAAAACGAGATTTTATTTATAAATTGGCACAGCATAAACAAGAAAGACATAAACATATATGTTAAAGAAAATGAGCAAGATAATAATCTAAATAGCATAATACAAAATACAAAAGAAGAAGGCAGAGATATTATTCTAGTTGTAGATGAAAGTCATCATACTGCAAAATCAGAAAAATCACGAGAATTAATAGAGACAATTGGGCCTAAAGTAACAATCGAGGTATCGGCTACTCCTCATTTGAAAGAGAATGTTTCTGAAATCGAAAAAGTCTATTTGGCAGATGTTAAAAAAGAGGAAATGATTAAATCAGAAATAGCAGTAAATCCTGAATTTTTAGATTTAAAGGTAGGCTCTCAAAGTTCAGATGAAATAGTTATAAAACAAGCATTAAAGAAAAGGGAAGAATTAGTAAAACTTTGTGATGAGGAAAAGGCAAATATTAATCCTCTTGTTCTTATACAGCTTCCAGACAGCAAAGGAAATCTGATAGATAAAAAAGAGGATGTTCTAAAAATTCTAAAAGATAAGTTTAACCTAACAGAAGAAAACGGAAAACTTGCAGTGTGGCTTTCAGAAGAAAAAACAAATAACCTAGCAAACATAGAAAAGAACGAAAGTGAAGTGGAAGTTTTGGTTTTCAAACAAGCAATAGCATTAGGTTGGGATTGTCCCAGAGCATCAATTCTAATTATATTTAGGGAAAATAAGAGTTTTGAATTCACTATACAAACGATAGGCAGAATAATGAGAATGCCGGAATTGAAATACTACAATTCTGAAGAATTGAACAAAGGTTACATTTTTACAAATCTGCCAAATATTGAAATTACAGAAGATTATGCCAAAGATTATATTACGATTTATGAATCAAAAAGAGATAATGATAAATACAAAAATATAGAATTGCCCTCTGTTTATCTGAAAAGGCAAAGAGAAAGAACAAGACTAAGCGGAGAATTTGCTAAAATCTTTATGGAGGTTGCAGAAAAGACAAACCTGCAAAAGAAGATAGTTGCACAACCTGACAAGATAACTATGCCTATAATTGCAGATGGTAAAATTGTAGATGTGGACAAAATAGGAGAAGTAGAACATAAAGGGCAAATAGAGGTTAGATTAAACGAAGGAGAATTACAGCAAATTTTTGATAAGTTTATAATACAAAATTGCTCTCCGTATGCCCCTATCGATTCAAGCGATAGAATGAAAACAGCAATCTATCTGTTTTTTAAACAAAAATACAAATTGGATAAGTTTGACCCGACAGTTCAAAGGATAGTAGTCGCCAAAGAGAACAGGCAGTTTTTCTCTAATGTTTTGACAGAAGCAAAAGATAAATATAAAGCAGAAGTTGTTGAGAAATTAAGCGAAACAAGAGAGAGAATTTCAGAGCCAAAATGGGAAGTTCCATCTATGGATTCATATAAAAGTAATGCCAAAAAAGAAGTTCATCCTAAATCTATTATGAAGCCATTTTTCATCACTAAAAAAAGTGAGCCTGAAGAATTGCTTATGGCTTTATTGGATTCTTCAAATAAAGTGGATTGGTGGTATAAAAATAGAGAAGGAGAAAAAAAATATTTTGCAATTCCCTATAAAGATGAAAATAACAAAGAATGGGCTTTCTATATAGATTTTATTGTCAAGTTTAAAGATGGTTTAATTAGTCTATTTGATACAAAAAGTGGAATGACTGCAAAAGATGCAGGTCCAAGAGCCGAAGCACTTCAAAAATATATCAAAGAACAGAATAAAAAAGACAAGAAGCTTTGGGGTGGAATAGTCATACCAAGAGGGGAGAGCTTACTAATAAACTATGACGAAAAATACGAGTACAATCCTAATGACTTTTCAAATTGGAAAGTTTTGGAGATTTAGATAAGGTTTACAATGGTAAGAGCATTTCTAATTGGGGCAGGAGCGACAAGGGCACAATATCCTGGTGCTCCTCTAAGTACAAACTTCATGACAAGATTAAGAGATGACGATGACCAACTTTTCAAACATATTGAAAGAATTGTAAATATAAATATTGAACCTCACAAATTAATTGATTTGGACCTTGAGATGTTAATGGGTATGTCTTACAACTTTCCATCTTCAATCAAAGATGACTTGCTGGAGTCCTTGCATTTAGCAATATATAAATTATTATCCATAGCTACAGGAATAGATGATTCTGGTATTTATGTTGCTATTTCTGCTAAAAAACATAGACCTCCAACTAGATTTAAAAGATTATTAAGCGATAATAGACTGAGTACAAAAGATTTCTTTATGACATTAAATTATGATTTAGACCTAGATTGTGAAATTATAAGAATGCAAAATTCAATAGATTATGGAATTCCTGACAATATGGTTTCTTTACGTGAAAACTTAATTAATCCGAATAGGAATCAAGAATTTTCATTATACCATTTACATGGATCTTTAAATTGGTTTAGAATTAATGATTCAAATATTGTGCTCAAAAATGGTCCTTTTACACCTGAAGTAAAAAGAAATGGCTCTAATATTTGTATAATACCGCCTGGCAGTAAGGAATTAAATTCTGTCTTAAAATCTGTTTGGGAATCATCACTTAATAGGTTAACACAAGCAGACGAACTGATAATGATAGGGTGTAGCCTAAATCCACAAGATAGTGAGCTTGTTAATCTGGTAAAGAGCTTTGTAAAAAAGGATGGAACAAATAAAGTTAAAATAATTTATGCTGAGAATGATTCAAAGTCAAAATCAAACTACGAAGAGTTATTGGGTGAAGGTTTTGTTTCATACCCTTATGGATTTGATGTAGCTGGACCTAAGGGCCAAAAAGGAGCAATTGAATTCATTTTTGAATAATAATTTCTCTACTTTATAATAGTATACTCTAATATAACTATTGCTGTCTATATCACAAAAGCTTTAAATATAAGCATATTATTGGCTTCTAAAAAGGGGTGGAGTTGATAGTCTCTTGTCTGAGGCGAAGCAATCCGCCTCTGATTTGAGTTCTGTTGATTCTGCTTCTGAATTATTTTTGGTTATAAAAATGAACATAGAACTATGGTCTGAACTAGGTATAGATTGTAAGAAATTTGAAAAAGAACTTACTTCCAAAAGAAATAAAGGATTATCTCTTCAAAACAAAATTTCCGATGACGTCTTTTATTATTTAAAGGAAAGGCTACGTCTATCTGAAGCCTTTAAAAAAGATGCGTTAAACAATATTTGGGCAACACAACCTGAACTTTTGAAAGATATTTATTTATTGTCTTGTTGCTCCAATAATTTCAATGAAGACATGGTTAAGAAATATGGCATGAGTCATTTTAGACTTACATCTCAAAAGTCTGTACTCTTTTTGCTCATTAAATCTCTTGTGGAAGATACGGAACTATTAAGAAAAATGCATTATGCATCGCTTTTAGCGTCTAAAAAACTAATATCAGCTAAGCCTAACGTTGATGTTTCCGAAACAGCTTTTGACGCTCTAGACGAAGATAAAGCTGAGAATTATGCAAGAAAATATTTTACTTCTAAAACTAAGCAGTTAACTGTTAATGTATGGTATCTATTAAATGATAATGATTCCGTAACGGTTTTTATTTATAAGAATTGCAAGTCAAACGCAAAAGTGGCAAGTACACAAAAGAGAAAATATCAATTTGTCCCTCATTCAAGACCTATAATATTAAGATTCTCTAAAGATGGAAAGAATTTAGACATTTTCGCTAAACCTGCACAAGAACAAGGTTTGAATATGGCATCAAGTATTGCCTCTTGTCTCCTTAGCACTCCTACAAATCAAGTTAATGTTATTTATGCTCACAAAGAAGAGTATACCGATGAAGGAAACTTGAATTTATTGCTTAAAGACTGCCTTAATGAAAAAGACGATTGTCCTTTTGCTCTCCAAGAGCTTACTTGTAAACCCAATGAAAACCTCAATGACTTTGAATTGGTATTTATTAAACATCGAGACTCGCTGAAAGATATGGTTAAAAAAATAGAGGACGCTTTGGATGCCAAAATTGCAATTAAGAAAGTGAGTGAGATTAAGATTAAATTCAAGGAATATCAGATTACTATGAATTTTAGGCAAGGTATAGATGACCAATATTTGGTAACTTACTCACATAAATCAACAGACCTCCCTATGGATAGGGAATTAAAAAATAAAATGAAAAGAGATTATGGGATTATTCTATTGAGGAAAGGATGAATCACATACAACGATTTAGAATTTCTAATCAAAATGAAATGGATGAAGCAAATACTTTCTTAACTTATAAATTAGGGATTATGGTAGATAAAGAAGATATTAACTGTAAAATATGCTTGTGCTCAATCCCAAGAGAAACTGTCATAATTAAAAATAATTTTTGGACTTGTCCGAAAGGCCATACTAATAAATATAAAGAAAATGCCATTCATAAAAATAAGTTCTTTGAATTTAATATTTCCAAAATAATTAATGTAATTGAAACAAAAATCGATTCTAGACACGTAGAGAATAAAGGAAGCTATTTAATATACAAATCAGGAGATAACAGTGTACCAATTTTCTTTTTTGATATGCCACAAGATGCAGGATTATTTAATGAATCAATAAAAAGGAATGGCTTTTTCATTTACTATAATGAAAATGCAAAAAGCAAATTAACTAATTCGTATAATGAGAATAATTTTATGACATTACAGGAATTTCTATCTAGTGATAATAATAGAATAATAAAGCTGTTGGAATCTATTTCAAAAGCGGCTTATCCTTTAGAAACTTTAAGCATTATACAAAAAATTAACAATTTTATCACAGTAAACGGAAGCTCAAGATTTGAAGACCAGTGTCAAAATTTTTTTGAAGGTCTTAAACTAAACGAAAGGCAAGTAGTTGAATTTTTAGATTTCTTAAAACATAATAAAAATAACCCTTCCGGCAATAAGTTTGTAAAGATTGGAAGCAATTACCCTGTAGATATAGTCCCAATAGAACTTTATTCATATTTTTCAGGGATATTGAGGATTACTTCAGACAAGGGTTTTGATGCTAAAATGTATTCAACCACACTTACAAACAGATCTTATAAAGAAAAGAAAGAATCAAACACTGGACGTCAGTTAGTGTTCATAGTTTCTACAAACCAAATAGATAATGCTGTATGGAGAGATATAATAAGGGGAAAAGAAAATAGTGGAAATTGGGTTCATTTTATAATAGACCTAGACTTGCTATCTCTGCTATTGTATTATGTTGGTTACAAAGGATATTTTAATTGATATCCGGGAGATTCTTTGATCATTGCTAATTAGATAACTTTTCTAAAATTCTATTCAACTTCTCATGCACCTTTTCGCTATCCATTGTATCTTGAGCGCACAAATTCCGGATATAATCCGAATATTTCGTAAAGCCTTTAGAAGCCATTCTATTTAGTATCATATCGTAAAATGATTCTTCCACTCTAATTTGCATGATTTTTGTTTTGCACATTTTAATTCTATTACAGTTTTCTGTAAACATTCCATCTAGGCTGGAAGACATAGCCTTTCTCTAGTAAACCCTTCAACTCCTTAGAACTTACAGCAGACTCAATGGCCTGCCAATTATCATCAAGCTCTAAATAAGACTCTATTTTTTGCATAAGCTTATCAAAATATTCAAGTGTGTCTTTTTTATCAAAAATAGTTTTTTTATCTAGCCACATGAATTTAGGATCAGCTATTTCATCAGGCATTTCAGTAAAACAGTAAGCCCAAGCGTCATACGAGCCGCAAACTGAGCATATCATTCTTGCTTTTGCAAATTTCCAGTAAACTTCTGTGCCAAATGTCTGAATTAGCCTCACATTCTTTGTTGCAATAAAATATTCAACCAATCTATACATATTGTTGATAGCATTGCCCTTAACAATATATTTAGAAATATATCTTAAGCTAGAGTTAGGATTTCTTACATATCTAACATCAACAATTTTGCTATCTTTGGTTATAGCAAACCACATATCAGATAATAAACTTTGAGGTATATAAGAGCCATCATAAAGAATATGTAAATGAACATGAAAACCCTTGCCCTTATGTGTAATCTCTAATACTTCAATACCTTTCTTCAAACTAAAGCCATTCCTCTTAAGCCTCCTCTTTAAAGCATTAAAATTATTCCTTAACTTCTTAATTACGCTGCAAGAAATAATATCCACATTCTTTTTTGTCAATGTAATAAATCTTGGTTTTCGGAAAGAATTTACAAAATCTGAATATTTCTTTACAAAACAAATAGATCTGCTATGAGAGCAATTATCGCAAAGCTTGGATTTACAATTGTTCAAGCAAACAACACCTGTGCCACATTTTTTACATTGCAAATAAAAAACACTTTTGCTGCAATGCTCAAGCTTTTCAGCCTCACGATTATGGCCCAATTGCCTTAAAACACTTGTCAAAGATGTTTCTTTTATATCAAGTGAAGTATTATTATTTGAGGGGCTACGCTCACTAGCTACGCTTACGTTCGCTCCGCCCCAATTCCTTTTAATCATTGAGGACACCCCCATCAGAATCAGTTTTAAGCTCAGATTTATCAAAAGAATAATATCTTTTATTAACAGTTATAGACTTATAAGGCAAAATACCCTTTACTCCTATCTTTTTACCATTAAATATAACATCTTCAATCTTTTTGAAAGAAGGATTATGTAATAACTTAGTAACTATTGGTTTCTGAGTGCTATAGATATTCCAATATTTTGGGTTATCTAGATTACTGCAATTGAGTATTGTTTCATCTTCTTTCATTTTGCTTTATTTAATGAGGACATTTTTATTCAATTCTGGACAATTTTGGCAAAAATTGAGTAATGCAATTGTCATACTTTCACAAGAAATAAATACCAGATAGATTATAAACCCGTATCGCATATTTTAGCAAAAAAGTGTGATATGATGATCAATAGCATTGATAGGCAATGGAAATCATGGCATAATAGGGTTCTATTGAGTTTACTAGATTTACAAGCAAAGAACCCAAATAAAATAGCCCAAGAATGGGACGATAAAACCGATGCCAGGAATCTTCACCAAAAGGTTAAAGGCGTATGCGAAGAACTAACTGAATTAAAACTCATAGATAAATATGGTGTAGATAACTCTGACAGCCCCCAAACAAAATTTAAATATAAATTAAAAATAAATGATTTTTTGGACTTCTGGCACGAGCGTAATCAAAAAGAATTTTTACTAGGTGGTTTATCTCTTGAGGATAAAGAAAAAATAAAATATTTATTTGATTGTGGTTACATAAATTTCCTTAAACTATTGATAATTTCTGATAAAGATACAAAAAAATTAAACATATTTGACGCCTTAAATTTACTAATAAATTATAATAAAATTAAAACAAATATTTCTGCGACACATCCAGATAACATAAGAAAGGAAATCATAAACAAAATACCGTTTACAGATGAATTGAAAGAAGTAATGTTAACCAAAACTCAATTTAAAAATGATGTATCAGATAAAATTGAGGCCTTTATCAAGTCAGATGTAGACCAACCAAAGCTTGAGGAGGCTCTAGATGCTTTCAAGATAAATTTCATAGGCAAAATCAAATTATAAGTCCTTCCTGTTGGTAGCAACCCACATTCCAACCTCATACAACATTAAAGTGAAAATCAGGCATCGCAGTCCAAAATCATAAATTTTTTCCCTTCAAAAATATTTTGCTTTGCAAAAAACTTTTTCAGGGTCGGGGCAAAATTCCAAATCTTCGATTTCAAATTTTTAAAT
>Ga0209541_10018266_pt1 | contig 10169 bp, 5 predicted proteins | sample RifCSPlowO2_01_FD_184027 | JGI IMG/M metagenome (GOLD analysis project Ga0209541, IMG submission 184027) | Groundwater microbial communities from Rifle, Colorado - Rifle CSP2_plank lowO2_0.1 (SPAdes) (version 2) | ecosystem: Environmental > Aquatic > Deep subsurface > Groundwater | place: Rifle...
TATCAGGAATGCGTTCCAGCCGCCGACATTAAAATCATTTCTATAGGCATCAAGATACGCTTCGTCTTGGATGACCTTGCTTAGAGTATATTCCGCGTTAATTTCAAACTGTCTTTGGTACGCGTCTATCACCTCCAAGGCATATTGCCGGCCGAAAGGAAAGCGCAGGTTGTCATAGCCTGTTTGGCGGACAAAGCTCTGGATTTGAGATTTGGCAATATCTTTAAAAAATGATTCCGAATTTTCCAGGAACAGGGGCGAGCCATGGAAGTCGGAATTTATCCAATTGACCGTAGCTTGAGTCATCCGGTCCAATGTCCGTCTAACAATCTGCATCAAGAATTCCTTGCAGACGGTCGCCCCCCACTGGTTGCTGGTTTTAGACGCGGTAACCCCGGTATTGCTCCGGACTCCAGAATCATTTACTGGTACACTAGTGCTTACCGCGCTTCCGATAAATTTTTTCCCTAATTTTTTTAACCCTTTATCAATTAGTTCGCCGGCTTTACCGAAAAGCGCACCGCAGGCGTCGTCCAAGATATCCGCCTCCGCTTTTTTGGGCACGGTCAGAAACAAAAAAGACGGCAGGAGGATGCTCAAGATGAGGAGAGTAGAGATGGATCTTTGGATTTTTTTGTCTTTTAGCTCCATTGCATTGATTTATAAAACATCGGCGATTTGACCAAGAGCGTCGTCCACTATACGCATATTTGCACCGAATTTGCTGACAGCGTTTAAGGAGACAATCGGGTCTTCATCGGCTTGCTTTAGATCAGTTAGGCCTTCGCTTACTCCCTCAAAACCATTCAAGAGACTAAGATGCGCGGAGGATAGTTTAGACGGCACCGACAAATTACGCACCGATACAATTATTTTATTTATTCTCTTGATTATCGGATCTAATTCTCTCAACACCTCGGGGTTAAGTCCGTCTTCGCCCAAGGAATCAGTTAAAACCGCCAGAACTTCTTCGCTGGAATATTGATTCTGAAGCAGTCCCCATATTGCCCCGCCGTAATTTTGCGTGGCCTTGGAGCTATTATTGCTGGATACCTGGATTTCAGAGAGAGTATATATTTTTTGAGCCGAAACCCCTCCCGCCTCCAAGGCTAAAGATTCACCCAAGCCTTCCAGGAGGGCCGCGTCCATTTGGCCAGAATCGGTCAAACTGGCAACAGTTGCCAAAATTTCCCGAGAGAGCCTATCTGTCTGGGTGAGATTATCTTCCTTTATTGCGCTGGCTTCGAAATAATCCTGTGTCGCCGACGCGTCTTTTTGCATTGGGTCGGCGCCACGGAGCTTCTCTTCCCAATCCGGGACGCCATCTTGGTCGGTATCTTGATTTATTAAATCTCCCACCACCCTTTTATCGTAGGCCAAATTTTGCCCCGGGGTTTCTCCATTCTCGCTATTTATAAAGAGAGTTTTGTTTTTTATAAAAAAAAGAGCGAAGACGAAAACCACCGCCAAAACGGCCCAAAGGACTCTTTTGTTTTTTAAACTCCTCATTTTAATTATGGAATAATTATAGCACCTTTTGCAGTTTTTGGGGCAAGGTCCACGGATAAAATGCGCTTTTGTTAGTTGTGATATAATTACCTTTATGAAATTCTCAGTCTTTGGTGTTATTTTTTCCTTTTTTTTGTTGGCAAACAATGTTTTTGCCTATGATTTCAATCAAAATTTAAGAATTGGCGTCCGGGGCCAAGATGTTTTTGAGTTGCAAAATATGCTTAATCAAGATGCGCGTACCAGAGTCTCGGAACAAGGGCCCGGCTCCCCGGGCCGAGAAACCTCTTATTTCGGCCCGGCCACGCTCCAGGCGGTAATAAAATTTCAAGAAATTTATAGTGATGAAGTTCTGAAACCCTTGAATTTGAAATTCGGCACCGGTTTCGTCGGTGCCTTAACTAGAAAAAAGCTTTCTGCTATTTCTTCAGAAATTACACAGGACTCTCCTGTGTATGAAACGGAATCGATTGTTGAAAAAAGTAACCCCAATCTGGTTAATCTGGACATCCTTATTTCCAAGGTTGAAGAAGTCAGTCAGCAGAGTGGATATAACCAGGAAGAAATCCAAAAAATTATCAAAGCGATTAAGCAAATAGCCGAAAGCGAAAGAAATTTCCGTCAGGAATTTGAGGAGGTTATTTTTAAGCAAAAATTTAGCGATAATCTTGAAGAAAAATCTTTGCTTGGAAAGATTTTTGCGCGGACCCTGGTGTTTTTTAAGATTAACCCCCCGAAAGCTTATGCTCAAGTTGTCTCTAGGCCCTTTGGCGGCAAACTGCTTTCTCCCTTGCCTTGCGCAGATGGCAGCTGGATGCTTGCCCTTTCTCCCTTGCCTCCGGATATGGCGGCCTTGCTCTCCTATCGTTCTGGGTCACAGGCATACGCAAATTATAATATACCGGCTACCATATATTTACTTGGCTTATATACTCCAGTTGGTGTTTGCCCGCTCCCTCCGCCTGCGCCCCCAGTCATCACCCAGGGCACCATTTCTCCGACCGTTGGTTCGTCCGCTTTTTAATCGTTGTTTTTTGCAATCTCGGCCCACTCGGCGAGCGATAAATCCTCGGCCCTCTTGTTTCCCAACTCGCGCCCGGTCTGATTTTCTATTGAGATTATGTTTTTCAGATTAGAAGAAAGCTTTTTGCGCTTGTGGGCGAAGCCCGCTTTGACTATTTGCCAGAATTTTTCTTCATCCAGCTTATTTTCCGTAAAAAACTTTCGGGAAATGTTTTTTATGACGATAACGGCCGAATCCACCGCCGGCTGGGGAGCAAAATATCGAGCCGGCACTTTCATTAATATCTTCGGCTCCCCGTAGGCCTTGACCGAGATTGACAGCAAACTCTCTTTCCCCCCCAAGATTCTTTGAGCCACTTCATGCTGAACCATAAGCACCATGCGCTCCGGCTGGTTCTTGGCCGTGAGAAACTTTTTTAATATAGCGCCGGTTATGTTGTAGGGGATATTGGCAATGACTTTGAAGGCTCTAGGCTTTAGGCCCTGGGCGCTAGCATCAAAATCTAAAATGTCTGCACGCACCAATACCAGAGGGCCTGCATTAATTTCTTTGGCAAATTTTATTTTCAGAAATTCAAAAAGCTCGCGGTCTTTTTCCACGGCGATTAGCGAACCAGTCTTTCCGAGCAATTTCTCCGTAAGTTTGCCTTTGCCGGGTCCGATTTCCAAAATTACATCATCTGGTTTGATTTCTCCCGCTTCAATAATTTTTCGAAGCGCCGGCTCCGACTTTAGAAAATTCTGTCCCAGGGATTTTTTTGCGCGCATATTACATTTTATCACATTAAAACTCGTCGCAGGCGTACTTTTTAGAAAGCCTTGCGCAGGCTGACGAGCCGAGCAGTTCGCTGGCCGAGCACTGCCAGATAGATTGCTTTATAAAAAGTATGCAAAGAAAGAGTTAAATATAGATTGTCCTCACCCCTTTTTCCCCTTCCCTCTCTAAAATTTCCGCGGGGATATCTGCCAGGAATTCTGACGGTGCATTAATTTGGCGCGAGCCGAAGATGGTGCGGAATTGGGCGGTGGACAAAAATAATTTATGTTTAGCGCGAGTCAGGGCCACGTAAAAAAGCCGACGTTCTTCTTCCTGGTCCTCGGCCGTGTTTTCTTCACCATCTCTCTGGATGGGGAAAAGTCCTTCTTCTAAGCCGACGATAAAAACATATTTAAACTCCAGGCCTTTGGCCGCATGCACGGTCATTAGTTTGACCCCGCCTTGGGCGGGGCGAGCCCCGCTTCTAATTTCTTTTTTTTCTTCGTTTATCATTATTGAATCCTGGTCCGAAGCCAAAGACGCGTCTTCTAAAAGTTTTTCGACCCCGGTGCCGTTAGCAAGGTTGTCGTATTTTATAGCCAGGGTCGCCAGTTCTTTTATGTTGGCGAGTCTTTCCTCGTCTTCGGCTGTGCCTTCCCGGAGTTCCTCTTCAATGCCGGATTTTCGGACGGTAAATTTTATAACTTCGGAGGCTTTGGCAGTTTCTATCTGTTGCCTTATCTCTCCCAATAGTTTGTAAAAATTATCAATTTTTATTCTCATTTTTATCGGCAGAGTTTCTGTTTCATTGGAAAAAATTTTTACCAGCGTCACCTTGCCGATACCCCGAGACGGAAAATTTATTATTCTTTTTATATCGGAGAGGCTTTGCGGATTTAAGGCCGCGCGAAGGTAGGCCAGGGTATCCTTGACTTCTTTGCGCTCAAAAAATTTTACGCCCAGAACTTGGTAAGGAATGTTGTAGCGGAGCATGGCTTCTTCCAGCGCCCGGGATTGGAAGTTGGCGCGGTAAAGGACTGCAACCTCTCCCCACCCCTCTCCCAAGGAGAGGGTGTTACTTTTTTCTCCCCCTTGGGGGGAGCTAGAGGGGGTTATAATTTTTCCTCCGCCGGCATCTTTCAGTTCCAGAATTTTTGTCGCGACAAAGTCCGCCTCATCTTCTCCACTCAGTGCCTCGTAGAGAGAAATTTTTTCTCCGGCGGGCTTCTGGGTAAACAAATTTTTCTCCGGCCGGTATTTGTTTTTTTTGATTACTTCGTTGGCGGCGGATAAAATATTTTTTGTTGAACGATAATTTTCTTCCAACAGCACGATTTTTGCCGCAGGGTAATCCTTTTCAAAATTCAAAATATTCCGCAAGTTCGCTCCGCGCCAGGAGTAAATGCAATTGTGAGTCACAATATCATTTGCTATAAAATTATGAGTTTTCTCTATATTTAAATCAAAAACTATAATTTTAGGTGTATTAATTCTTGAAATTTTTGAAACTATATCATAACCATTTTCCGTGAATAAGGCCATGCCAGGCAAAACGGAGCCTGCGGGTAGGCACGGCAGTGAGTTTCCATCCCTAGGATTGGTTTTTATACCACCGAGCCGGGCGCTAAAAATCATATTTACTTCAGGGAAAGCAGAAGCTATTTTTGTAGCCAATAAACAAGCTTCTCCATAATTTGCTCGAGCGGTCTCGAATCGCCAATTAGTAGTGTTTTTTTTCGCAGAACGAACCGAAAACCCCATTGATTCAAGCTTTTTCCTTCCATATCTATCATTGCCGAAAGTAGAAATAATATGCATAGGAGTTTGCCCTCGTCTGTCTGCGCATAGAGTTATGTTTATATTCCTTCTGTTTGCGTTATGCGTTTGTGGTTGATGGTGTGGCCGGTCCCACAACAAGCCTAGGTCCGATAGCAATTTCAAAGCAGAACTTTCAGTATCAAAAGAAGAAAAAATTTCTTTTAGAGCGCTTTTATCATGTACATACCCGCTGGTGCTAAATCCCTTTCGTGGGGTAAATGGTATAGTTGGTATCTGATACTTCAGAGATAAAATATATTCTTGAACTCTAGCCTTATTCTGAGTATTGTGGGTACTGATTACCCACAGAGCATCTGCATGTTCCTGATTAGACCGTTGTAAAAATCCAACTACAGATTTTTTTTGCCCCTTTGTGTAGATAGAAGTTGTACCAATTCGCCAGCCGAACCCTTTTTTATACATGAGGTAGTTTAGATACATTTGCGGAGTAAGTCCTAGCCTATATCCAGCAAAATGAGTATGGTCCGGAGTGCTTACTAAAACATTGCCTTTTTCTGTCTCAATTTGGATTAAACTTCCTTTAAATTGGATATTTTTTTCCCCAACAACTTTAGCGGGTCGAAAATCTCCCCCGCCATAATTTGACAGTACATATTCTCCCCTTTTTATATCCTCAATAGATTTTAGAGTATTGTCAGCCATTTTTATTTTTGTTCCCTTGGCTAAACATTGATCTGTATCTCCCACTACGCAAATATTTTTGTTTTCTCCACAGAGGAGGCGAGACAAAAGATATTGAGTCTGGTTGGTGTCCTGGTATTCGTCTATGTGGATGTACTTCCACCTGTCTTGATAAATTTTCCGCACCCCCTCGTTCTCCTGGAGCAGTTTGGCGGATTGCAGAATCAGGTCGTCAAAATCCAGGGAATTTTCTTTAATTTTTCGCTCTTCATACGGCGCCCATATTTCCGCCACGATTCTCGCGATATAGCTCGCGCCCGGCTCCTCGGTCCGCTCTTGATATTCTGGCAAGTCAACGAAATTGCCCTTCTCCCGGCTGATTATGCCTTTGATTCTCCCGGGGTCGTATTGCTTGGGGTCGTAACCGCGCTCTTTCAAGATTTCTTTTATCAGGCGAGCGGAGTCAGACTCATCCAGAATGGTAAAATATCTGGTTAAGTGGAGGAGTCGGGCGTTCTCTTTGATTATGTAAACTCCCAACGCGTGGAAAGTGCTGACGAATGGAATAGTGTTTTGGCCTTTTGCATTCTTTTCTATCTCCGCTATCACCCGTTCCCGCATTTCCTTTGCCGCTTTATTGGTGAAGGTAACGGCCAGAATCTTTTCTGGCGCCACGCCTGTCTTTATTAGATTGAGAATCCGGTGAGTGATGGTCTTGGTTTTACCCGCACCCGCGCCGGCCACAATCAGGAGCGGGCCCTCGGTATGCAGGGCCGCTTGTTTTTGGCGTTCATTGAGTCCTTTCAAGTGTTCCATCGCTTCAATATAACAGAGTTCGGCGCAATAAAAAAACACCTTCTAAAGGCCGGCCAAAAATTCTGCTGAATTTTTGGCCTAGGACTACGGGCCGTCGCCCTGCGTACGCCTTTATAAGGTGTTTTTTATTGCGCCTAATACCTCTCCCGCCTCCTTGCGGAAATTTTCTGTCTCTTCTGCCACGATTTGGAGAAAATTCGGCACTTTATCAAACAGGAAATCCAGCACTTGCTCCGGGCTCGGATTGCTATCCATCAGCTTGTCATACTGCTCCAGGTCTTTTTCTTCCAGAAACGGCAAGACCCTGGTTAAGACCGCTTGGAAAATTATCTTGCCTATTCTGCCGATAGTCTCCTCCTGCTTTTCTTCCGGCAACTTTTCTATCTCAAACAGCTCTATTATATTTTTGCGAATTTCTGCTTGGGCGTTGGTCATGTTATTTATGTTAACTTATAATTTTAATTTATCCAAGCCACCCGGAATGGTAGCTAGCTTCTGCATGGCTCGAGCGATGTATTCGGAATTGGTCTCGGCTCGGCCGCCCAGAACTGTTCCCGGCCGTGGGTCTAAATTGGTCCATTCCTTCAGTTTGTTTAAGAATGCAACAAACGATTTATGTCCTTCTTCCATCTCTTGTCCCGACAAAAGTATTGTCTCGTGGGCCGAATCGTTCTTGACCATGCCCCAGGCTTCGGTAGTATTCTCCGGGAATATATCGTGCAATCTCTCTTCCGTAGCTCGTTGGACTTGTTCTGCCGCTACCGCCGATAAGCCATAGGGATTGCCGGCGGTCACTGCTTCCTGGTAGGGCACGGCCACATTTTGAGATTCCGGAGAGGCTGCTTCTTTGATAACTTCGGTTGGTTCCATCTTGGCGGGCTGAATGGGTTGGGTAAAATTTTCTGAAATTTGCGGTTTTTGTTCGCCAACTTGACTGTAGGCTTGCTCCAATCTTTCCCGAGCGGCCACGACTTCGTCTTCATGTGAGATTGCGCCAGACCCGACTGCTTCTCCTAGCTTTGCCTGTTTGACCATTTCGCTCTCACCGAAGTCCGTTATTTTCTCCGCGGTCAGCGTGTCATGCCCGGGAACAAATCCTTCCAGGCCTTTGGCTTGCGCCACCTTTAGCCAATAATCTTTACCAATCTCATCATTTAGATGGCTTACTGCCGCACCCTGTCCTTTTAGGGTTCCGTTTTCCCATAACTCTTTTGCGTTATTTTCGAATCTCGAGAGAATTTCATTGGCATTGTCATGGTTTTCAACAGTTAGAACTCCATTTCTAAAACTAAATGCCTCTTGAAATTCTGTGGTACTCACGCCGGCAGTGTTATGGCCCTCGCTTAATCGCACCAGGTTGGCGGCCATGTTCAAGCTTTTGGCAGTGAATTCTTCGTTCATTCCCTCCGGCGGCAGGTCCATATGAGAAGCGGCGATCTGGTTGAAAACTGTTTCAATATTTTGTGGCACTCCATCTTCGCCCAAAACCACTCTAAAATTCTCCGATATCTCCCGTCCCGCGCCCGGCGCGACTACCGGAACAGCGGGAGTAACGGGTTGTGCCGGCGCGGGAGCTGGTGTTCCTGGCCCTCCTCGCCGTGATGGTGGTGTTTGTTTGGGCTCTGCCTCCTCCGGTTTATCCGGAGTACTTTCCTCATCTTTTTCTCCGAGGCCTATTTTTTCCTTAAGTCTTTCCAAAAGACTTTTGTCTTCAGCTTGAGTAGTAATATCCTCTGGCGCAGGAGCGGGTTCTTGCTCTTCGGGAGTTTCGGGCTGTTCTGCAGGTTGCCCCGCTTGCTCCGCCATGGCATGCTCGGTAGCTACACTAATAGTGGTTATACCAGTGACTATAGTCACAACCGCGTTCCCCACATTTTTTAGTCTTTTGATGACAGCAATCTTCCTAGACACATCGTCGTAGTATTTTCCAAGTCTTTCCAATTCGGAAGCCAAATCGTTTATGTCGAAGTTGTCGTCGTCTACACTCGCCCTACTTATCGCTTGCAGTTCATCTTCCCGATATTTTTCACCTTCTGATATGGCTGTGTCAAGCATCTTACTAAATAATTTCCTTAAAGCTATCCCGCCGGCGCCGACAGCCGTCACCGCTACTGCTCCCCCGCTAAACAAAAATACCGCGCCAAGACCTCCCGCCATGGCAAGATATTGGAATTTTTGAGAATTAAAATGTCCCCGCAGACTGCCCGCTTGGTTTTTGCTCCCCAGTTTACCGGGGATGTTGGAAGTCATGAGCATATTCAAGCCTGTGGCCATCCCCACCCGTAAGAGCAACCGGCGAGCAATGCCCGATGGCGGCGGGACTATGCCAAAAATAGCTGCTCCCGCCAAGGTGGTCGAGCCTATCAAGGCGGAACTAATGACAACCTTCGCCCATTTTCCTCTGTTGCTTTTTTCCAGGTCTTCTGACCACCATTTGCCGGTTTTCTCTAAAGCTTTTGATATTTTCCCGGAAGACTCTAACTCTGCCTGCTGGCGTTCTTCTTTACTCTGCAAGAATATTACTCGAGCCACGGCTTGTTTCTCTTCCGCCGTGAGCGTTCCTCTTCTTCCCTCTTCTTCCCTAATCCGCCTTCTGATGCGTTCTGCCACTTCCAGATTCCATTTTTTATTTTCTGCTTCTTGTTCCGCTCGTCGCGCTTCCTTCGCTTCTCTCCTTGAAGGGCCGGCCGGCCTTGGCGCGGCTTTATCAATTTCTTGATATTGTGTTCTTAATCCTCCTAATTCTCTCTTTAACTCTTCTTCTCTTGGTGTGGGTTGCCCTTCAGCTAAAACTTTCAATTGACCATCTTCTATCCACATTTTTTCTACATTTCTATTTGTTTGCTCCTCAATATATGATTTAATTCTTTCATTAATTTTTCCCAACTCTCCTTCAATTAATGATCTGACCCTTCCCTTTACTAAAGAGTTTGCCTCTATATTTAAATTTTGTCTTAATATTCCCAGCCCATTGTTCATTGTACCCAGGGATAAGTCTATCGTAACAGTGGCGGACACCCCCTTCTCTGCTCTAATAGTGGCGCTCAAATTAATCTCATTTCCATTCCCTTCTACTTCCAAGTTCGTTATTTCTTTTATAGTACTGTTGGACCCAAGTAAATTTTCTATCGATTCTTTAATAATGTCCGTTGTAAAAGTTCCAGTTTCTCTGGTTCTCTGCTCTCGTGTAGCAGCTAATTCTTTTTCAATCTCGGTAATTTTCCCTCCAATTTCTTCTTTTCTTGCTTCTTTTTCTGCTCGCGCTTGTTCCTCGGCCGCGTCGCGATCGGCCCTTTCTTGCCTTTTTCGTTCTTTTTCCGCTTCTCTTTCTTGTGCTTTCCGCTTTTTTCCCTCAGCTCTTTCTTTATTTCGCCTTGCTTCTTTCTCCCTGGCTTGTTCTTTATCGGAGAGGCGAGCTGGTGCTGGCGCGGGCTTTTGTAAGTCGTCGTCTGTTATTATAGGCCCTCGGGCAAATGTGTCTCCCGCGGGCGGTTCGGGCGGCTTAGGGGCAGAGCCACCGCCAATTTTCGCTTCAATATCCGCCAGTCTGGCAAGAGCGTCATTCGTGCCTGATTGCAAAGAAGCAAGTTCTGCCTCTTCTCGA
>Ga0209541_10018267_pt1 | contig 10168 bp, 10 predicted proteins | sample RifCSPlowO2_01_FD_184027 | JGI IMG/M metagenome (GOLD analysis project Ga0209541, IMG submission 184027) | Groundwater microbial communities from Rifle, Colorado - Rifle CSP2_plank lowO2_0.1 (SPAdes) (version 2) | ecosystem: Environmental > Aquatic > Deep subsurface > Groundwater | place...
TCATCTGCCAACTCACTTGCCTGCCGCAAAAAATCCCGATGCCCATCGTGTAAGCAGTCAAAAACGCCGAAGACAACTCCTTTTTTGTACTCAGTCATATAATATCCACTTGATGCCACTAACTCACCACGCTTGACATATAATATCTTTCATCTATACTTAAGATAGTGACGAACCTCTCCCTTGCTCTGCAGGGGGGATTTTTTTATCTAATAAGCTCTATTTCACTCCTTAATCTTTTTAAATTAACATATTTAGCACGCTCTAAAAGCTCTTTGGAAACATGGTTTTTAACCGACATCACGATAATCCTTTTACCGTGCGACTTGACCCTATCTACGATTGGAGCAAAGTCACTATCACCTGACAGAAGTATAGCTGTATCATATTGATTCAAATGATCAAGCATGTCCATAGTAAGCTCTACATCAAAATCACCTTTCCACTGATATACACCGGCACTTAATCTAATCTGCTTTACCGGTTTCGTACGAACGATAAATCCATTCTTTTCGAGCATTGTAAGAAATTTTTTCTGATTCAATCTACTTTCATCATGAGCAGTATAGACAAATATCTTGCATAAATTACATTCTTTCTCAAAATATGTTTTTAATCTTTCATAAGAGATACGCCATTTTAAAGTTCTTTGAGAATAAAAAATATTTGCCGCATCAATAAATACATAGACTCTACCTTTTACAAAATTACCAATCATATAACCTCTGCCTGATAACACTGCTCGCAATATACAATTTCTGGGCGGTAGGGGGCGTATGAGGTTTCAAACTCGTTGGGGCAATGTGCAGTTTTGTGAGAATGCTCGGCTGTGTTTTTGTAAACACCATTTTCTGATGCGGCTCCTGTGCAGTTACATTGACGCTTCCAAAGCGCGAGAGGTTTTCGGTTTTCGAAACGCACTTTATGGCGGCAATCGGGGCATTGGCGCGTGAATGGTAAGCGTTCTTTTTTCAAGAAATCATATTCCTCTTTTAATACCCGATACGCCCTGCCGCACGTCAAACACGCAATCCGCTCCCCCACTATACTTTCGGGAGTATTTTGTATGTGATCGGGTAAATCTTTTGCCAAAACAGATACATCCCATTCTTTTTTATCAGCATCGCGCCAGCTAAATCCGACCTCGAGCGCCTTCTCTTTTGTAAGTGGAAAATATTCCTGTGCGATGGTCTCGTTGTATGCAAACGGTGAAAGCTCAACAGGCCAAAACTCCCCGTAGCGATATTCGCGCCCGCGCGCATCGCGATACGGCATATCATGCATGTGCTTTATGATTTTTGGCACGAGCGTCTCGTACTCCTCTTTCGAATACTGCTTGTTGAGAATGCAATATTGTTTTTTTCGCAAACCAACGCAGCCAAAGAGATAGGCAGCATTGGCACAGTTAAAACAATAATGTGTATCACTCGATGAATATACCACGACGCTAAACAGTTCTCTTGATCCCCCGTCAACACCAGAATCGATCCCCTCATAGAGAAGCTCGCAAATTCCTATGCCGTAGCCGTCGTAAGAATCTTTCATGCCAAATCCTCCGTGTGTTAAATACTTACCATCTTCAACATTCTCTCGAAGATCAAAGCAGTGATAACAATTTTTCACGCCGACACAGTTATCACCGGCAACATTTGTTGTATTGATCAGGCGCGCAAAACGGCGCGGAAATGTAAGGCGAAATTGTAGAAATTCGTTGAGCGTCTTTTGGAAATTTTGAAACGACCCGATATCAAGCTCGCGTATTTTCTGTTCGTAATCTTCTTTTGAATATGGCTTGTTGAAAATGTGATATTGTTTGTTTCGAAGCTCAACGCAGCCAAAACAATTTTGACAATTGCGGCAATCGAAAAGAAATGCTGAATCAGTACATCCACTCGATTCTGCGCTAAAAAAGAGGCGGTACGAATCTTCCGAATCCACAGTCCAGTAGCAACGCTCGCATTTTTTGGCGAGATACAAATCAAAAGAATCTTTGCTAAACTCTGCCTTATCGGAATAATTTACGTTTTCGCATTCCCACGAAGCAAACGTAAGATAACAATTCTTGAGGTAACCAACGTGGTTACAATACGGACTCTCGACAACATTGCTTGAGAAAACACCGGAAACAGGCACTGACTCGAGAAGTTCGCGAAACTGTACGAAAAACGGTTTTCCAAAGTCGTATTCGCGGCCATACTGCATCGGATCCCACTCATCTGACCACCAGTAATCGCGCGGATAAACAACAAATGGTTTGTCTGGCGAATATATCGAGATCGTACCGTTGCCGAAAGCATCTTTGCGTTTATAGAGTGTCCGCTCATTCCGCCATGCCATGCGCCTTTGCATGCGACAATCCGGACAAAACGTCGGCGGCGGGACTTTTATTTTTTCGTAAAACTCAAAATCTTCGGGCTCGATGATGAAGTTTTGTTTGCAGTTTTGGCATGTTTTGGTTTCTTGAGATTTCATACTATTCTCCTATTCGCTCGAATTAGAGAATCGGCTCCGGCGCCTTTTCTTGTTTGCCGGAAATTCGCTTGTCTTCGCCGCCGAAAATAAACATTTCTTCTTCTTTTATTTTTTGCTTTACGATCTCGACGGGCGTCGCATATTTTTTGCGAGATGCGGCGATAATCTCTGCGCGAAGCGATTCGTGCTGTGGCGGCAAAACACTTAACGTTTCGGCGGAAAAAGGATCGTACGTGTCGCCGTCAATCGTCATTTTTATATAAAACTCTTTCATGCCGAGGTTGATCATGTCTTTGGCGGTAAATACCGGAGTCATCTCGGTTTCAAGCTTTGCGGCATCATCACCTCCCACACGAAAAATCACAATAGTACCGGTATTCCCCAAAACAGTTGCAAACACGCGCGGCGTGAGTTGTGCGGTATATTGGTGCGCAACCGTATTGCAAATGCCGTATTTTCTTGATTCTGAAAAAAGATTTTCAAACGTATCGGTCACAAGATTGTGAAACTCGTCGGCGTAAAGATAGAAATCAGTCCGATCTTTCTCGGGCATATCCGCCCGCGCCATACCTGCTTGGTGAATTTTCGTAATAAACATAGAGCCAAAGAAACTGGCATTTTCTTCGCCGAGCTTGCCTTTTGAAAGATTGATGAGAAGAATTTTCTTGGTATTCATAATTTGCTCGATATCAACTTTATTTTCTTTTTGCGCAAAAATATTGCGCAGAAGCGGATTTGAAATAAACTGACCAAGCTTGTTGACAAGCGGAATGATTGCATCGGTATCAAATTTTTCAGACCAGTCCGCAAACTCAATCGCCCAGAAGCGCTTGACCATGTCGTCCTCGATATATTCCACGACTTTCTGGCGGTAGTTGCGGTCGGTGAGCATTGAAATCATGCCGCGCATCGTCGCGTGCGGGTAGTCAAGAAGTGCGAGGCATGTGAATCGAAACACGTGCTCGAGGCGCGGCGTCCAGTTTACGCCGAATTGTTTTTCCATCACTTCTATCAATCCCTGCGTTGCCTGATGTTTGAGCTCCGGCTGCACATTTGCGAGCGGATTAAACGATACCGGGTATTGAGTGTCCGACGGATCAATAACAATCACATCGTCAATGCGCTCCTCGGGCACAAAATCAAGCACCGCATCCACAACATCGCCATGCGGATCCATAAGACACAGCCCATGCCCAAACGCAACATCCTGACGAATCAAAAGCTCAAGCAATTTTGTTTTACCTACACCACTTTTGCCAACAACATAAATGTGCCGCCGTCGGTCCACACGCTTGATACCAAAAACAAATTTTTTCTCTTCGAGTGCCGCCTCGTAATTTGTACGGCCAAAAAAAGAAACCGTTTTCGGATCAACGCGCTGGTACACCGGCAGCTTTGAGGGAGGAGGCGCGTATTTTATTAAATGAAGCTTGCCTTCTTTTGGCATGCCTCCAGTATAACACAGTTAAATTACGCCCAACTCCTTGAAAGCTTTTTCGTATTTGGCAAGCGCGTAAGCGGCATCGCTGTACGTGATGTTTTTGGCGCCTTCATGCGCAATCTGGTTGCGGATCTTGTGCGCATCCCAAAGATCATCAATTGCCTTAAACTTCTGCTCACCAAGCGCGATCAGGCGTTCGCCCATTGTCTCGCCCGGAAGCTTGAGTTCTTTCAAAATGCGATCCGCAAGTGCGTCGGCATCGATGATTATCAAGGCGGCATCAACGTCGGTAGCCGTATCAAGGCGCGAGTATATGCCAGACCATTCGAGCGCAAACGGATGCGCTACCGGCTCCGAGCTTACCTGACTCTGCGGCACATCGCCAAGATGCTCATGTCGAAGCTTAAGAGATTTGGAAAGCACGTAGACAATCCCCATAATGGAGAGCGCGGCAACCGTACCGGAAATAATTTTAAGCGTCAGGATAAAGCGGTATACATAAATATTTTGCGAAAGTGCCGAAAAACTGTCCAGCACAGACCCAGAAATGCCGAGAATCAAAAACCCAATTATAAAAATTAGTATTATGAGCTCTACATCAAAATCGCCGCCTCCGGCTCCGGGCTTTGCCGCCGGCTTAAAAGCTGGCTTTGTGCTTGGACCTGATTTTACTGGTTCTGCCATATAAAATTACTCCTCTTGATCAAAAATTGGTAAGCTCACGGGCGGCCCCATGCGCTTGGATTCTGTGCGCCCGATAAGAGGTGCTGTCAACACTAGATTGGTTGGTGGATGAAAAAGCGTTGCGAGCTCTTCAGTATTGAGCACGAATATCCGCTGCCTTATGTTCAAGTTAAATGCGCGCGCATGTAGAAATTGGCTGGAAAGCATTTCTTCGGGCATTTTGCGCTCGTGATAATTCTCGAGGATCCTCCGCTTGCGCCCAATACCTCTTTGTTTTGGAAAAAAATACGGGTAATTAATCCACTTTGTCTGCGTATATATTGAATTGTTGTGCAGGAAAAAATTCATCGAGCGATCTGCATGCTGGTTGAAAGCGGAGATCGTGCCGCGCTTCGCGAAGTTTACATTATAAACACTTTTATCGGCAATATATATATAGCGAATAAGAGATTCATATCCGGACTTTGAAATGTTGATCTCTATGGCTTTTAGAATTTCGGTTTCACCTGGCGTACGAATCGGGCGATCCGTATACTCACCGAGCGGTCCAACTATAGTTTTCGATCCTTCTATTTTTAGTGATTTCACGAGCTCAAGACCCTTTTCGCGCCATTTGTCATCCGCCGGGCGAATGAGAATTTGTACAAAAACCGACTCTTTGCGGTCAAGCTGGCGAAATACCTCGAGTATCGAAGCAATCGGATCAATACTGCGTTCTTCTTCCACGCCTTCATATTGTATATATGTGCGAATCGGATAAGCATCCGGTTTTGCAAGCACAAGCTCGGAACCCCAAATATCAAGATTTCGCGCATCAAGCCCTTCGAGCGTGCGTGGAAATTTTTCCATATAATCAGGCACGGGCTCTACTTCTATCATTGGGTAATTTGCGTAAAGATTTGCAGTAACAACCTTTTGATGCTTAACCGGAGTGCGTATATAAAAATGAGTGTCACCGCCTATGCTTATCATCTCCAGGCTAAACCAAAGAGTTATTTCTCCGTCAAAATAAGTTTCTATAAAATCACCAGGCATGTTGCGCACGCCATGGAGCACAGCAAAAAACTGCTCCATAGCTTTGGGATTTTTTAGAATTTCACGCGGAAATTTAAGCTCCAAGAGAACCCACGAAATTGCCTTTTTATAAAGCTGCTGGCGCCAGCTTTTCCATACGATGACAAACAGCATAAAAAATACGGGGCCAGACCACGCCAACCAAAAACGAAACAAAAACCCGATTATGGCGACAATGGGTGAGAAAAGAGAGAGAAATTCGGCCATCTGGCGTTATGAAACGAGCGTATAAGTACCGTTTTCAAGCGCCTTAAAAAGTTTTTTGTTTTGAAGATTGATTGCTATGGTGCTCGGCTTAACTTTGCGCACGCGCGAAACCTCGTCAAGAATTTCATCGCGCGTCATTGTGCCACGCGCGCGAAGCATCCCTACAAGCACGTCGCGCACAAAACCAGGCTCGTATCCCCACTGACCGAGCGCGTAGAGACCGCGACCCACAAGCACGAAGCGCGGATCTTTAATAAGTTCGTTGTGAACTGTCTGCACGTGTACAGACCTGCCCACAAAATCGCCTATGCGGGAAGCAATATCACGGAAGTGAAGAGGTTCGCCCGCGCGCGAAAGCACCACAAAAGCGCCCTCGCGCATGCCTCTGGGGCGCACAAAAGGAGATTCAACGTGCCCTATCTCGCCCCATGAATTTTTTGCGATGACGTGAGAAAGCGCGAGATAAACATCGGCAAGCTCTGTAGACGAATGCGTCTCGCACTCACGCCGCAGGTGCGCCGCAAGTTGCGCGCGTGCCTCTGTATCGGAAAGTGTTTTTTTAGATGCGCGAAGATCGCCTACGAATGCCGAAAGCGCCGCCTCGATTTTTTCAACAGGCACGCGCGATGTATGCCAGCGCGGATGAAACAAATCATCCTCCTTGCGGCGCTTAATTCCATCGCACATATCAAAAAAGAACAAGAGCAGATTTTTATCCGAGACCGCGCGAAACTCCGGCAGTCCAATCGCCGCATCTTCGGCCACGATGCCCCCCTGTTTATCGAGCGCCTCTATCGCCGTTTTTTCGTATCCCGCAAGCGTCGCAAAAGTTGGCGATTTTTTAAGCCGCTTTATCGCATCGTTTTCTATCTGTCGCACGCGCTCGCGCGTGATGCCTTCGCGCTGACCAATTGCTTCGAGCGTCATCGCGCGCGCGGCACCAATGCCAAAACGGCGCTTAATCACATTTCGAGAGCGCGGGGAAAGTTCTTCAAGAAACCGCTGTAAATACTTTTCAAATGCTTGATTTAAGCTCGTCATATCGCCATAAAATAACTTGTTTATAGTCTACCATACAAGCAAAAATCTATCAAGGGCTGGCATGGGGAGTGACCACAATCACCTCCTCTCCCGAATATGCCTTTATATCTGACGATCTTATGGCAATTGACTCGAGCACCCCAATCGCGGCCATTAAAGTCACCAAAAAAGACCCGCCATAGCTCATAAAAGGAAGCCCTATGCCGGTAATGGGCAAAAGCCCGAGATTCATGCCTATGTGGATAACAATGTGACCCAACAGCAAAAAACAGACGCCGAGCCCAACCAGTTTCGAAAAGTTATCCGGCGCGCGGATGCTTATGCGTAAAATCCGCCAAAAAAGAAACGCGAAGCAAATAAACAGTGCAATAACCCCAACAAGCCCCCATTCCTCGGCAAATGCCGCAAACATAAAATCGGTCTCCGATTCTGGCAAAAAATTGAGGCGAGATTGCGTGCCGTATCCAACACCCTTACCCCAAATGCCGCCGGAACCAACCGCTATCATTGCCTGGATCGCATGGTACCCGGAACGTTCGGGGTCCCGCTCCGGTTGTAAAAACGCGACGATCCGCGTTTTTTGGTACGGCTGTAAAAGAAAAAACCAGCCGATAAGTGCAGAGGCGAATCCAAGCGCGGCAAATAACATAATTTGTCTAACAGTCAGACCGGAGAAGACAAGCATGGCCAGCCAAATAAAAAACAAAATTGCCGCCGAGCCAAAATCCGGCTGTAAAAACACGAGCACCAAAGGTGGCGCAAGATACAAAAACGATATTGCAATGTGTCTGGAGAGAGCAATCTCCACATACCTTCGCGAAAAATATTTTGCAAACAACAGTACAAGAATAAATTTTGTAAGCTCTACCGGCTCGACAGCCGCTCCGCCGACATAAAACCAACTCTGCGCACCCCGGGTTGCAAAGCCCACAAGAGCCAAAAGCCCAAGCAAAAACAAGCTTCCGGCATAAAGAAAAAGAATTACGAGACTTGATTTAAAACTTCGCCAATCGACTGCGGCAAACAAGAATAGCGCGCAAAAACCGGCGGCAATCCAGATAAGTTGGCGATAAAAAAAATAGTTGTCTCCGGAAAGCGACTTCATCGTAAGAAGGCCAAAAATGAGAAGCGGCACAACGGAGGCAACAAGCAACCAATCAAAGGATCGGACAAAACGCATCATGATTGCAGTGTATCAGCGCGGTATGCGGCGGTAAAGAATCTCTATTTCCGGATTTGGCGAAACGGGAAATAAGCCCGTGGGCCAAGTAAAAACCGCCTCGGCCTCGGTGCGCGAGGCAATATTTTTTAGATCCGTTTTGCTTGCGGCAAAAACATTGCCGTCGCGGTCTTTCAAAAGTGCGACTACTTCAAGCGCGCGCTCCTCAAAAAGGGCGCGATTAAAAATGCGCGCACGGACAATCGGATGCGGGCTAGGCTCAAAGCCCGGATTCAAAACCTCAATATCAGACGGAAGCTCGCCATCCATACGCTCCCACACTACTGGATTAAAAGAGAAATCGAGCCGCCAAGGTTTGCGCTCGCCTACCGCAATATTTGGATGAAACACAAATGTTTTCTGCTCCGGCAAGAGATACGTCTCACCTTCGACTTTGCCCAAGAAAATATCGTCGCGCGTATAAAGCTCAAAGCGATATTTAAATTTGCGCGTGCCCAGGCGCAAGTTGCGGTTTTCCATCATTGCGCCGACATCTACAAAACCGGCGCGCGAAAGAAAAGCCCTTTTCCAAAGAAGTTTCGCCTCAACTGGAATTTCGCCGAGGCATTGCTTCTGGCATGCGCCGCCGCAGTCAATATCTTCTTCCGCGCCGTTTTTTACGCCGTCAGTGCAGTTGGCGCGCGGCCAAAAATACCAAGCGCCAAAACCAATGATTATTGCCAGTACCACGCCTACAACGGCAAGCCCTGCAAGCCGCCGTTTAAGTACCCATAAACGCATTTACCCTCCTAAATTTTTAGACAAAGATTTAATAAAAAACATCCTAGCTTTTATTATACACCAAAGTGCTTTTCAACCACTATGACCTAAGTTCGCAATAGAATCCGAACACCTAACGACTTTTTGAATATTTCTTCTGGCGTTTCCCAGCCGAGACATTTTCTTGGCTTATTGTTGATCTCTCGAACGATGTCCTGAAGCTCCTCATCTTCGATAGTATCAAAGTCTGTGCCTTTAGGTAAGTAGCGGCGCAGGACACCATTGTGATATTCGTTCGTGCCGCGTTGCCACGACGAATAAGGGTCGGCAAAATATGTTTTCATGCCCAGTTCTTCGAGACGATAATGCAAATGGTTTTCGCGTCCGTTATCGAGTGTCGTGGAATGCCTTGCTCCTTCTGGCATATCCCCGAACATATTGAGCTGCGCGGCAACTGTTTCCTCCGAGGCGATGCGACGAACCTTCGCCGCCGCGAGCAATCGTGATACCCGTTCTGTCTCTGTATGAATGCCGTTCCTGTGCCATTTGCCCTCAACCGTATCTCCTTCCCAATGCCCGAACTCGATTCTTTCGTTCACCGCATCAGGGCGTTCGTGTATGGAAACTCGTTGCGGAATGCGGCTTCTATGAACGCCGCGCCCCTTTTTCTTTCTGCGCCTTCTCCGCTTCCATGACAGGTATTCATAAAGGTGGAGATGCGCATTCTCTGGAGCGTAAATGTACCGGTAGATTGTTTCGTGGTGAATACGTTGCCCGACGCGTTCTTTCTCCAATCGTCCGGCGATCATCTCCGGCGACCAGCCATGGCGCAATTTCTCGTGGACATACGCGAATACCACAGCGTTCTTCAGGAGATGGCGTTTGCGCGCTGCCCTTACGCGCTCACTTGTTAACTGCTGCGCGTGGATAGCTACATAGCCAGCCTCCTTATTACTATTACGCAAGAGCTCTTCGGAAACAGAGCTCGGGGATCTGCCAAATCGTCGAGCTATCTCTCGAACACCAACCTTTTGGCTGACCCACTGCGCGATTTTATCCCGTTCCTCTGACGATATTTTATGATGTTTCTTTGACATACCTCTATGATACTTATTCACAGAGGTGTTCGGATTCTATTGCGAACTTAGGTGACTATGCCAATGTCTAAAAATTTTGGCGGGTGAATTGTAATACCATCTCTAACTAACCAATTTCCTTTACAGTCAACTTCTGCTATACTAACTGGGTGAAAAAACACACATTAGCTTCCTCTCATACGCTCGCGGAGCTCATGGAAATAAAGAATAAAT
>Ga0209541_10018268_pt1 | contig 10168 bp, 8 predicted proteins | sample RifCSPlowO2_01_FD_184027 | JGI IMG/M metagenome (GOLD analysis project Ga0209541, IMG submission 184027) | Groundwater microbial communities from Rifle, Colorado - Rifle CSP2_plank lowO2_0.1 (SPAdes) (version 2) | ecosystem: Environmental > Aquatic > Deep subsurface > Groundwater | place: Rifle...
CGGCGTTCATTCCGGACTTCCGCGCGCTCGGAAGTTAAAACTCATCACGTCATTGCTTGGAGTATCTGTCTAGCCTCACAAATTTACCATTAAGCCACAAAAAAAGCCCCGAACTGGGCATTCTTAGCGATCCTCCAACTGAGCAGGGAGACCTACTTCTCTTGTCGCGGTTGCTTTTTCTTGTCGCCACGCATGGATAGAGACACCAGAGAGGAAGCTGAAGAAAAAAAGACCTACGCTCCCCCACCAAACAATGAGTGGGTTATTCAGGTTGAAGTGGATAAGAACGAAAAGTACAAGGGCGAGTAACAAGTAACCAAACCCATAAAAAGCATTGACGCTAAACCACATTTCCTCTCTCCTTTTCCAAGATTGACTGAGCCCCAGAGTCAAAGCTAGCACAACACCCAGTAGCGCACAATGGTTATCCTTTTTGCCGCAGGAGCGGAAACAGTTGCGTTTCGCGGATGGGACGATCTGCCAGAATCGCGAAAAGACGCTCTGAAATGCCAAAACCGCAGGTAGGCGGCATGCCATGTTCAAGCGCTTCAACAAATTCCCGGTCATACATCTGCGCCTCTTCATCCCCCGCCTTTCTCATTTTGTCCTGAAGCGCGAAACGCTCCGCCTGGTCAATGGGGTCATTGAGCTCGCTATACCCCTTCCCTACTTCGCTTCCGGCAATGATCGGCTGAAATTGTTCGACAACTTTTCCGTCTCGGGCGAGTTTCGCAAGCGGAGACATTTCAACCGGAATATTCGTAAGGAAACCTGGACCGCCGAGCTGTTTGCGACAGTGTTTCCAAAGGGCATCGATCGCACGGACACGATTCCAGCCCTTCTTATCATATTCGACTTTCAACTGCTTGAGCGAAGCTTCGATCTCACTGAGATCCGCCGTGCCGATATCGATATCAGTGAATTTTTTTATTGTCTCTCCATAGTCATAACGTTCCCACCGCTTTCTGAGATCAACAGTAAACTTGCCGATGGTGAATTCGAGCGTTCCGAATACTTCTTTCGCGACGTGTTTATACATGCGTTCGACAAGCTCCATACCGTCTTCAAAATTGACATATGCGGAATAAAATTCAAGCTGTGTGTAATCCTGCGCGTGTTCGGCACTCATTCCTTCATTGCGAAAGATCCGGCCGATCTCAAAGACTTTATTGAAACCCGCGACCATCAAACGTTTTTGCCATAATTCTCCGGCGGAAATGCGCAGGTACACATCCATATCGAGTGCGTTGTGGTGCGTCTTAAACGGCCGCGCATCCGCTCCGCCGGTCATGTTTTCTAAGACCGGAGTTTCCACCTCGAGAAAACCTTCCGCGATCATGAACGAACGGATAGTATTCCAAAATTTCGATTTTTTTACGAAAAGCTCTCGTAGTTCGGGATCAAGCAAAAGATCAAGATACCGCAGGCGCAGTTTCTCTTCTTCGTCCTGAAGACCGTGCCATTTCTCCGGAAGCGGAAGAAGTGATTTGGCCGCCATGGTCCATGACTGCGCGAGCAGACTTTCTTCACCTCGCTGTGTTTTCATGAGCTCTCCGAAAAAACCGACAAAGTCGCCGATATCTGCCGTTGCGGCAAAAAGCTCCATCGATGCTTCGCCCATGACATCTCGCTTGAGCACAACCTGGAAGGTCCCATCGCCATCGTTAAGCACGATGAATTGTATGGCACCCTGTCCGCGGATCGCCATCACGCGTCCGACGATCGCGAGTGCCTTTTTTTCTCTCTCATATTCCGCAAATCGTGCGCGAACCTCTCCAAGGGAACAATCACGAGGCACTTTGCTCGGATACGGATCGCGACCGCTCTCTTTGAGCAGTGCGAGTTTCTTTAATCGCTCCCTCCTGATCTCCTCGATGCCTGCCATGCTGATGAGGTGAATTATTTAATCTCGATGATCTCGCATGCCAATTCGCCGGTTGGGGTGGTGTATGAAAAACTGTCACCCTTTCTTTTTCCCATCATTGATTCCCCAAGCGGAGACTTGTTCGATATCTTGCCGTTCGCGACATCCGTTTCCTCCGAACCGACGACGGTGTACACTTTTGTATCTTTGTTGCGTTTGACCGTGACGACCGATCCTATTCCTACGGTATCGGTCTTGTGTTTTCCTCCGACGATGACGGCGTTTTTCAGTATCTCTTCCAATGCCGTTATCCGCTCTTCGACTCCCGCTTGAGCTTCACGGGCAAAATGATATTCGGCATTCTCGGAAAGATCCCCGAGCGCCTTTGCGGCTTCAAGCGATTCGGCGATCTCTTTTCGACGAATATGCGTTAAATATTCTAATTCTTCGGTAAGTTTCTCGTGTTTTTCCTTGCTTAAATACTCTTTTGGTGTGTTCATCCTGTTTAGAGGTAGGACGCGGACAGATATTCTGTCACTCCTTCCTGTTTAATATTGGTAATAATGCCTGAAAATAGTGACATAATTGAAACTAAGCGTCCGCCTACCTGTGCCTGTCGGTGCGTTGCAGGCAGGGAGGCGACCTCTAACAGGATCCATGACTAGGAACTATAGCATGTTTAGGTTAATGGGGCAATTTCACTGGTTTTCTCGCTCATTATTCTTTTCCTGAAACCTTTTCTCCGCCCAGCAAACGTAGGAGTTTTTTTGTATTTTCACGCTCGGGGTCTATCGCTAGGGCTTGAAGTAATGCCTCCCTCGCTTTTTCCTCCTGACCTAGCCTCAAATAAGCTGAGCCAAGAAAGTGATACGCTTCCGCCGTTTTCCACCCAAGCGCGATACTTTTTTCAAGATAGGTCGTGGCGGAAAGGGCACTCTCGCGATCCTTGTGAAGAAGGGCCAATTGTCCCAAAAGCATCCAAATCTTTCCTTCATCCGGCCACCGAGACACTATATTGAAAAACGTAGTTTCCCCAAGATCCGCGCGACCAAGCAAATTGAAGACATCGGCCGCAGCAATCTGCTCATCAATATTTTCCGATCTCGTCAGATGTGATAATTTTTCTCCCGCATTTTCCGGAGTAATATGGAATTGCCGTATCACTTTCTCATTCTCGGAAGTATTTCTGAGAAAGATCATGCTATACGCATCAGCATAGACCAGAGACCATTCCGGGTCACTCAACCTCCTGCGCAAGAAAGGGTAAATATACCAACCATGATCATACTGATCGATAAAGATGACGTTGAAATTGTATTTTTTCAGCGCCTCTTGCCAGGAATCCTCTTCCTGCATCGCGGGGAAATAAGTGTCACTAAAAAAAGACGGTGAATAGGCCTCCGGGCGATTATCAATGAACACTTTCTCCTCGGGAAAAAGAGAATAAATGAGGTAGCTCCCAATATCGTAATCGTTGAAAATAGGACCTCTTAAGAAGTTGGTTTTGAAAAACTCCGCCGCATGCTCAGTGCCCTCCGTAAGACCGATACCCGGCTTTTTGTTTACCAAAATTTTTCCTTCGACCTCCCATAACATGAACATAAGCGGTACCCCGACAACAAGTATAGCGGATACTTTCCACGCCCAGTTCACCCGGGCAGGGATGAGCTCGGTGAGACGATCTCGTGCCGAACAAAAGAGGTCGTTGAAGTTTGCCGAGGCGGCAGGCAAAAAAATGAGGGCAAGGTAAGAAAATGTGCGCATGACAAGAAGCCCTGCAACGCTGGTCCCTACCGCTGCCAAAAAATAGAAAAAGGGCTTTTTGCTTAATCCAAAAATAAAGCTTGTAAAAAGAAGAAGGGCGGTCAGCATAAAAATGGTAATGAAAACAGCGTCCCCGGGCGAGGCAATTTTGAGATATTGTACTATGGACAAATTTTCACTCACCGTGAAACCATAATTCGTGAAGATCTGCAGCGGCTGAAGCGCCCCCCTCCAGCCGTTAGGGTTGATGAAAGAAATAGCGATCAATGAGAACAAAGTAATAAATAATTTCTTGACCAATTGATTATTCCTGATATTTTTTCGATGAACAATTATTTTTTCAACCAAAAAACCGCCGACAAGCATGATTCCGATCACGAAAAAGAGATGCAAATTTACCCAGAGGAGCTCAAGCGGAAGAAGCCAAAAGACTTTGTTTCGTTCAGGATGTTCTTCAAGATCGGTGAGAACGTACAAAAAAATTGCGATGAAAAGAAAGCTGAACATCTCCGGACGAACGTGCGTGCGTCCGGATAAAAGTAGTATGGTCGGAAGCGAAAAAAAGGCGACAAGCCAAAAATTCGCTTTTTTTAAGGCGGTAAAAAAGAGTAGCGCGAAAGCGACGAGCAAAATGATGGTCTTAAAAATTATGATCCCGCCCAACCCAACTGCTTGATACACAAGATAAAAGACAACGCCCGACAACCAGTGGTGGTTAACGAAGGGAAAATCCGTTTCCGTATATGCATAAACATTCACATAGAGGATATCAAAATTTCCGGAAAGGATCATCTCTCCATTAGTGATGTGGCGACCGAGATCGTCACCGAAGGGCAACGCTATTTTATGGACCAGGAACGAGCCATAGAAAGCGAGCAGTAAGAGAAAAACTGCTATTTTTACTGATCGAGAGGCTATGCTTTTCTTGTCGGAGTCGGTTGCCTCGGCGTTCATATGTTAAAAGTATACACTACGACCGCCGTGCGCTTCATTGCGAAAAATATTCCGGCGTATTTATCTGCATCCAATAGAGCATGTGCTCCGCGACATAACTCGCGTTCGTCGTGTTGCCTTTCACGCCGCGATCCATAATGACCGCAAAAGCGTACTTCGGTTTATCATACGGGAAAAAACCGATCACCCACGAGTTGACGCGCGCTTTCGATGCGCCGAGTTCCGCGGTTCCGGTTTTCGCAGCTACTTTTATCCCGGGGATATTGAGGAGCTTCGCAGTCCCTTCGACGGCGCCCTTCCTCATCCCCTCCTGCACGACGATGAAATATGACTCAGGGATCGGAAGCCGGTAGGAACTTGTCGCTGCATCGTCCGCCAAATGCGGCGTGACGACCATTCCTTTGGAAGCGATGATCGCAGCCTCGCGGAGCGCCTGGAGGAGTGTGACCTGCACTCCGTACTGCCCTATGCCGGTGAAATACGTGTCGCCGATGCGCCATGTCGGATCGGTCGGAAAATTTTTTTCTTTCCATTCGGGATTCGGTATCGTACCGGAACCTTCTCCAAAGAGGTCGATCCCGGTCGGTGATCCATAGCCGAACATGCGCGCGTATTTTTCGAGGTTCGCGATCCCGATGCCTTTCTGATTTTTGTATCCACCGGCGACTTCGTAAAAATAGACATTGGACGATTGCGCGATCGCGGAACGCATATCGAGCCATCCGTGCGCTTTCCAGTCGTTGAAGCGCGTCTCCTGTCCTTCCACATACGGATTCGGGATCGCAATATAACCGATACTTTGGATCTGCGTATCCGGCGTAAGGATCCCTTCATTGAGCGCACCCGTCGCAAAGATGGGCTTGATGATCGATCCCGGAGTAAAAAGTCCCGAGACCGCACGATTGAGAAACGGCGTATGTTTATCGTTATTCCACTTTGCTATCGCTTCGGGATCATCTCCGGAAGTCATGATATTCGGATCATATTCCGGGTAAGAAACAAGAGCGCGTACTTTTCCGCTTTCAATATCCATGATCCCTCCGGCGCCGCCAAGATAGTCCTGATCATGCGCGACCCCTGCGATCACATTGTAGAGTTTTGACTGCAGTTGACCATCGATCGCAAGGCGGAGACTGCTCCCCGGAAGAGGGGGATCGATCACGTTTGCCGATATGACATTGCCAAGCGCATCGGTTTCTATGATGCGCAAACCCGTTTTCCCTTTCAAGCGTTCGTTATAATAAGCTTCGATGCCGACGGGTGCTTCATAATCTTTGCGGTAATAAACGCCGCTTTTGTCGCGCGCAGGGTAATGCAGGAATCCGAGTATGTGGGCAAAACCGGGAGTCTCAGTATATGCGCGCAGCGAAAAACCGAGGTCTTCGCTCGCGGGAGTGTTCCACGCGAGCGGTGTGCCGCGGAAATCAGCAATAACGCCGCGCTCCGGAAAAAGCAGCTGCTGCTCGAGCCGGTTCTGTTCGCTTTTTGCCGCATAAACGCTCCCCTCTTTGAGCTGGAGCATTCCGGCCCGTCCAAGAAAAAGCAGCCCGATGCCTGCAAATGCCAGCGCAAGAAAAAGAATGGTATTGCGCCTGATTGGCGTTTCGATGCGTCCCTCGAATTGCTGCAGATCGAATTCCGGGATATTGCGGGCGTCGAGAAAGATCTCATCGGGAGCAATATCGATATTCGTAGTACGGGAATGACGTCGTCTCTTCATAAGTGCTTCCCCTGTAGTAGAGTTTCAGTTTGATTAATCTTTCGACTCTTTTTCATAAAGAAAGTCTTATAGCATTTTTATACATGCCTTTATTTTGCAATGTTTGTATGCGTTTGTCGAAAGATTTAATCATCGATAATGTCCTCACTCCTTTAAAATCATCGGTATGACAAATATATCTTTGCTTTGTCTTACGTTTTGCGGGGCAGGCATACAGAACATAATCAAACTGAAGTCTCACTACAGGGTCCGTTCGCGGATAAAAGAACGCAGCACTTCAATGGTAAAAAGGATAAGCAATACAAGAGCGGCAAGCGGGAGATGGCTTCCCCACATATCACGCCCGCTTCCATGATACAAAAATTCCACCAAAGCGGCAGCTGCGACCGCTTCATAGAAACGGGGATAAAAAAGCATGCCGGCAAATAAGAGAATGATGGTTACCGGAAGCGGGAGAATGACCGCGGAAATAAACAAGAGCGTATCAAAAAATATTCGCATGGTTTATTCGGGCGCTTGTTGACCCCGCAAGGGAGTGGTGACCTCTTCCGCAGTGGCAATATACACCCATGAAAGCGTATGCACGTTGAACGGCCAGCGCAGGTAAATATCCTGCAGTGAGCTTCCTTCGGGATGATCCACCGCGGCGACCACTCCGGCATATTGCGGAGCAATGGACGGAATATGCACGATATCACCGACGGCGACCTCTGCATTTTTCGGCAGTGAGATGCGGAAATTCCCCCCTCCGACTCCTTTTGCCGATGCGGGGATCGAACTGGATCCCATCGTGACCGGAAGTTCGTTCCCATATGAAGAATACAGCGTTACCACCGAAGAAGCATTCATGACTTTGCTGACCTCGCCGATCGCAAAATCGCCCTCAACAAAAACTTTCATGCCGATGCCAATGCCGTCATCTTGTCCGACATCAAGAAGAAGTGTGTCATACGGAGATCGTCCGGGGGTCGCCAGTACGCGGGCAAGAAGAAGCGACCGTCCGCTTGCGCGGCCAAGCACCGCTTTCAACCGTTCATTTTCATTCCGAAGCGCCTCGCGGGAATATGCCCCAAGAGACATGCGGTCGAGCGTTTCGTTCAATCGTTTATTTTCAGCGATAAGCGAGCTTTTGGAAGCAAGCATCTGCCTGTTCCCCCCCCACCATTCCGCGACTGAAAAATTCGCCGCTAAAAATGGCCGGGTGACCGTCCCGAAAAACGATGAAAACATTCCTGCTGCCGGCGTGCGAAAGAAAAAAATTATGAACAAAAAAAAGAGGAGGAGGCCGAACAATCTTCGGCGCTGCGCTCTTTTTTGTTTATCGTGGCGGAAGCTCGTTATCATGTTCGATCAATACGTCACGGTAATTATCGATATTTTCAACCATGATGCCTGTGCCGCGCGCGACGGCCGTCAAAGGATCGTCCGCGCATTGGACCGCGATCTTCATTGCCGTCGAGAAACGCTCGGCGATACCGAGGATAAGCGCGCCGCCGCCCACGAGGACCATGCCGCGATTCATAACATCAGAAAGGATCTCCGGTGGAGTTGTTTCGAGCACTTCTTTTGTCGCCTCAACCAAAACCTGGATCGACGGAGTTAGCGCTTCCCTGATATCGGAATCGGTAACGATGACTTCGCGCGGAAGTCCGGTCAGGAGATCGCGGCCGCGGATCGGGGCCTCGAGCGGCTTCTCCTGTTTTATCGCTGAACCGATGGCTATTTTGACATTTTCCGCGGTGCGCTCGCCGATCAGGATCTTGAATTCATCGCGGATATACGCGATGATGTCGCTGTTGAACTTATCACCTGCAACTTTTAAATTTTTCGAGTTGACAATGCCGCCGAGAGAGATCACGGCGATGTCGGTCGTTCCTCCGCCGATGTCGATCACCATTGAACCCACGGGCTCCATGATCGGCAGGCGAATGCCGATCGCGGCGGCCATCGGTTCTTCGACAATGAACACTTCACGCGCGCCCGCATTCATCGCTGCATCCCGCACTGCGCGCGTCTCGACATTGGTGATGCTCGATGGAACGCCGACCACGATGCGGGGGCGTCCTTGCCGCTTCGACATCTTCTGCGCCTTATTGATGAAGTGCGCGAGCATTTCTTCGGTGACTTCGAAATCAGAAATAACACCCTCTACCAACGGGCGTACCGCTACGACGTGACCGGGAGTCCGGCCAAGCATTTGTTTTGCATCCATGCCTACCGCAACAACGCGATTGGTCTTTTTATTGAGCGCAACGACCGAGGGTTCGTTGATGATGATCCCATGATCGCGAAGATATACAAGGGTATTTGCGGTCCCCAGATCAATGCCAATATCGCTTCCCACCATCTTATAAAAGCGGTCTAACATCATGGTGCCCATTCTAGTGGAACTGTAGAACATAGTCAAAACAGACTTCCTTGACGTTCCCTGATGATAATGCCCGTTAATGAAGACCGGCAAATAACTCTTCTTTTGTAAGCTTCCGCGCCGATGATTCGGTGCGTTTTTTCACTTCAAGCTTATTTTCTGCGAGTGTTTTTTTCGAGAGAACGACGCGGAGCGGCATGCCCAAAAGATCGCTGTCGGCGAATTTCTCTCCCGCAGAAATATTTTTTCGGTCATCATAGAGGACTTCGATGTTTTTTTTCTCGAGTTCATCATGCAATGAGGCCGCTACCGCGTCCACTTCCTCATCGTCGGCGCTTAAATTAAGCAGATGGACGTGAAACGGCGCGACGCTTTCCGGCCAGACAAGTCCTTTTTCGTCGCCGAGCAATTCAACGATCGCCCCCATGACGCGGCCGAGGCCGATGCCGTAGCAGCCCATTTGGATCGGCTGCGGTTTGCCAAATTCGTCTTTATAGGAGAGCTCGAACGCATTCGAATATTTCGTTTTGAGTTCAAAAATATTTCCTACTTCGATCGCTCTCGCTTCGCGGAGCTCGGCATTGCCGCATGACGGACAATTGGGCTGTTCCGTCTTGACCTCTTTGTTGATCGCGATCGCACATTGGTCGCAGATAGAGATCGTATCCTCGCCCGCAGGCGTCACCATCTGATATTCGTGCGAGTATTTCGAGAAACTGCCACCAGAAGCAAAGGTCATAAAGGTCTCTGCTCCGATGCCGACGCGTTCAAAAACCTTTTTATATACCGCTTTCATTTTTTCGTAGTAATCCGCGAGATCTTTTTCATCGCGATGGAACGAATACATATCTTTCATGATGAACTCGCGGCCGCGCAATATCCCGCTTTTGGCGCGCAATTCCATGCGGAATTTGTTTTGAAACTGATAGACCGAACGCGGAAGATCGCGATAGGAGGAGATGAATGAGCCGACGAGCGGTGTCACGACCTCTTCATGCGTCGGACCAAGCGCAACTTCTCGGCCGGATGAATCGGCGACTTTGTAGAGATCGGTCATGGTGTTCCAGCGTCCGGTTTTCTCCCATAGTTCCTTCGGGTGAAAAGACGGCATCAGCAGCTCAACCCCGCCCGCGGCGTTCATTTCCTCGCGAATGATGTTTTCGATCTTTTTGAGTACTCTGAGTCCGAGCGGAAGATAGGTATAGACGCCAGCAGCCAGCTTGTCGATATACCCCGCGCGGATCAAGAGCTGGGCGTTCTTCGCCACTTCGTCTTTGGGTGCTTCGCGGCGGGTTTTGGTAAATAGTTGCGATTGGAGCATGTCGCTATTGTAGCCGACTTCTCTTTTGATGAGAGCTTGACTTTTATTCAGAAAATGATACACTGGCTCTAGGGTTTTTGGGCTTAATAGTAAATTTGTGAGGCTAATATCATGATAAGGTGGCTCTATTAAGAGCTAGTTGAGTAAATAATTATGACGCAATTTAAAAAAACACAA
>Ga0209541_10018270_pt1 | contig 10167 bp, 9 predicted proteins | sample RifCSPlowO2_01_FD_184027 | JGI IMG/M metagenome (GOLD analysis project Ga0209541, IMG submission 184027) | Groundwater microbial communities from Rifle, Colorado - Rifle CSP2_plank lowO2_0.1 (SPAdes) (version 2) | ecosystem: Environmental > Aquatic > Deep subsurface > Groundwater | place: Rifle...
TTTTATTGTGGTTATTACCAGCTTCATCTTTTTTAATAGTTATCTTAAATTTATTTTTAGCTAAAAAAATTTTTAGCACCACCGCCAAGGAAGGTAATAGTATCCTAGCCGATATTTTAACTTGGTCAACTTTGTTTTTCACTTTTAGTAATTTCCTTAGTTTAATGAGAATTTTATTAATTTTTTCCCCATGAATCTTTATTTAGCAGCTGCGTTTGCGTTCGTGATTTCGTTTTTTTCTACACCGGCCGTTATCTATCTTGCGAAGCGATGGAAAATTCTTGATTACCCAACCAGATCTCATCCCGCTATTCTACATTCAAAACCTACCCCAAGATCCGGAGGGTTGCCTATTCTAATATCACTCCTTGTTTCTTACTTTATTTTTGCCCCAGTAGATAAGCATATTATGGCGATTTTGTTTGCCTCTTGCCTGGTTGTTTTTATTGGTTTATTGGATGATAAATTTGATTTAAATCCGTACGTTCGTTTTGGTGGTAATCTAATTTGCGCTGCGATTGTTGTTGGAGCCGGCGTGGGAATCACCTGGATCACAAATCCCTTTGATGGGCAGATACGATTCGACCAATTTATTATAAATTTTACAATTTCTGACCAAGGACTTTTATCGTTTTTTGGTGGAGTCCACGCGATCATTGTACTTGCAGACATACTGGCTCTTATTTGGATCGTTTGGATTATGAATGCCTTAAATTGGTCTAGTGGGGTTGACGGCCAACTTTCTGGCGTTGCGACGATAGGGGCAGCGTTTTTGGGGGTCGTTGCTTTAAAATATCTCCGCGTTGATTCTACTCAAATCCCAGTTGCGACTTTATCATTTGTAACTGCCGGTGCTTATTTTGGTTTTTTGCCATGGAGTTTTTACCCCCAAAAAATAATGCCCGGCTACGGAGGCGCAACCTTAGCTGGTTTTCTTCTAGCGACAATCTCTATATTAGCTGGCGGTAAACTAGCCACTGCTATTTTAATTTTAGCTATCCCTTTAATAGATTCAATTTGGGCGATGGTGAGAAGATTAGTTGTTTTTAAATCTCCTTTTTTAGGCGATAAACTCCATTTTCATCACCGTTTAATTGAACTTGGCTGGAGTAAAAGAAAAATTGCGTTTTTCTACTGGACAATTTGCGTCCTTTTTGGTTTAATTGCTCTTCAACTAGACAGTCGAGGAAAGTTTTTTGCAATTGCGACAATTGGCGTAATTACACTTGCTGTCCTTATAACGACTGCCTTCGTACTGAAAAAGGTGAAAATTAATGCAAAAACAAATTGAATTCTTTTTAATGGTGCTAAAATCTGCCCGACCTAGACAGTGGATCAAAAACTTAAGCGCCTTTGCGGCGATTATTTTTAGTGGTGATTTTTTCAATGCCAATAAATTTTATCCTGTTTTCTATTCTTTTTTGATACTCTGTTTTTTAACCTCTAGTGTTTATCTTATTAACGACATCCTCGATGAGGAACAAGATAAATTTCACCCTTTTAAAAAAAACCGCCCTATTCCTTCAGGGAAGCTGTCCAAGAAACAAGCGCTTTTAGCTTCAATTATACTATCGATTATTGGTCTCGCGTGGGGCTATCAAATTTCACTAAGTTTGTTCTCGGTTTTACTTATTTTTCTGGTCGTTGAACTTTCTTACAGCTTATTTTTGAAGAACATTATTATTCTTGACTTTATAACAATTGCCTCCGCTTTTATGATTAGGATTTTCGTGGGTTCGATAGTTGTTTTAATTTCTCTATCTTCTTGGTTAATTTTAACGACAATGATGCTTTCGTTATTTTTAGCAATTGGAAAAAGAAGATTAGAGGTTACTTTATTAGGACATACGCAAGCAATAAAACACCGAAAGGTACTAAATTTTTACCCAAGCTTCCTCTTAGATGGTTTCACCTTTATGAGCGCTGTGGCTACTTTGATAACTTATAGCCTCTTTACTTTTAATGAGGCGGAATTTATTTCTCGCAAGGTGGTCTTGAAGTTCTTACCACCAACTCTAGCTTCACCAAAATGGTTGATGAGTACCATACCGCTAGTTGTTTACGGAATATTTCGTTATTTATATCTTATTTATGAAAAAAGGGAAGGCGAGTCACCAGAAAAAGTCTTACTTAACGATTTTCCTCTATTTATTACGGTAATACTTTGGATAATATCTGTTTTTTTAGTAGTTTACGTCTTGGGTAAATAGCTTTTCTTTTTTGATATCTAAATAAAGAATGCTGGTTAGAATAAGCGCTAAAAATAAAGTAACCGTCAGAAGCCACCAATAAATCTCGCCATTTATAAATTGAATAAAGCCTAAGAAAAATACAAACCAAAGCACGGCAAGCCAACTAATTGCTTGGTGATAAATTTCAAAATTCCCTTCAATTAAATTATCCAACTTTAATTTAGCTAATCTTGCGCTGCTTTTAGGATGAATATGGGATTCGTGAAAGTAATAGGCTTTTAAAAGTACAAATCCAAAACCGACTAGGATTACAATTAGCATTAAAATAAGGGCGAATGAGTTGGCTGTTTTTGTGGCTGCTGCCTCAGAAAACTTTAGAAAAATAACTATCTGATTTGAATCGTACCTTAAGTTGAAAAAATAAGCTGCCAGTAAAACCCCCGCTATTTTAGAAGCAAACACTAAACAAACCGGCAAAACCGCTTCATCAATAATTTTTAGCAAAGACAGCTTAAACATCTACTTTTAGTTTATCCTAACATTATGAAATATCCAGCACAAGGTTGTTAAAGTAAATTTCTTTATGTTATACTTAAAACCCAAATTTCAAAACTTGTGAGAAGAATTTTTCTTTTTTCTGCCATTTTTATTTTGCTAATTTTAGGAGGGAGTATCTTTTATTTCCTGTGGGTTTTTTCTAAACCAGCCGCTGCTTTATTGGTTAATAGTAGCGAAACAGCGGCCGTAGTTACTATCAACGAAAAAATAGTCGGTACAACTCCTTATCTTAACGAAAGTTTAAGAGAAGGAGAGGTGGGTTTAAAACTAACTTCGGAAATAAAAACTGCTTCTGAAGGGGCTAAAGAAGATAAAAAGGTTTACAAATCAAGTTGGAGCAGAAAAATAAAATTAACGGCTGGCACCCAGACAGTAGTTAATTACCAATTTGCTCCTAACGAAACTTTTAGCAGCTCTACCATTCTTTATTTGGAAAAAGGTAGTGGGGTATCTGTTACTAGTAGTCCTCCCCAGGCAGAAATCTCTTTAGATAGTACTCCTGTGTCTTTAACTCCGTATAATTCTCAAATTAGTGTAGGAGAACATAAATTAAAAATTAGTAAGGATGGGTTTATCCCCAAAGAAATTGTTGTTAATGTCCCGGCTAACTTTAAATTAAATGTAGATGTAGGTTTAATGTTGGATCCTTTCAAGGGCGTTGAAGAAATTGAAGCTAGTGGTAAATTTAAACTCTTAAATCTAAGTACAAGTGATCCTAAACTAATTTCTGATACCACTTCCTGGGCAGAAAGTATCTGGTTTTTGCAACAAAAGAACCAGAAAGAAGATCTTGATTTACTTTTAGATTGGAAGGGCGCCACTAGTTCCGCTACTAAAACAAGCTGGGATGAGAAAATAATAAGCCAAGATGAATTAAGGATTGGTTATCTTGGCGAAAAAGAAAAACCAGTTAGCGACGAGGCCTTAGCGGTCTGGCAATCTTTAACTAATACTCAAACTAAAAATAAAATTGAAATTGGAAAAACACCCACTGGAACTTTAAACGTTAGAGAAAACGCCAGTTTATCTGCCCCCATTTTAGGAACAGTAAAACCCGGTGAGCAATACGAGCTTTTGGAAGAAAAAGAGAGTTGGTTTAAAATTAAATTTCAAGACAGCGAAGGCTGGATTTCCTCCCGATACGCCAAGAAACTTTAAGTTTATCCTGAGCAACGTCGCAGGAAAAGAAAAACGACCCGTTTCCGAGTCGTTTTTCCTCTTAAGTTAACCAACTTAACCTGATTATCTTAAATAACGGTCGTTTACTGTTCTCTTGCGAGGACAGAAGGTGACCAAACACCATGAAAGGCACCTGGTAACTGGCTTTAAGATGTACGCTTCAGGACTTTTCAGTAATGACAGTTAAATACATTTAAGACCAGTTACAAAGCGCCTTTTAACTGCCCGTAACTTATCTATTTGTTAATGCCAACCATTATACCAGAAATAAAAAGGAAAGTCAAGGGCTATAAGCCACTCGTAGCTAATATCTTCTACCGAAGATTAGCTACTACGTGACTTGCGATTAAGCAATAGCTACCGCTATTTTTCTTAATCTAAAGATTATCTTTGTAAGGTTGGGTTACGTGGCGCTAGGCAACTTCTGCCTAGCTAAGGTTTTAACGGGTTTTATTTGTTGTTAAAACTAGAAATTCGCCGCTACTTGTGGTATAGTTTTAAGCTAAATAGCGGAGGAAGTCAAATTTCCCAACCGCGTTTTACGCGGCGTCGTGACCGAGTGGTTAGGTAGAGGTCTGCAAAACCTTTTACAGCGGTTCGAATCCGCTCGACGCCTCCAAATTAGCCAAAAACTTGACAAGGGCTATCTAATCTGCTATCATTGTTTCTCGTCTCCCAAATTGGGAGGCTTTTTTGTTCCCCAAGTTTAAACTTGGGGGGTTATGCTAAAAAAGAGAACACCTCAAAATTTATCGGGGCGCTCTCTGCCACGGCGAGATGAAACAAATACTACTAAAAGATTTTCACCTTTTAGTCGCTCTTATCAAAATTTTCAACCCTTTAACACTCAGGGTTATCTAATCTATTGGAAAAACCTTCTAACTAGAGTTTCTAAATTAAGGTTTCTAAATAAATTTTTACCTCGAAAAGTTAGAACTAAGAGTAGGGCCTTAACTTTAAGCTTAGTAATTCTTTTTTTAATAACTAATAGTGCTTCCCTTGAAACTAGTGTCCTAGCTAATTTACCAAAAGAATCGAATAATGAAGCTTCCCAAACTTTTGCGGGGATAAAAGCAACCCAAGCTCCTGTTTTTTCTTGGCCACTTAAAGGTTCGGTTTCGCAAAAGTTTAGTTCTTATCATAAAGGAATTGATATTCCTAATCCTTACGGAACAGAAATAAAAAGTGTGGCTAGCGGGTCAATCGAGAAAACTGGTTTTGAAACCGGTTTTGGAAAAACAATTATTGTAACTCATCAAGGAGGTTTTAAATCCCGCTATGCTCATCTATCAAAAATTAATGTCGAGGAGGGAGACCAAATAGAGGCCGAAACTATCTTAGGTGAGGTTGGTAATAGTGGTTGGTCAATCGGTTCTCACCTCCATCTTGAAATCTATTCAAACGAAATTCCACTTAATCCTTTAAATATTTTACCGTAGGTTGGTTCTTTAGATCAAATCTCAACATGGGTCAGCCTCGTTAGGAAATCAATTTTTTCCTCGGCGCTCTTGCCTTCTATTTCCAAATTTTGTTTGGCAACTACCACTAAGCCTTCAATTAAATCTCTTGCTTTAAAGGTATTCTTACGAGTTAGTCGTTCCATTAAAATCTCAACATCATGGCGTAGGGTAGAAATATGAAGATGCCCAAATAAGGGACCGCTCGATGCCTCCACTCGGTTGATGTCGGTTGGCAAAAGGGTAAGCACCTCACACATCCCTGGTCCAAAACGGTGAATCCAGATTATTCTTTTTTCCTCAACTACAAGTTCATCAGGAAAAATTTCGAAAGGAAACACAGATTTAAAACGTGCCAAAACATTAGAATCTTTTTGGGGTTCGATGTGAGGATGTTCGCTTTCCCCATGAGGATACTTTTTAACTGCCTCTCCTTCTAAACGTCTAGCTTCCTGTGGTGTCAGGGTTTCAAATTTACTCATCGCAAAAACATTTTAGTAATAGATCGGGTAAAAAGAGAGAGCCTTTCAACTCTTTCCCAATTTTGACTTTTGCCTTTTAAATTTTGAATTAATTTAGTATTCGCCCATTCCACCAGGAGGCATACCCGGACCACTTGCCGCTGGGTTCTTTTCTTCAGGAATATCAGTTATTAGCGCTTCGGTGGTCAATACCATCATTGCTACACTAGCGGCGTTTTGTAAAGCGCATCGGGTAACTTTTACTGGATCAATTACACCCGCCGCAACTAAATCTTCAAATTTTCCAGTAAGGGCGTTAAACCCGTAGTTTCCGGTTGTTTTTTCAATTTCTTTTACCACCCAACCACTATCAGCCCCAGCATTTTCGGCTAAAAGTCTCAAAGGTTTTTTCAAGGCTTCTCTTAAAATTTTTATTCCTACCAATTCATCCCCTTCTGCTTTTACTCCCTCTAAAGAGCCGCTACTACGCAAAAAGGCTACTTCGCCACCAACAACGAACCCCTCTTCAATTGCTGCCTTAGTTGCCTGAACAGCGTCATTCACTCGTTCCTTCTTCTCTTTTAGTTCAATTTCAGTAGCCGCACCAACGTTCACAACGGCAACTCCGCCAGAAAGTTTCGCCAAACGCTCTTGCAACTTTTCTTTATCAAAATCGCTGGTTGTTTTATCGATCTGGATTTTTATCTGTTTGATTCTTGCTTCAATAGCACTCTTTTGACCCTTACCACCAACGATAATAGTATTGTCCTTATCGCTCGTTACTTTATCGGCTCTACCCAAATCATTTGGTTGGACGTTTTCAAATTTTATCCCCGTATCTTCGCTAAGAAAAGTACCACCGGTTAAAATAGCAATATCTTCTAACATTTCCTTTCTTCTATCGCCAAATCCAGGCGCTTTTATCGCCAAAATATTCATTGTACCTCTAATTTTATTAACCACTAACGTGGCCAAGGCTTCGCCTTCGATATCATCGGCAATAATCACCAAATCTTTTGTTACTTGCACTAATTTTTCCAATAGCGGTAGTAAATCGGCAATTGCGGTAACTTTTTTATCAGTGATTAAAATGTGAGGATTTTCAATGGAAGCTTCCATTTTTTCTGGGCTGGTGACAAAATAGGGCGAGACATAACCGCGGTCAAATTCCATTCCTTCTTTATACTCAACGTTTGTTTCTAAACCCTTTGATTCTTCAACTGTAACAACCCCGCCTTTTCCAACTTTATCCAAAGCAGCCGCTATTAAATTACCGATTGTCGTATCAGCCGCACTTATTGTGGCTACCTGGGCAATTTCTTCTTTAGTCGAAACTTTCTTCGCCATTTTTTTTAATTCGGCAACTATTGCTTCCACACCAGATTCCAACCCTCTTTTTAAAACCATCGGGTTAACACCAGCAGTAATGTTTTTTAAACCTTCGCTAATTATTGATGCGGCTAAAATTGTTGCGGTTGTGGTTCCATCACCAGCAACGTCGTTAGTCTTGGAAGCCGCTTCCTTTATCAATTGGGCACCCATATTTTCAAACGGATCTTCTAGATCAATTTCTTTAGCAACCGTTACCCCATCGTGGACTACGTTCGGGGCTCCCCATTTTTTGTCAAGAGCCACATTTCTACCCTTTGGACCAAGGGTTGTGCTTACCGCATCAGTAAGTTTATTAACACCAGAAAGTAGTTTTCTTCTTGCTTCTTCGGCATAAATTAATTGTTTAGCCAACTTTTTCCTCCTTTATTTACTTTAAAATTGCCATGACATCTTCAAATTTAACAAGCTTAAATTCCTTACCATAAAGTTTAATCTCGTCTCCACCCCATTTTTTGTACAAAACAATATCGCCGACTTTAAATTCTGGTTTTACTTGCCTACCATCAATTAAAGATGGTCCTCCTACTGCCAAAACCTTACCTTGAGCTGGTTTTTCTTGGGCGCTGTCGGGCAAAACAATTCCGGCTGCCGTTACTTCTTCGGCTTCTTGAGGTTCAATCAAAGCATAACCAGCTAGTGGCTTAATATTATTTAGTTTAACAGATTTATTTTTTTCCATATTTTGAAGCAAAAACTATCAATCTTAATGTTTCTCTGCTAATAAATGATTATATAAATAATAACGTCTTTGTCAAGCCCTAGAAAGAGAGGTTAGGGTTTTTTGGTAGGTTGGGGTTGAATTAAGTTAAACTGAGTCAAGATTTGCTCAACATTCTTACCCGCCGCTACTAAAGCTCCTTTAGCGTCTGAACCTTTTAATGCTTCTTGGATTGCAATAGAGAATTCTTCGATAATCTTATCATTTAATCCGTTGTCAAACGTAAAAGCGTTCATATACCAATTTTTTGCATAAGGGGCTTCGCTTACATAAGGCGCTAAAAAGCTATCGGTTAAAAGTTCCTGACTTAAATCTTTTCTTGAAGGAATTGGACTAAATGTTTGTTCTTTTCTTATTTCCAGATGAAGAGCTCTTAAAGTTTCTTTTTCAGAAAGGAATTTTAGAAATTCCCAAGCTTCTTTTTTAAATTTACTTTTAGTTGAAACTCCTTCTGCCCAATAAGAAGCCCAACTAACTTTTTTATTGGAATCAGATATTAATTGTGGTACCGGCGCTACCCCAAAATTTATTTGTTTCCCGCTTGACTGAAAAGTTTTGATAATCTCAAAAATTTTTGCACTTGGTGCAAAAATCATCGCCACTTTGCCGTTTGCAAAGGCTTGAATCGAATTTGGCAAAGTTTCATCCCAAACTCGATCCTGATTTACGAAAAGAGTGAAGAAAGTCAGTGCATCAGCTCCTAGATTACGTGGCGGAGTATCAGAGGATAAACTTTTATCGAATGAAACTTTGCCGTTATCGAAAAAACTAACCCCGTTTTGGAGCATCATTAAACCTAGGATATCAGAAGAATAATCAACATTTATATTACTACCCAAAGCAACCGCTGCCACCGTAAGTCGGCCAGTCTCATCTCTTTGGGCTAACTTTGGGGCATAGTTAAACCTAAGTTCATTCCAAGTAGCGGGTGGTTTTTCTAATCCAGCTGCTTTTAATAAATCGCTATTATAGATTAAAGCTAAAGAATCGTATTCTAAGGGAATGCCTACAAAATTGCCTTCGCTCTTTAAGTTCTCAGCCGCAATTTGATAAAACGCTTCGGTAAAGTTCTTATCGTCCATAATTTCTTTAGGAAGAAGAGAAAGTTCAGCTTTTAAGGTCGGGGCCCAACTGGCATGAAATCTAAAAATATCTGGTCCTCTATTATCCTTTATTCTTGTTTGCAGAGTTTCCCGGTAATTTTGAGGGGAAAATTTTTCGTAACTAATTTTTACTTTAGGATGAGTTTTTTGGTAATCTTCAATAATCAGTTTGACAGTTGCCGGTTCATAAAAACCCCAATATTTTAAAGTGACTTCTTTTGCACTTGGTTTTAATAAATTGGTTTTTGTTGAAATAAAAAGAAATCCGCCTAATAAAAGTGCTGAAGCGATGATAAAAATGAAAACAAACTTAAGGGCAGCCATAAAAGATAAGGATCCGGAACTTAAACCCAATTTAAGTGTAGCAAAAATACCATTATTTTACAATATTTTTTAGAAATTTTAGAAGCTCTCCATTAAACTCTGCGCTTCTTAAAGCAAAATCAATATTTGCTTTTAAATATTCCAACTTATTACCCGTATCGTAATAGCGGGCGTTTTCAATCTCAACTGCATAAACGGGCCTTTTTTTAATAAGTTCACTAACGGCATCTGGTAACCAAAGTTCGTTATTTTTACCAGGTTTTAAATTCCTAAGTATTGGAAAGACATCCGGAGTCAAAATATAAGCACCGTGAGCGGCTAGGTTAGATGGTGCCTCTTGCGGTTTTGGCTTTTCAACAATTTTTTCGATCTGAAAAACATTCCCCTCTACTTGTTTTACCTTAGCAATGCCATAACGGGCTAGATCATTTTTATTTTTAATACGGACAGCACTTATAATTGGGGACTGATATTTTTCAAAAACAGGAAGCATTTGTTTTAGACGGGGAGGCTCCCCATAAATAAATTCGTCTCCCCAAAGAACGGCGAACGGCTCGTTTTCCACTAAGTGTTCGGCATTAAGAACTGGCAGGGCATTGCCGTAGTAGTTTCCTTTTTGCCTAATATAAATAAAGTTCGCTAAAGAAGCGATCCGTTTAATTTCTTCTAGTTCTTTTTCTTTATGATTTTCCTTTAACCAATCCTCTAACTCACTTGCCCGGTCAAAATGATCCTCAATTGCCCTTTTGTTTGCTCCGGTAACAATAATTATATCTTCGATTC
>Ga0209541_10018271_pt1 | contig 10167 bp, 8 predicted proteins | sample RifCSPlowO2_01_FD_184027 | JGI IMG/M metagenome (GOLD analysis project Ga0209541, IMG submission 184027) | Groundwater microbial communities from Rifle, Colorado - Rifle CSP2_plank lowO2_0.1 (SPAdes) (version 2) | ecosystem: Environmental > Aquatic > Deep subsurface > Groundwater | place: Rifle...
GAAATTATGGAAACAGCCAAAGCTATAACTGTCAAAATCGTGCTTAACTGATGCCCTTTTTTACTGAGGTTTTTATTAATCATTTTTGGATTAAATTGCCTTGAGGTGTTATTCTTTCCTTTTTGCCTATTTCATATTTTTCCGTTTTAATGTCCAACCAGCTCTAATTCTTGTTTTATTGCTGCTGGATTTCCAAGTCTTGCTTTTTTTACTATATCTTCTAATTTTCCATTTGGCACATAAAAATATCTTCCAGGATTATTTCTTACAAAATCATATAATCCTTGTTTTGTATAAGTTTCATGCTCGACTTTTCCATCTTGATAAAAGCCAATCCAATACTTACTAATGAATTGGTCGCCAATATCAAATATTGCGTATTTTGTCATGGCATACAGGACATTTTTATCGCCTCCGTCTTTGTTTCTGTTTAATTTGATTATTTCTGATTGTTTTGTATTTATCCATTGTTTGCCTTTTAAACTGGTTTTTTATCCAAATAATTTGCTGCTTTATTTAGCTCATTTTTTATCGAGTCTTTTGCAAAAGTCATCATGTATTTTCCATGTGTCCGAATCAAATATTGAGGTTACTTCCTGTATCGTGACTCCAAGGAGAGATGCTATTTTTACCCCTGCGCAAATGTCATAGCTAAACGGCGCTGCCGCATTTGTCGGGTTGCATGCCACTGCCATTCCAGCTCCCAATATCTTAAACGGATTAGCAAGCGTGGATTTTATCAAATTCATATAATAATCAAAAGCCGCAATTATCGGAATAACTTTGAAAGCCTCTCCAACAACATATTTGCATGTTGCGTAGCTTTTCTGGTCCTCACAGGCAAACACAGGCAGCCCTTGCTTTCCAACACCGGTCTGCAAGCAGTCTGCGTACATGCATTGTACCTGCCTGTATTTATCCAAGCCATAAATTATTCCCGGGATGCAAGCCGTTAATGCAGCCACAGCAATGCTGTCTTTTGGATTCATGAATCTGGCAGGGTTGCTCTCTTTGCCTTTTTCCCCCACATATTTGCCTACAATGCCGCCTACATCCAAGGTTTCAATTATTCCTTTTCCTGACTGCCTCCATTTTCCCAAAATTGATTCTGGACCTTCAAAATCAAATGCAATGGCTTTTTCATCAACCCTTAATGCACCGGAACTTGTATCTATAACGGTCTTGCAATTGACAAGGTTGCATGCTTTCGTGAAAAATGACCATTTATTCAAAACTTCCTGCCTCAATTGCTCAGTACTTGTGTCCCAATGGATTCTTTCCAGAGTTACAGCAGCACCGGCAGGAGTAGGCTTTAAGAAAGTTTCCCAGTTGGATATTGCCGAGCCTATTACTTTGTAAATCACAATCACATTGGCTATGGCATTCCCGACATTGCATAATCTTTCACCATAAAAGAAAATCTTCTTAAAGGAGGTAGCAACCTTAAGTATATTATCAGAATCTTCTATAGCATCATCAATCTTTTTCTGGACACTTTCCGAGACTTCTCCAAGAGGCTGGTTGTATAGCTTGAAGTTTATATTAACATTCTCTTTTTCTGGTGTGGTAACAATATTATTGCCTCTCCTTGATATTATATCCAATGAGCAAAGCAGGCTTATTTCATCAATCCTTGCATCCTGATTCCTGAAGTTGATGCTAATCAGGGGCTCTTTGCTGAAATCGTTGTTTTCCAGCATAACTTCTTCAACAAAGCTCGTGTCTCCGGAACATTCACCCAAGCTTACTGCAATAGGCTCTGCATTCCCAAAAGCGCTGGCGTTTACCAATGATTTTGGCGTTAAGGAAACTAAACAAAATGCCCTCTGGTTTATCAGAGGCAGCGTCTCTCTATCAAGCAAGGAAGGTGAGCACCTGACAGAGCTTTGCCAGAAGTCAGGAGTTTCCTCGCCAGCAAGGCCAAAAACCCTGAAAGGCTCTGCTACTTCCAAGGTGTTTCCTGCTATATCTGCCAACTTAAACCTTATGAAATCATTAATAAACCCTTCTATGTCGATGCTAGCGGTTGTCCATGAGCATACAAACGCCCTTTCACCGGTTTTAGCACAGATGTCTGCATTAATATCTTTAGCATTGAAAATAAATCTTGAGAAGTCAGCAACTGCTTTTTCTATTGAATCATCCTCCACAGCCGCTTCCACCTGTATCTTGTCTCCTGTTTTTGTGACATTTGCCAATAAGGCTTCTCTTCCGCCAATGCTTTTAACAACCAGTTCTAACAATTTCGGCTTAGAGCTGTCAACAATAACTTCCCTGGAAAATTTCTGCAAAACGAAATTTCCCAGCCTGTCTTTTGAGTCTGTGCCAATGGAGACATTGACTTTTCCTGCAGTTGCAAAATCAACATCGTTCCATGTGCATTGCCATATATCTGAAGTTTGAGTACAAGCATCTGCTGCGTAAACATTGCCAGTGGCATGCAGCTTAATGTCAGCAGCCTTAACACCCACATCTTCCCTGAATGTTGCAGTAAAATTATTATCTTGTAATCTAGCAAAGCTTTGGCCATCGGCAATCTGCTCACTTGCCAAGGAAAGAACGACGGGGCCCGTATTGTCAAGTTCAAAATTCTTTGTTATCTCTGTACTTGCGTTATTTCCAGAGCTGTCAGAGGCCCGTATAATGACTTTTTTTAATCCCGGACTGCCAGGAGCCAAATTTATCTGCCAGGAGCATGTCGTTACATCGCTTTCAGTTGGACCGCATACAGCCTGCACATTGCCAAGATTAGCATTCCTGCTTAATTCATTTAAATCAGCAAATACAGAGCTTTTATCCAAATTGCCGTCTGTGATGTCAATCTTTGGTGTTACTGCAACTGGATTTGGGCCAAAGAAGCCAAAATCAGCATCAGTCTCATCAACAACCCTGAATGCGTTCAAGTCGATGGAAGGAGCGCTCTTGTCAATCTCAAATTCTGCTGATGCAGCTGAAGAAATTTGCTCAAATTTGTCAAAGGCTTTTGCCAGTATTACATGAGCGCCTTCTGAGAACTGCAGTGAGGATGCTTCAAATACTCTAGAAATAGCGCATGAGTCTGTGTTTAAAGTGATAGTTTCCTTAAAGCCGCTGTTAGTATCCGAGAGCTCTACCCTCTTGATGCCGGAGCACTTTCCGGCGCAGCTTGAGGCGGCGCAAGCACCGTCTGTAACATCAAAATTAAATCTTACTATACCGGTACCTACCAAAGCCTGGTCAACACTAAAAGAAGTTATTGCAGGAGGCAGATTGTCAACAAAAAGATTGTTGGTTTTTGCATCTACAGCATTTCCGGCATCATCTTTTAAAGTAATCGTATAAGGAATTGCTCTTGCATCAAATACTGTTGTCCCGTTTCCCGGAAACCTTAAAGTGCAGTCAAAGCCGTCTATTCCTGCTTCACATGAGTCAAACTGCAGATTAGATCCTAAAATCACCTGGTTTGGAGTTATTGTACTGTTACCCGTTATGGAAGCAGTTGCCTTAAAAGTAATGAAGTCATTCTCCCTTATATAATCCTTTACATTGTTCTGGCCGCGGGCTTCTATCATTGACAAGTCAGCAAAGACAATAGAAGAATAAATTGGCAGCATTATTACTAATATACTTAGTATCACTGCAATTTTTTGTTTATATTTTTTGGTCATTTTTTAATTAATATTATCAGCAATTTTTTGTTTTTATTTTTGGCTTGTTTTTTAAGCAATTTTTATTGTAATTTTTTTATTATTGGAGATTTTTTGCTGGCTGATTTTTGTTTTTCAGCATTCATTGTTTTTTATGGTTTAATTATTGGAATTTTCATTCAATTTTTTATTATTGAATTTCTCATTGTTTTTTGCTGTTTTTATTGGAAATCATTTTATTGGAATACCGGCTTTAGCAACGGAGCAAAGACTTTTGAATACTCCTCAATCTTAGCTGCCTGATTTAGGTCGTCAATTGAGCGCTGCTGCTCAGGAACATTTTCCAGGGCAGGGCTTACTGCAAAAAACGTAATAGTATCTTTCTTGAGGTCTTCTTCTGTTATAGTTACATTCATCCTTAAGCCACCGGAAGGATAGGGATTTTGCTCGTTAAACTCGAATCCGGGAATGGTGAATTCCTCTTCCGAGAACAAGCCAGTCCTCTTCTTTACCATCTTTTCAGGTATCCTTAGGTTTTCCCTCAGGAACATGTTTATGTTGACTTCATACCTTCCAGGGGCTAACCTAATTTGCTCTTCATTAGGCCCTTGTATGCTCGCAACCGCATCAAACTCCTCCTCTTCAAGAGGGCTTAACCTTGTCAAGGTCACAAGCGCTTCCTCATTCGGCTTTAGATCAGAAATGCGGTTGGTAAACTCCCAGCCTCGGCTTGTTTTTTCTATAAGCTTTTTCTTAATAGCAATCTTTTTGTCTTTGACTGGGTCAAGCTCTGCTTCTAAAGAAAGTTTTTTAGTGGGGTGGGCATCAAAAAGCTGTGATTTTGATATGTAATCCGGTTTTAATAAACTAACCACTGCACCAGCAGTCCCAGTTGGGAACTTTGCAACCAAGGTGCCATTCTCATTTGTGTTCCCTATGTAGCAGCTTTCTCCTGCCACGCTTAAAGTAATGCTTACATCTTCCAGCGGCTTTGACTCAAAAGCATCAACAGCTTTGATTATTACATCAGCACTATTCCTGTTGCCCAAATCGCATAAAAAGGATGCTGCCGGTATATTAGCTGCCTGTAAAGGTATAAACTCTGACTCCAGCTCCTTGTTGTTCCTAACATTCGCTTCCAGGAAAAAGTTGAACTTATAGCCCCGGCCGTTTAAAGCATTCTCGTCAAAAATTTCCACTAAAGCAGGGAATGAAATGTCATAAACAAAATTATAGCGCTGCAAGCCAATGAAGGCCAACAGGTTAGAGGAAGCGGATTCCGGCTGGCAAATCTCACCGTCGCAATTCAGCTCAAAATACGCCGGCCAGAAATCAAGATAACTGAAGGCTGCATCAAGGCTGTTATATTGCTGGTCTGCAACAGGCACAATCATGCCGTCATATAAACGCTGCTTTAATCCCGAGGTATAAAGGTCGCGGTTGAAGTTTTTTGTTCCATCTACTTGGAAGAGTGGAATGTAGCTTGTCAATATGCTTGTAATCTTTTCCCTTACCTCGGATTTTCTCCAGCTTGTTGTGCCTCCAAATTCAAACCTCATATCCGTTACAGGGGGCAGCTTATCTTCATCAACAGATGCAAAGGAAGAAATAAGATTCATTGTCTGCCTTTCAAGGAAATTGTATTTCTGCTGCATGTTTGTTATCTCTGTTGCTAAATTGTAGATTTTCTGCAGGTCTACCGGGATGCGTACAAAGAACTGGTCTACTTTAGAGCTTATATCCTCTTTCTTTGCCTCTAAATTATAATCCAAAATGACAATAACATCATTTTCCGCAACTTTAGCATTAGCTTTTATTGCACTTAGCTCGTTAATCTCAAAACCCTGCTCTTTCAAGCTTTCAAAATTATTCAGGCAGCCAGGAAGCTCTTTTTCTATGTACCTGTTAAGCTGTTTTTCTATTGAGTTATCTTCATCTCTCAATGGGGGCCTTTTGCTTGCAAACTTGCATGTTCCCTGGCAGTTATTGCCGCTTTCGAGGTACCACCAGTATGGAATCTTCAAATCACTGCCTGGGGCAAAAGCAACAACGTCACTTTCCGTAGGATTATCATTTGATTTAAAGCTCTGCCTTGTCAATTGCGGATTGCTGATGTCTACATAGCCACCATGTTCTCCTATAAGATTCAGGCCGCGAGTGCTCACATCATCAAGGCATTGCGTAATAAAATTGCTTACGGGATCAAGCTGAGTTGGGATTTCCTTAGTTGAAATAAAAACTCCTGGCGCGATTTCCTCTTTCTGCCCTGCTGTGTTTACATAAAATACAACTCCTGCAGCTATTAAAATAACCAAACCTATAATAATAAATATCGAAACTTGCGCCGTATTATTCGTGCACAAAATCTTTGATTTCCTCGTGTACTGAAAATTCTTAATTTTCATCATTTTCCAAATTTTTTAATTCTCTTTGTATTAAGTTTAAATCGTACAGTTTCTGCTCCATAAGCTCCCTGGCTAGCATTGATTTTTTCTTGCCAAGCTTTTTCGCTGCCTTTTCCAATAAGTCATTAATCTCTTTAGAAACTGTAATCCTTATCTGAATGGAGTTGTTTACCATATTTTTACTCCATTTAGCCTGATTTTATCCTATATCTTGTCATAATTAAGATATAATTTGTATACTAGTATATAAATATTTTTATTCTTTTTTAGCCTTATTTGAATAATTTATACAAATAATAGTATAAATAAAGTATATATTATGCATTTTTAAAGTATTATTTATACAGAATTAAGTATATTTCAAGTATATATAGAGTATGATAAATTGTTTTATATTTGGTTTTATATTTGAGCAATTAACAAAAGCAAATTGACTTTTGGCAATCTGCAAAAAATCGATATTTTAAATAAAATTCGGAAGCTATAAAACTTAATGAACAACATTTAAATATATAACAAGAAAAAGAAAGGTTAATGGTAAATAAAAGGCTCGTTGATTATATCCAAGAGCAAATTCAAAGGGGGTTTGATGTAAATACAATAAAGAATTATTTGTTAAGATACGGCTATTCTCCGGCAGATGTTGATGAAGCTATAAAATATATATATAGCCCGGAGGTAAGGCACATAATCCATTTCTCTCCTGCCACTTTAATAGGAATTGCAGCAATATTTATTGTTATGATTATTTCTGTTTTTGTTGGTGTTAAATACTTGCCTTCTAAAACTCCAGAGACATTGCTTGACTTGAACTTAGAAAGCGTTAAAACGGCGGTTGCTGCAGGAAATGAAATCGCTTTTATTTCTGAATTGGACAATTTGGGAGCAGCAAAAAGATATGATGTCAGCCTCAGATACGAGGTCATTAATCTTAAAACAAATGATGTAATTACGTTCAAAGAGGAAACAAGGGCAATAGAGACAAAAGGCTCAAAGCAGGTAACTATAGAAATTCCTCCTGGCACCGAGGCAGGCAATTATGTCTTAAGGGCTATTGCAGCTTATGACGGGCAGAGGGCCGTTGCAACATTGCCTGTAAAGATAGGAGCAGGAGGAGCTGTTGCAAATGAAACAGAAGAAGAAAAGCCTCCTATTGAAGAAAAACCTCCTGAGGAAATAACACCAACACAACCTGGAGAAAACACAGCGGGGACTTCTGCAATTACAACTTTTGAGACGCTTGAAAAAGTCGAGCAGATAGCAAAGCAAAACAGGCAGGAAGCAGAAAGATTATGCAATCAGCTGGAATTGCAGACTTCAAGGGATTTATGCTTTAATAAAATTGCAGAGGTTTTAGGGGACAGGAACTATTGCAGCAAAGTAGTAGATGAGAGGACAAAGGATGTTTGCCTGAGCAATGTTGCTAAAATTGTTGGTAAGAGTGAGATATGCGAGGATATCAGCAAGGACAGCCGCAAGGATTCATGTTACATGAATTTTGTTATAGATAATAAGGATTATACTGTATGTGATAAAGTTACAAACCAATACTTAAGGCAGAGCTGCGAGAGCTTAAAGCAACTGAGCAAATTGAACATAACTGATGTCGCTTTTTATGAGGCTTTGGTTAACCAGAGCCTGATACAGCTGACCTAAATGGCATTGAATTAAGGAAGTTTTATCTGACGAACTCAACATTTTCCATACCTTTGAACTGATAATCTCCTGTTAGGAATTTGGCTTTGTATTTTAGAGCGGCTAAGTAACCAATGCAGTCTGCAAAACTTAAGCGTTTTTTTAGGCTTTTAATTTTGAATATATTTGCTTCTTTTACGATTGAATCATCAATTTTTACAACTAAATCTTTTACAATATCATAAATCAAATTTGCTTCCTTTTCTCCATAATTTTTCAGATAATAAAAATGTACCTCGACTAAATTATATGCGGTAGTTATTGCTTTTATCGATTCAAGAGAAAATTCTTTATAATTAAGGCTGCCTTTATCAATCTCAATTATGGCATATGTATCTAGAAAAATCACCATTCTTTTCTTAGCTCGTCTTTGGCTTTCTGCGCATCAATCTTAAGATGTTTTCCCCTTCCAAAAAGCCTTTTCAAATTGACATCCTTGAAAATCTGGTATTCTACAACTTCTCCTACCTTAATCTTCCTTTCTTTAATCACATCTGGAGATATCACAATTACGTTGCTGTTTCCTGACTTTCTTATTTTTGCTATAGGCATTTTAAAATCCCCGTTCGTATTACATATGTATTACATAAGTATATAAATTTTTCTACTTCAACTAAAAATTAAACCACATCAAAGCAGGCATAACCATTATCCCCTATCATCCCATCAGAACTCCATACGCAAATAAGCTGGTAGCTTTTTGCATAGCTAAACCGATTTGATTCTGACTTTGCAATGCCTTTGTTTGCTATTCCGGTTGCTATTCCTATCCTGTCATCAATGCTGTTTGCAAGGTAAATATTGTATTGCACATTCTCCTTGCATGGCGTAATTGTCCACGATGTCTGGTAAGTAAAGGCCGTACTTATTATTGATCTCCGGGCCTGGGCTGCTACTGTTGTTTGGTTGCCGATGCAGTTGCTTGTTGTTTGCTGAAAATTACCTTGGCCAGCAAACGAATTGCCAGGATTTGAGTTGTATGATAAAGGATTATTAGAGCCGCCAGGATGGTCTGAGCTGTCGTACTGGGCTTTGCAGTAGTCTTCCACATATCCAAAAGCGAATCGGCCTAAAGTAAGATCAAGAAGCTGCCACGTTGCTTCGTATGCTATATCATTTACTGCTTTTTCTCTTTGTTCCTTAGCTGCTTGTGTTTTTGACTCTTCTCTTGAGTTAGGATCAAAGGCAGATCTAACCCATTCGCCTACCTCATTTTGTACTTCTAATATTTTAATTTCATTACCTTCACTAACTTTAAGCCTGTAATTAAGATCATTTTCCTTCCAACTATAACCATAATTCTCTTCTTTTACATCTATTACAGCCTTAGAATAGAGTTTCACAAGATAAATCTTGTCATTAAATTTATACAGCTCACCCCCTTCAAGAGCTATTCCCGTATACTCTGCAGTTTCGCCATTTATACTCATAACACCAGTATCTTCATTAAATTCAGCAATAGCGTGGCCAGTAATCTTGCCTTCGCTATTTTCAAAATACAGCCCAAAACTGATAAACGAAACAGACAATAAAACAACAACAATTGCTGCAAAAAACTTTGCCTTTTCCGGCTTTATCTCTTTTTTGATTTCCCGGGCATGCCTGATTACGAAAAATGAAAACGCCAGGGACAATAAAAATCCAAAAATAACCATAGGCACAAAAAATAAGCTTATATTCCCAATAAAATTGCCTGCAGTTTCCAGAACAAAAGATCCTGTTATTTTATCGCCTTTTACAGCAAAGCTCAATCCAAATATTAGGGTAAAAACTATTAAAAAATATGCATAAACTGCAATTCTTTGCTTGTTTAGGTCAACCATTTTTACGGGTTATTATGTGCACCTTGGCTCAATTCTGTCAAATACACCATCATTATTAAGGTCAATTTGAATGAGATTGCAGAACTTTGATGTTACTTCGCCTCTTCTTGCTTCCCTTATGCTTCCAAAATTCAAATCCTCGCAGGCAGGCTCTGAAAAAGTGCGGCTCATCCATTGAAACGCATCCTGCAATTTTTGGATATGCTGGTAGGCATTGAAAAGCGCATATACTGCCTGGATGTAAGGGAGTCCCTTTCCAATAAGCTCTTCAATCTTTTCTGGAAGCAGGTTTTTTACAATATATTCCGAAATCAGCCCTATAATGACTTTTATCATAATGGAAAATACTGACCCTTCCCAATACATGCATGTAGCTTCGCTTAATTGCCTGTCGCAGCTTTCAACGCTAATACCGTTAGCGCATGCCTGCTCTATGCAGCAATTATTAGTTTGATAAATAGTTTTTAACTTCCTTAAGTTGAACAGAATTCCCACTGGGCACATACATCCTATTGCAGTGTAGATGTTGTCATAAGGGGACAAATGGTATTTGTTTTTGAGATTTCCAGCTGTTGATTGGAAATTTTCAATTCCTTTGATTGTATCTTCACTAGCATC
>Ga0209541_10018272_pt1 | contig 10166 bp, 11 predicted proteins | sample RifCSPlowO2_01_FD_184027 | JGI IMG/M metagenome (GOLD analysis project Ga0209541, IMG submission 184027) | Groundwater microbial communities from Rifle, Colorado - Rifle CSP2_plank lowO2_0.1 (SPAdes) (version 2) | ecosystem: Environmental > Aquatic > Deep subsurface > Groundwater | place...
GATAATCGGCATCGCGGTGATTATCACCGCGCGCTTGATTGCGGAAATCGTCATTACCCAGCTGGGCAAAACTTTGCCGGGGGCGTCATAAGCGGAAAACTTGAATTATTCAACGGTCTAAATATGAAAAAGCTTAAAAAAAATTTTATTCTACTGATAGTTTTACTGGTTTTTTGCGGCTGGCTTTTTGCCGCGGCCGCCCCCGCCCTGGCCGCCGGCATCTTTGAACAAATGAAAGACGGCTTCATTAAAATGACCGACAGCGCCTATGGCGGAGAAACGGGGACAAGCGCCGATGAAAAAACTTTTTTAAACAGCTTAATTGACATTATTAATTATCTTTTGACTTTTTTGGGCTTAGTTTTTTTCCTGATTATCCTTTACGCCGGCTGGCTTTGGCTGACAGCCCGGGGCAACAGCGAAGAAGTGGAGAAAGCCAAAAAAATCTTCCAGGAAGCGATTATCGCTTTAATTATCGTCTTTTTTGCCCGCTTAATCACGGAATTGGTTTTAAGCCAAATCGGCAAGGCCATTTATGCCCAATAAAATAATATCCGCGTTAATCTGCATTAATATCCGCGTTAATCCGCTTCTATCACGCTAAATTAACGAGTATAAATTGGCATAGATAACCTAAAATAACTGAAAAATTTCTTAAATTTTCAAAAATATGAAAAACCTGAAAATTCATCTCCCAAAATTAACTTTGATTCTCTTTCTGACAACCGCCTTGCTTTTCCCGCCAGCCGGCGGCCTGGCCCAAGACAATGACGTCACCACCGCTATGATTGGCGCCATTAGCGGCTCCGATTTGCCCAGCGGCGGCCAGTACGCGGATGCCACGGCCCTGGCCATTGTCGGCCGGGCGATCGGCATTTTTCTAAGTTTTTTCGGCGTAATTTTTCTCGGCTTGATGATTTACGGCGGCTATAAATGGATGATGGCCTCCGGCCGCGACGAAGAAGTCAAAAAATCCCAGGAAATCATCCGGGCCGCGATTATCGGCCTGGCGATTGTCATTGCCAGCTACGCCCTTTCTTATTTCGTCACTTCCAGCCTCCAGAAGGCGATTTAAGGATAATAAATAATTCCTTTAATATGAAAAAAAATAAAATTGTTTTAACTTTAACCCTGCTGATTCTGGCTTTTTTTACGAGTATTTATTACGCCCGGGCCGAAACCCTTGATTTAACCAGCAATTTAACCGTCGTCGGCACCGCCGGTTCTTTGGGTCCGGAGGCGCCCAGTCTGCCGGCCACGGTCGGCCGGATAATCGGCATTGCCTTGTCCATTTTAGGCGTAATTTTTATGGCCTATATTGTCTACGGCGGCTATCTTTGGATGATCGCCCGCGGCAATGACGAACAGGTCACCAAAGCCAAAGCGATAATCCGCGGCAGTATTATCGGCATAATTATCGTGCTTGGGGCTTACGCGATTTCGGCTTTTGTCGTCTCGCGGCTGATTGAAATCTCCCAAACCAGCGGCAGCGCCGCGGCCGAATAAGTTTAAAAATGAATCTAGTAGCTTAGTGGCTGAACTCGCTTAATTTACTCTCTTTATTTGCCTTAACTTACTTGATTATTCAATCCTATGCTTGAAAAAATAAGAAAAACCCTGATTTTCCTTGGCCTGATGGCCATTATCGCTTTGCCGAACTTAGCTTTGGCCGGCGATTCCATGGGGCTTTTAAACGAAGCGGCCGGCGCCGCCGGCTACAACACCGAAGACGAAATCGCCCAAACCGGCCTGGCGCGAATCGTCGGCATCGTCGCCCGGACTTTCATTGTCATTACCGGCGTAATCTTCATCTCCTATACGATTTACGGCGGCTGGGCCTGGATGACCGCGGCCGGCAACGAAGAAAAAGTGAAAAAGGCCCAGACCACCATCCGCGACGGCATCATCGGCTTAATCGTGATTTTCGCCTCGGCCGCGATTTATTATTTTATTTTTAACGCCTTAAGCAATACCACCACCACTTCACAATAATCAGACCGTTAAATTTACCCCGTTAGAAAGTTAGTAAGAAATAAAGCGCTAATAATTCTAAAAATAAAAAATTTATAATAATTTATCAACTATTTAAAATACTAACTTTCTAACGGGGTAAATATGAAAAAAAACATTTTTATCGCCATTTTAATCGCCAGCGCGGTTTTTGCCCCGGCTTTGCCGGTTTTGGCTCAAATCGACGTCATAACCGACAAGCTTAAAACCGACACCAATGCTCAATCCGAAGCTTTTTTAGAAGAAGCCGGACTGAATAAAGATATCAGCTTGGCCAAAGTCGTCAGCGTAATAATTTACGCTTTTCTTTCTATTCTCGGCGTGGTTTTTGTCGTTTTGATAATCTATGCCGGTTTTCTCTGGATGACCGCGGCCGGCAGCGAGGAAAAAATCAAAAAGGCCAAAGACATCATGCTGGCCGCCGTCATCGGCCTGATTATCATCTTTTCCGCTTACGCCATTACCGTCTTTATTTTTGACCGGGTAATTTTTGGTTCGGAAGGCTCCCAGGCCGGCAGCGCCGAATCTTCTCCGGCTCTTTAATTAAAATTTTTACCTTATTAATTTAATGAAAACTCCTACAAGCATAGGGGTTTTTATTAAAAAAACAAGCAAGTTTTTGGCTTGCTTGCAAAATTTTGACAAATTGGCAGATGGCATCAATTACCAACCATTGCCTCCGCGGATAATCGTAAAACCGCAATAACTCTTATCCTGGTTGTCTTTGTCTTCGTTGTAATAGAAGTAAGGAACGGATTTCACGCCCATCATCGTCTCGGTAAACGGACGCTTATTCGACTCTTTTGAGCGGAAGGATCGGACACGGTTGTTGCCAACTTCAAGCTTAAAAGGTTCATCTCCGCCTCCTTTGACTTCCCCTCTGTCTAATCGGAATTTGAATACTCTGCCATGAGAATCGGCAATCTCAATGTCCAAATCATAATTTGATTCATTGATGATTATGACCGGATTTCCCTTCTCGTATCCGCTGGAGGCAGAGATACCATCCTGCGATACTAACTCTCCGGACGCGACCGCGTTGTCTCCATTTTTTATGGCCCGCTGCCGCAGTTCCGACCTCTCGATATACTTTTCGTTGTCGGAAACGATGACATCGGCCTGGCTTTTCACCACCTTGGCACGAGCCTTGTGCTCTACAACAGTAGCGCAACCGCTGGTAAAAAGAACAATAACTACAATTACAACCGCGACTATCTTTTTCATTCTCTTGTCCTCCATTTAGCGGCTCAAAAACCGCTTTGTTTACTGTTTTTTCGCTTAATTGGCTTACTTTCCAATATTTTATCTTACCATATCTTTACCTTTTTGTCAAGTTTTTTTCCTACCATTTATTATTAATAAAAAATACCCTTTCTATAAATTAAATCGTAGAAAGGGTAAAACAAAGGTCAATAAACTACGGCGCGAACGCATTCATTATAATAAATAATATCACGAAAGAGTTTGTCAGACCAAGACACTTGCAGATGGCCAGTCCAATTGACACAAGGAATATCACCACCAGCAACGCGCGAACCGATACATAAAGTGCAACCTTCCCCATCTAAATGGCATCCAGTTTCGTCAAAATACTTGAGCTCGTAAACTAGCCGCTCAAGTAAGGTAATGCCGACGATTTTCTTCTCCACTAAGGCAATGGCTGAAAGATTTCTTAGTTCCTTGTCAGCTTCCCGTCGGTCGCGCAGACACACGGCGTAAGTTTGGGTTGGCAGGCGGTCGTTTTGCACTATCGCCTTGTCCAAATCGTTCCAAAAGTTTGAAACCGGAAAACGATCTCTGCAAAATCGGATTGTCTGATTTAGAGTCAGACCTTGAGGAATAATCAGGATGCGGCTAAATTCCGGCGAATACTTGGAAATTTTAACCGCTGATAAATCAGCTTTAACCCCGAACTTAAGCCAAAAACTTTGCCAATCGGCAATTACAGCATCTATCTGTTTTTGCTTCTCCACTTCGGCTTGCCGCTGTTGATCCTTTTCCGCCTCTATAATCTTTCTGTCCGCCTCAAATTGAGCTAGGCGCCGCTCTTCTTCCTCTTGTTTTCTCTTACTCTCGGCCTCGGCCTGCTGACGCTGTTGCTCTTCAGCCGCCTTTCTCTTACTCTCGGCCTCGGCCTGACGGAGTCGCTCTTCTTCAGCAATCTTTCTTTGTTTCTCAGCTTCGGCTTGCTTAAGTTTTTCTTCTTCAAACGCTTTTCTTTGTTGGTCCGCCTCGGCTTGCCGACGCTGCTGTTCTTCAATTTCTTTCCTCTTCTTAACCTCGGTTTGTTCGGCCTGATAGATTGCCGCCTGCTTCAGCCAGGAACTTGTGGCAATAAAATCCTCAGCTAAAACATCGGGGAAAAAATCGATTCGCTGACTTTTTTTAATCTGCTCCAGCTTCTCTTTAAAATCGCCGTTGGCTTTAGATAGAAGAGCCGGTAATTCTTCTTCCGTGACTGCTTTAATTTCCGAAAGACTTAACAATTGGTAATCAGCCAAAGCCGCCAATTCGGCCTTGATGGCTTCTGTCTCGCTGAAGTCAATTCTGATTTTGGCAATTCTTTCGGCCAAACTGACGATTATATCTTCCAGCTTCCCCTGATAAACTTTATTGCTATCCACTGTCTGGCGCAAAAATTTATCATCTCTTTTTCGGCGCGCCAAATCGGCTTTTACCTTCTCTTGAGAATAGCTAACCGAATCAATTAATACCGCTTGGCCGGAGGCCGCTAAAGCTTCCCCGGCTTGCAGAATTTGTTTTTGCTCGGCTATTACCTTTTCTCTGGCCTCAATCAGCCCTTTGGTTTTGGCCAGATCAATTTTACTTTGATTGAGGCTTTGATAAAACTCCCGAAGATTTTGGCCTTCTTCGGAAAGTAGAGGCCGGGGATTAGGATAAAATTGATAAACAACACCCAAACCCAACATTAAAGCCAAAAAGACAACACACAAAATCATTTTTTTCATTATTCTATCTCCATTCCAAGGGTAAAAACCCTTATTTTTCCTGATTTTTAAGGAACTTTCATTATCAAGCCTTCCAGTTAGGTTAGCCCTAAATTGAATTTTTGTCAAGATTCTTTCTCTTATCAGTCCATTCTTGCCAACCCTTCACCTTAGTGCTATAATGAAAGTAGCAATAATTAAAATAATAATATAGAGACACAGGATTTTGCGTCTCTGCCAAAAAATTTTATGAAAAAACCGCAGCTGGCTCTTCTGACTTTTTTTGTCATGTTGAGCCTATGTTCTCTGGCCTTGGTGCCGGCCCTCACGACGGCCGCCGCCGGCAGCATCAGCGAAGACATTAAAAATCAATTGGAGCCCGTGCAAACTGTTTATGGCGGCGATGAGCCCAGCGACACCCAATTTGCCGAAACCATCGCGGAAATTATCGGCATAGTTTTGGGCTTCTTGGGCATTATCTTTTTGGTCCTGCTGATTTACGCCGGATTTTTATGGATGACGGCCGCGGGCAGCGAGGAAAAAGTCAAGAAAGCCAAAGACATCATGATTGCGGCCATTATCGGCGTCACGATTATTCTGACCGCTTATGCCATCACTTGGTTTGTCTTTAACAATCTGCTGAAAGCCACCGGCATTAACGAAAGCGGCTTATAATAGAAAAATAAATTTTCATAAACCGCCCCGGGTATAAATCCGAGGCGGTTTTTTTTATTCAGGTCGGTAGAAAAAAATTAAAAATAAATAAACAATCTTTCTGGAAAAAACAACTAAATATAGTTCCTCCCCTCTTTGAGGGGAGGATAGCCTGCCCGCGACTACGCGAAAGTACGGCCAGGGGAGGGGTGGACGTTTCCCTTTTACTTTAATTCTTCGCTGCCCGTCAACCTCCCCTGTCCCCTCCTTAAAAAGGAGGGGAACTATTCTTATTTACTTTTTTTAAAAAATTGTTCTTTCACTATTTATTATTTTTCATCTACAGGTTTTACTTCTCTTTTCTATAGTTAATGAAAACGGGGTGTGGTATAAAAAACAGAAGGGGAGTTGAAAAGTTGTCTTTTCCCTCCCAAACCCCTACAATGAATACATGATTACCCTCAAAAAAATCCACGCTTTTACGGAAAGATCCGGCCAATCGGCCGTGATTTTAGCCATCGCTTTATATACTTTGGCTTTCAGCTTCTTCTGTCTTTGGAAATATTACAATTTCGCCTATAACGCCCTGGATCTGGCCATCATCAGCCAGGTTTTTTATAATTCAAGCCTGGGTAATTTTTTTGCTTCCTCCATCCATCCCCCGACTTATTTAGGCGACCATTTCAGCCCGATTTTATTTTTGCTTTTGCCGGTTTATTGGCTTTTTAAAAAACCCGAGGCCTTGCTGGTTTTACAGACTTTGGCTTTGGGCCTTTCCAGCTGGCCGCTTTATCTAATCGCTAAAAAATCGCTGGGCAAGCCTCTCGCCATTTTTTTCGCCCTGGCCTGGCTTTTAAACCCCTTTGTCCAAAATATCAATTTATATGAGTTTAGCTTTCTGCCTTTTTCCGTTTTTTTTATCTTCTGGACATTTTATTTTTACCAGGCCGAAAAAATTTTTGTTTTTTTGTTCTTTTGTTTTTTTGTTCTTTTGACCCGCGAAGACGCCGCCTTGGTCATCTTTGCGCTGGGCCCGCTGGCTTTCCTCCAAAAAAGAAAACTTCGCTGGTGGCTTTGGCCCATGGTTTTATCGGCCCTATATTTCATCTTGGCCGTAAAAATCACAATGTTTTTCACGCCGGGCGGCCAGTATAAATTCTTGATTTATTACGGCTGGCTGGGAAACGGCTTTAATGATATTCTAACTCATCTCATCTTCCAGCCAGGACTTTTGCTGGCGCCGCTTTTCCAGCCCGGCAACTGGGAGTTTTTTCTGGGTTTGATGCTGCCTTTAGTCTTTTTACCTCTTTTAAGCCCGGTTTACCTGCTTTTGGGCGCGGGCGTGTTCTTTCAGCTGATTTTGCGCGCCGGCGGGGCCTCGGGCACGCTTTTACAGATGTCTTACGCCAGCCTGCTTTTACCCGCCGTCTTTATCGCCGCGATCTTTGGCCTGAAAAAGATTACTGGCGCAGAAAAAGGGATTTATTTAAGCAGCGACAGGTCGCGACCTGTCGCTACGCGCCAATTGGGTTTTTTAATTTTAATTGCCGGCCTTATTTATTCCTGCCTGACTTTAGGCCCAATCTCCGGAATTTTTTATAAAATTTATCAAACCGGCCTTTATTCTTCCTCAAGCGCCGCCAAGCAAGAATTACTCAATCAAATCCCCGTTCAAGCCGCCGTGGCCGCCGGCTACGAGTTTCTCGCCCCCCTGTCTTCCCGGCAAAATCTTTATTCTTTCAATTACGCTTTTTTGGGCAAGCAGCAATATCTGGCCGCGGATTACTCACTGCCGCCAGAAACCGAATACCTCTTGCTTGATTACGACGATTTAATCGGCTATCAACTGCAATACGGTTTTAATCCTTTTTACCAAAAACAATACCAAGCCGCGATTCAGGCCTGGCCAAAAAATCTCGCGGGTTTCGGTTTGATTGATTTTAGAGATACCGCCGCTTTATACCAAAAAGGCGCGGCGGACCGATTTACTTTGATAAAAACTTTATGCGGTAATCGGGAACCTCTTTTCGGCAGTCGGGAGCCTCTGCTCCCGACCGAAAATTCTGGCTGTGAAGAATTACCGGCCGAAAAGGAGATAACCGAATTGGCTTCGGATGTCAGTTTTGCCGGTTTTAACCGCGTTGGCGGCGAATATCAATTATTCTGGCAGATAAACTTCCCGCTCAAAGAAATTTATCGCCTGAAACTGACCGCTTCCGACGGCCAAAAAATAATTTACCAAAAAATCTATCCTTTTGCCTGGGATCTTTTAGCCGACCAAAGCCTTTCGGGCAAAAAAAATATCCAAGCCAACTATTGGCTCGGATTGCCACCGGGCGATTATGAATTAAAAATCCAATTACTAAAACTCGGCGGCGGAGGGATTGAGCTTGACCCGATCCGCTCCACGGCCAATATCATTGACCAGGAAATCCCCGTCGGGCCGGAGATCAACCTGGAGTTGATTGCCGATCGCTAATCGCTTGCCCGCCTAAATTTTGCCATTTTTTGCTTTTGGCTTATCAGCCAATGCAAATCATTGATCATTTTTTCCGAAATTACGCTTATCCGGTCCTTGTTGCCCTTGCCCTGCCTAACCGCCAGCTTTTTATTTTCCAAGTCCAAATCGCAAGCCCGAAGCTTAACCGCTTTGCTCACCCTTAAACCGGCGGAATACATCAATGCCAAGATCAGCCGCTGTTTAAAATTGCCGACCCAAGACAATAACTTATTAATTTCACTTTTAGAAAAAACAACCGGCAGTTTTTTATCCCCCTTCGGCAGGCGGCAATAAAACTGGAATTTCCGCCTTTTGACATTGCGGTAATAAAACTTAATCGCATTAATCGCCAGCCGGGCGGTTGACGCCGAAACTTTACTTTCTTCCAATAAATGCCATAAATAGCCCTTGATATCCTGCTCCTTTACGGCGGCCGGGTCTTTTTGACAATAACGGATTAAATCGCTATTATAAAAGAGATAGGCCCTGACGGTTTTTGGGCTAAAATTGCGGATTTCCAGCTCCTTTTTTAAAGCATCAAAAAACATAGCGTTAAAAAGGTTAATAATTAGATATAACCAGGTTATATGCGCTATGTTTGCCCCGGCGAATGACGAGGTTATCCGCATATTAACTTATTCGGCCAAGAAAGTCAATTGCTTATTAACGCTTGACAATATTATCGCGTTGCGTTAATATAAAAATAAGCGAGTTATGATAAAAAACTTTAAATCCAAAGAAGCCCAGGGAATATTCAATCGGGAATATTCGCGCAAATTACCATCTTCCATCCAAAAAACGGCCATGCGCAAGCTTTGGATGATAGACGCTTCCGCTTCATTAAACGATCTGCGCTTCCCGCCGGCAAATCATCTAAAACCGTTGAAGGGCGAAAGGAAAGGCCAATACAGCGTTAGAATCAATGAACAATGGCGAATATGCTTTAAGTGGCTGAATGGAGACGCTTATGACGTTGAAATAATCGATTATCATTAAATTTTAATATGCCCAAAAAAATAAAACCAATCCATCCCGGAGAAATATTATTGGAAGAATTTTTAACCCCGCTTAATATCAGCCAATACCGTCTGGCCATGGATATTAATGTCGCCCCGCGCCGAATTAATGAGATAGTCCATGGCCTGCGCGCTATTTCCGCGGATACGGCTCTTCGGTTTGGCAAATATTTCAATATTTCACCTCAATTTTGGCTTAATTTACAATCACGTTATGATTTGGAAATAGAGGCTGAAGAATTAGCCAGTGTTTTAAAAAATGAGGTAAAAATCCTGCGAATTCCAGCATAAGATATATTTTGATAATTTTTGCTAAAATAGCGTATAATAAAGCAAGGATATAATAGGGTTATATCAGCCGATTTTTTCTAAAACAATTACTAAATTTGAGAGCGTTGATTAATTGTTTTAAGCAGCTTGAATTGATTTCATGTTTGGCTTAATTTAGAGATATAGAAGCGGATAGACGCCAGCCTCGACTAGACGTCGAGTCTAGGCGGGCGGATAGCAACGCGGATTAACCCCGTTAGAAATTTATTTCTAACGGGGTAGACGCGGAAAACTTGAATTATTCAACGGTCTAAAATTTAGATAAAAAATCAACTACTTCGCATAAAAGTAGTCTAATTCCGCCGCCTCGCCGATTGAAAAGAAAGCTTTTTAAATGATATACTTTAATTATTTCTTTATGAAAAGAGCAATAAAAATTATATTCGTTATTTTAGGAGTTCTGATTGCTCTTTTCGCGTTAATGACAATTTTTAAGGTTTGTCCCCCGCAAGGTCCTTGGCCAACGCCGCCGTGGTGCGAAGGCGGAACGCAATTGCCAGAGATAGAGATTAAGACGCAGGCATTACTTTCAATTCTGAATACAGCCAAAAAAATAAACATCGCCGACGCAATTGTCGTGCCTACAGACGTTAGCAAAATCAATTATCCAATTTTTTACGAAAAACCTGCTGCTGCAAACGTTACGATAGAAAACCCGTACTGTGCGATTGCGAAAGAAACAGTAGCTTATCCTGTTCGCTACCTGGG
>Ga0209541_10018273_pt1 | contig 10166 bp, 12 predicted proteins | sample RifCSPlowO2_01_FD_184027 | JGI IMG/M metagenome (GOLD analysis project Ga0209541, IMG submission 184027) | Groundwater microbial communities from Rifle, Colorado - Rifle CSP2_plank lowO2_0.1 (SPAdes) (version 2) | ecosystem: Environmental > Aquatic > Deep subsurface > Groundwater | place...
GTAGGCATCATACGGCAGGATCGGGGTGTGCCTTTTTATGTCTTACCGCTAAGTATTATCGGTATTGGAGTAGCGCTTTTCCAGTGGCTGCTGCAACTAGGCGTTATTCCCGAGCAAGCGGCGCCCTGCACGCTCGGAGTTTCCTGTGTGACAAAATACGTGGAGTATTTTGGTTTTATCACCATCCCGTTTTTATCACTGGTTGCTTTTATCGCGATTACCACTATGATGCTTCTGTCTCTAAAAACTAGCAACTAAAAACTACTTCCAATGTCCAAAGAAACCAAAATTGTTTTAGGAGTTTGCCTAGTAATTGTGGCGGCTTTAGTTTTGCTGATTGTTAACTATAGCGGCACTAGTACGAAAATTGAGCCTGGTTCAGCCATGTATGAAAGACTGGAGCGAGCGAATAGCCATCGCACCGGTCAGCCGGGGGCCAAGGTGACACTGGTAGAGTTCGCTGACTTTCAATGTCCGGCTTGCGCTTACGTGGCGCCAATAACAGAGCAGGTAGTCGCCGCCTATAAAGATAATCCAGACTTTAGCTTTGTCTTTCGGCACTTTCCCTTACCCCAGCACCAAAACGCGATAGCCGCCGCCGCTGCCGCCGAAGCGGCTGGTCAGCAGGGTAAGTTTTGGGAGATGTATCATGAGATTTTTGCCAACCAAACTGAATGGGAAAGCAGTGCTAACGCAGCGGAACTCTTTGCCGGCTACGCGCAAGGGCTTAGTTTAGGCGTGGATCAATTCAAAGCGGATTCTCAATCGGATAAGTATGATGACTTTATCACCAACGATGCCAAGGACGGCATTGCTCTAGGAGTAAACTCTACGCCTACTTTTTTCCTTAATGGCGAGCCGATCGTAGGAGTACAAACCTTTGAAGAGTTTAAGGCCATGATAGACGCAAAACTGAAATAGGTGTTTTTATCCAACCAAAAAGCGCCCGGCGGGCGCTTTTTGGTTGCTGCTACTTAATTTGTCCGCAGGAGAAGGGATGCAGGAAGCCCTGGTGCGATTCGTAAACCACGATGGCTAAGTGTCCCTCGGTACGCATTAGCGTATCGATATCCACATTGAGAACGGTATAAGAACTGCCATTCATCAGCGGGTTGAGATTATAACGCGTACTGCCTAATCCCGCGCAGGTGCCGCTGTAGATGTAGGCGGCTTGGTAGATGCCAACTGGACCACCTACTAGGTTGAAGCCAACTGCCGCTTTCCCGTTCTCGGTAGTGACAATCGCGGCGGTACCAAACTGGCCAGAACTATTCTGCGCGTTCATACTGACGAAGATCGGGCCGGTAATTCGTGGACTTGGCGTTGGGGTTGGAGTAGCCGTAGGGCGGGGAGTGCTAGGGATCGGAGTGACGATCGGGGTAGGTGTGACATCCAACATTAGTGGAGTCGGGCTAGGAGTATCGGTGCTAGAAAGATCGTCTAAAGCGGTCAGACTACTAGGCACCGGCTCTGGATTAACCGAGCGATAGTCCCAATATAACCAACCCAAAATACCTACGCCAACTACCGTCAAAACAACCAATAAAGTTTTCATATTTTAAGTATTTTTGTTTTGCGCTTTGACTTTCGACCTTTATTATATAGACGTTTTAATTGAACTTTCTTACCCGGTGTCACAACTTTCGCAACCTTGATTCCAGCGGCCATTCGGCCGCGAGCGAAAGTTGTGACACCGGGCTTACCTCGGTCTACCGATTTTTACCATCTTTATGGGTGAGTAATAAAGTGCAGTCTGTCGGCCAGGACCATAATGGCTGACTACTATTCCTAGAGTTATTCCGTTTGATCCCCCTTATTCATAACTCACTTGGGTTTACCGACTGGCTAATTGGTGGGGCAGAGGAATAATCAACTGTGTAGTTAGCATAACGGGGGGCGTTACTGTTAGCCGGAGCAATTGGAGCGGCGGCGGTGCTTTTATCGGTCTTATTACCGAAGCGGCATTCGGGTTGGATGGCCAAAGCCCAAACTTTATCATCGCCTACCATCTTCTTTACATTATTGATTCCAGACTGAGCCAAGGCCAGCTCCGCCTCGTTGCTATGCTGGCTAAAGAACGATCCATAGAATTGTGAGGCCCAGAAAACTGCGCCACCGACTGCTATCAAAATTAAAAGTGTGATCAAAAGGCCAATGGCGCAAGCGCTGAAGAGCGAGTTCCAAAAGCTGATACCCCAAAACTTGGCCAAGGCATCCAGCCGGGCACGGTAATACTGCCAGGCGCTGTTTGGCTTAGCCAGCGCCACGGGACGCGCCAGGTTTGAAGCGTTAATGGGTACAGCCATAGTATGAAGGTGTTAATATTATTTGTTTTTTTAGAATAATTAGTAGCTCTACCCATTATGACGTAAAGGTTCGTGAATTTGTTACATAAAAAAACTCTCTCCGTGCGGGGAGAGTTTAGTGAATTTATTTTTTGCTAAGCTTTAGAAGGATAGCCAGCTACCAAAAAACGAAGATAGGTTAGTGGCTTCTCCTTGGCGACAGAGTGCTTTAGTAGCTTCTTTAGATGCTCCCCAAGCTTTTTTGGCGGCAACTTTAGCCTCGCGCAGTTTTTCAGTAGCGGCTTTTTTGGCGGCTTCGTCTTTATTCTTGCGGGCTTCCGCCATCTCCTTTTTAAAGACTGCCTCTGCCTCGCGGATAGCTTTTTTATAAACCGTCTCCGCGGCTTTGCGCTCGGCTAGGCATTGGCGCTTAGCTTCAGCGCGCGCTTTACGCTTAGCTTCCTGCTCGGCTTTTCTTTTTTTGGCCGCCTCTTTTTTGGCTTGCGCTTCGGCTTCCGCGCGGTCACGCCTGGCGTTGGCCTCCTCTACGCGTGTACTGGTGCTTGGCCTAGGTATAACGCGGCGAACAATCGGAGTAGGCGTGGGTGGGGTGGTAGTACTCTCTACCGCGCTTACCGGCGCGGCGGTTAAAAAGAGAGCGACCAATAAACTGACGGTGAAGTTTTTATTCATACCAATATTATACCATAGACAATAGTAAAGTTATCTACTTTTCTGGCAGGAGTGCTATAATACGATTGTAGTTAGTATTAAAAAGATACTATGAAAAAACTCATTGTCGGATTGGTGGTTTTCGGTGTGGTCTTTGGCGCTACCGCGGCGCTGGCCAGTACGCAGTTAGCTAGTGACTGGGGCTGGGGCCAAGACAATCAGGCGTGGCGTGACGGGGTGATCAGTAACAACCCGGCAGCGACTAAAGTGGTCGACTGGATACGCGAGAATATACTTTGGGTAAAATCCCTGGTTGTCCTAATTTTGCTCTGGTCGCTTGCCTGGAAAGGCTACTCACTCTGGCTATCGGCGCGAACTGGCAGTAAGATTTGGTTTGTTGTACTGCTATTGGTGAACACGGTTGGTATTCTCGACATACTTTATATCTACATCTTTCGTAAAAACAGGAAGGCCTAAAAAATAAACAACTAAAAACCGCCAGTGGCGGTTTTTAGTTGTAAAGTTAAGATGTCAGTATGTTTGGCTTAAACGCAAGCGAGCTAAAATTACTGCGCAGATTAAACACTCCAGCCAAGATCCAAGACTGGTTAGAAACAGTACCAGCTAATTTCGAGCCGGGGGGTGACACTCTAATTTCTCCACGGCGGGTAATTAGGGAGCGGCGGGCGCATTGCTTGGAGGGAGCCTTACTGGCGGCGGCGGCGCTTTGGGTGAACGGCGAGCGTCCTTTGTTGTTAGACTTAAAAACTGTCGAGGCAGATTTCTATCACGTTGTGGCACTATTTCGCCGCCATGGTCGCTGGGGGGCAATTAGTAAGTCTAATCACGCGGTACTGCGCTATCGGGAGCCCATCTTTCGTACGGTGCGCGAGTTAGCACTCTCATATTTCCATGAATATTTTTTAAATGATGGCAGAAAAACTTTACGTAGCTACGCGCGGCCCTTGGACCTTCGCCGCTTCGCGCAGCGGCAGTGGCTTACTGATGAAAGCGACCTGTGGTACATCGGCGAGGCTTTAGATGATCAACCACACTATCCGCTCTTAGATAAAAAAATGACCGCCAGTTTGCGGCGGGCGGATCCTTTAGAGATTAAGGCTGGCAGAATAACGCAATGGAAACGGAGGCGTTAGCGGGCACCCTCCGGAGCGGGTTCGCCAGCCTCGTTGCGCTCGTCATCTCGTAACCGCTGGTTGCGCAGGTAATAGAGAGTTCCAGCTGTCACGGTTCCCGAAACAATTGCCAGATAGAGCGCGAGCGAGGAAATCACGAATAGGTTATAGGACCAGGTAAGTAAATTACCCAATGGCCACTGCGCCACAGAAAAATAATCCTGCCGTAAAATCAGCCAGAGCTGGCGAAGCACAATCGGACTAACTGCTAGAAGGGTCAGACCAACCAAAGTGAGGCGGTGACGGCGCTGTTCATAATCAGTAATAGTGGCCAAGATACGCACCGAAAAATCTCGCGATGGGCGAATCGAATAAAGCGGCGGAACGGTGCGCCTAACCTGATGGCCGATATACTTATCTAATTTTCTTTCCTTATCGTTAAGGGGTGGTTTACTCATAGCTGAGGGCTAGGTCGCGCAAGGCGACATTGCCCTGAATCGCGGTTAGAAGCGACTTGCGCGCTCTATGTAGGCGACTCTTTAACGTATTTGGATTTAAATCTAATAGTGCGCCGATTTCTTTATAAGAAAAACCTTCGTAGTAGAGCAGCTTAATGATTAGCCGGTCCTGCGCGCTAAGCTGATCAATACAGCGCTCTAACTCCTGCCCGATCTCGGTGTTAACTACCTCGGCTTGAAAATCTACTGCTGTGGCCCGGGCGTAATTTTCTAGGATAGTATTATCCAGGCTTACAGTGCGTTCTTTATTCTTGCGAAAGAAGTCAATGGTCACGTTGCGGGCAATACTGAAAAGCCAGCTGCGTAGTTTGGCCTGGTCTTTGAGCGACTCAAAGTGCTTATAGGCTTTGATAAAGGTCTCTTGGGCTAGATCTTCTGCCTCAAAACGATTTCCCACTAAGCGGTAGTGGAAATTCACAATATCCCTTTGGTATTGATAAACTATCTCCTCGAATTGTTTAATGAGACCCAGGCGCATATAAGCAGCGTTTTGAATTTTTATACTGTCCTCGCGTTATTATAGCAGACGCGCAGGATGATAAAAGGGTTGCCCCGCCCTTTGGGTTTCGCTAGGCCTTCCACGCCGTTAATTTATTATAGCAAAGCGCTAAAAACCTGGCGCGGTCAGCCCCGAACAACCCAAAGGGCGGGGCAGGAGGGGAGGGAGCCCTCACAATTTTCTGAATAACCTTACGCTATATAAATATAAAGACGCAGCTCTAACCTGGCAGGTTTCATTAATAGTATTCATTCTGGCTTAGTGCGCCTAAATTTAAAAAACATCGTCTTGATTAAGGAAAGGGGCTGGTCCATACCGCACATTTTTAGAGAAAATAGGCACATTTGACAAAAGTAATACTTTAATATATAATCATTACATAAACTAGACAGAATATAAAAAAGGCATATAATCAGGCAAAATAACCGCTAGTTTTCTAAATAAGTATGCAAAATATGTATAAAAATAATGGAAAAATCGCCGTTGCCTTCGTGGCAGTGGTTTTCGCTTTTGGGTCGATTCTGGCGCCAGTTTTGAATATTGGGCTAAATAGCCCGGCTTTAGCGGCTAATATCTCCTGCCAGTTGAACTGGGGAGGTCTGACCGAAGCTGATGGCACCGGTATCCGTCAAATCGGTGGCGGTTCAGATTGGTCTATCTCAGTAAGCGGCCTACAGTCTAACGAGCAGTTCCGTTTAGAGAACACCAATTTGCGCACGGGCCAAATCACTGGAAATGGCACTAGCCAGGATCCGTTTCCTTTGCAGGCTAACCAAAGCGGCAATTTTTCACTCTATGACAATACGCAGGTAGACACTGACGGACGTTACACTTGGGGGCGTTTCCGCACCGATCTAGTAACCGCTGGTGGTGCTACCGCGCGTTGTACGCCAAGTTTTGTGATTTATGGCAATGAGTCTACTCCGACTCCGACCCCAACTATGGTGCCAGCCAACTGTACTGACATTCGTGGTAACTTAAGCGGTCAAATTACCATTCTTAGTTCCACTACCGCTCGTGGCACGGTGACCAATAGCTCTAACTGTACTTATACGGTTAGCTTGGCTTCCTATAAACTATTTCAGCAACAGCAAACCAGTGATTTAAATTGGGTTTACACCCAGCAACTAGTGGATTCTCAGACCACTACGGTTGGTCCTTACCAAACGGTTAGTGGCCAGGTGGCTTTGCCTAACTGCCGCTGGCAGGTGGATCTAGTTGAGGGCAATGTTTTAACCCCTCCGACTTATACCCTTGCTAACGCTCCGCACACGGTGCTTGACTATGAGTTTGGCGGCGGTGCCCTCTGCGGTGCTTCTACCCCAACTCCTACCCCGGTAATTACGCCGGTGCCTCAGGTATCTGGCAATATTACGGCCAATCCAAATCCCTGCTATATCGCACAGGGCAAGGATCTTTGTACTTCTAATATTTCCTGGAATACCAACAATGTCAGTAACGCTCGGGTTTATGTGAGTAATACTTCCGAGAGTGGTGAGAAATTATTCGCGCAGGCTAATCAGTATTCTAACTATGCCGCGCCGTGGATCAAGGCTTACGTTAACTATACCTTCCGCTTGTACGATTATTCGAGCGGTGGCCGCGGCGCCTTATTGGATAGTGTAACCGTGACGGGTATCCCGCCACAGGTTACCCCGACTCCTTACCCGACCTACACCCCATATCCTACTTATACTCCGTACCCAACTTATACCCCATATCCAACGTATACGCCGTATCCTACCTACACGCCCTACCCGAATTATAATGACGCAACCTGTGTGAGTATCGATGCTCCGGACTATGTGAATAGTGGTGAGACCTTCCGCGCACGGGTAACGGTACGCAATACTGGTACGCAACAGTGGACCAGTAACAACAGTTATGATCGCGATGAGCTACGTTCCTATAATGGTGAAAATAACACCAAGTGGGGAACCTGGCGCGTCGAGTTGCCTTATTCTCCAGTTAACCCTGGACAGACCGCAACCTTTGTCTTCGATGTAACCGCGCCGCGTTATGCCGGCAATCAGAACTTTGACTGGCGTATGTTTGACCAGAATCAGGGTTTTTATGGCAATGTCTGTGGTAAGAATATCCAGGTGCGTGAGACCTATATCACCCCTCCGCCCGTGCCGCAGCCGCTCTATAACGATGCTGTCTGTGTCAGTATGGACGCGCCAGCTAACCTAAAGATTAACCAGAACTTTGACGCTCGCGTTACCTTGCGTAATGTCGGTACTAAGCCGTGGACCTTGGATGGTTACAACGCCTATCGCTTAGGCAGTCAGAGTCCGCAGGATAATCAAACTTGGGGAGTTGGCCGTATGCAGTTGCCAACCGGAGTGGTTTACCCTGGACAAACTGTTACCCTCAATCGTTATGGCTTAAAGGCCCCGAATCGGAATGGAACTTTCAACTTCGATTGGCGCATGGTAGAGGAGCATGTCCAGTGGTTCGGCCAGACCTGCCGTCAGACTATTAAAGTAACTGGCGCGCCAGTAGTCTATCGCACGCCGACCCCGACTCCTTACCCAACCTATCTGCCAACGCCGCCTCCATTACCTGGCACTATTATCTGCCAGATCAATGGCCAGGTTTATCCGGGCCAGCCGTTGCAGGGCTTTTACCCACAAGGCTATTGCCCCGACAACACCGGCAATAGTAATACTGGTAACTACTACAACAATAACGACGAGGATGATGACGATGATGAAAGTTGGTTAGCCTCGATCGATTGGGCTGGTGGTGGCAAGCTGCTAGGTTTACTGATTGTTATCTTCTTAATCTGTTTAATCATCTTTCTGCTTTATCGCATTATGGCGGTACGCAGTACGGCGGTACAGATTAGGTAAGAACTCATTTAGTATTACTAAAAACGACCGAAAGGTCGTTTTTAGTTTCCCCTTGCTTTATCTCATTCGAACTGTTATACTATATCCATAGTGGGTTTTCTCGTGCAGTTTCTCGAGTAGGCATTGCTTACCTCAGTAGGAACGAGACGGGAGGTCGTTCCTACGACAATAAGAGTTGGTAGACCAAGACTTATTGCTCCGCCTAGCGGATCGGTAAAACTTTGGTCTGCACAAATCAATGAAGAAATTATATGTTGGTAACTTGCCCTACAGCATGACCGATGAATCAATGAACGCATTGTTCGCGGAGGCTGGCGCAGTTATCAAAGCGGAGGTTATCCGAGATCGGATGACTGGACGCTCGCGCGGCTTCGGTTTCGTCGAAATGGCGGACGATGCAGGCGCGGAAGCCGCTATCAGCCAGTTTAATGGCAAGGATGTGGAAGGCCGTGCGTTGGTAGTCAACGAGGCTCGCCCTCCAGTAGCGGGTGGTCGTTCTGACCGTGGTGGTTCCCGAGGCGGTTTCGGGGGCGGCGGTCGCGACAATTACTAATCGTTTAAAGCGATAAAACAAAAACTCCCTGCGGGGAGTTTTTGTTTTATGGTAAGCGTTGTATATTTAGTATAGAACAAAACTAACATGATAAACTTAGAAGAATTGCAAAAAGTAGAATTGCGCGTTGGTACGGTTTTGGCGGCGGAACCAGTAGCTGGTTCGGAGAAGCTGCTTAAACTAAAGATTGATTTAGGCACCGAGCAACGAGAGATTTTATCTGGCATCGCGAAATATTATTCACCAGAAGAGGTGATCAGCAAGCAGATAATATTGGTAGCCAATTTAGAACCAAGGCAGCTGATGGGCATGGAGAGCCAGGGCATGCTCTTGGCGGCCAGTGATGCCGAAGGGAGGGTAGTGTTGTTAACCACTGAAAAAGCTATTGCACCGGGGAGTAATGTAAGGTAGAATAAGAGTATGGAAGAAAAATGTGTTAAGTGCCAAGGTGCTGTTGCCGTCCATTGCAGTGATTGCAAGGAGCCGGTAGCCGCTGAACAGGTCGCAACTCATGCCCATGGTAGTGATAAGTGCGTGCCACATTGTGTGGCCTGCATGCAGCCAGCCACCCATGAACATTGCACCTGCGAAGCCAAGCAAGCCTAGGGTACTGCTTAAACCAAAAACCGCCGGGAGGCGGTTTTTGGTTTTGACTTAATATTAGCTCAGCTAACTCCCCATGTCTTCCCTCCCTCTCGCTCCCAAAATCCTCGGCTCCGCTTGGAAAGCTGGATTGGAAAATCTGCCGGCCCGGGACAGACTAGCGTCAGTCCCGGATAGTTGATTTATCCAATCCGCTTATCCAGCGCTCCACCTCGGATATTTATCGGTCGCTTCGGTCGTTAAGGGAAGACCAGGGGAGCTGGCTTCGCTTGATACTAAATACAAGATACATAATACTGGGCCTATGCCGGAACTTCCCGAGGTCGAAACAATTCGTCGCGAGTTGGAGAAGCGGATTATTGGCCACACTATAAAAAGGGTGGAGGTTTTGGCCGAAAAGACTGTGCATGGGCCGGTACCAGCTTTTAAAAAGCAGTTAATAGGTAATAGCTTTACGCGCATCGATCGGCGGGGGAAGTTGCTCATCTTATCTTTTAAGAGAGATTTACCCCGTAGCTCGCCGAAGGCGATGGTTCGGGGTGGTTATAAATTACTGATTCATCTCAAAATGACGGGGCAATTAGTCTACAAGTATGGAAAAGAATTAACTTTTGGTGGGCATAATATTTCCGAGAGTGATCTGAAGGTACCGAATAAATTCACACGAGTCGCTATTCACTTTTCAGACAAAGGCACTCTCTATTTCAACGATATGCGGCGGTTTGGGTTTTTGAAGTTAGTGAAGGATGGTGAGGTGGAAGCACTGGTTAATAAAAGCTACGGTCTGGATGCGCTCGATCCTAAGTTTTCCAAACAATATTTGACTGAAGCGCTGAAGCGGCGGGGTAAAACTAGCATCAAGGCAGCGCTGCTAGACCAAAAGCATCTGGCTGGTATTGGGAATATCTACGCCGACGAAGTCTGCTTCGCGGTAGGTATCTTGCCGAGTCGGAAAGTGAGCACTCTGTCCTCGGCCAAGATCGGCGAAATCTATACTACTATTAAGCGTGTGCTCAATTTAGCCATCAAGCACGGAGGGACGACATTT
>Ga0209541_10018274_pt1 | contig 10165 bp, 12 predicted proteins | sample RifCSPlowO2_01_FD_184027 | JGI IMG/M metagenome (GOLD analysis project Ga0209541, IMG submission 184027) | Groundwater microbial communities from Rifle, Colorado - Rifle CSP2_plank lowO2_0.1 (SPAdes) (version 2) | ecosystem: Environmental > Aquatic > Deep subsurface > Groundwater | place...
CAAAAGAGAGGCATTGATGTTTCGGACGTGATAAATCGTTGTGCGCCTACCCCCATATATTAGACACAAAGGTCGACGTGTCATACTATGGGAACCATGAAAAAACATTATCGCATCGCTCCCGAGGTTCGGGAGCAGATCTTGAAACGGATCAAGGAAGAAGGGGTGTCGGTTTCACAAGCGGCAAAAGACGCGGGCATCTCTGATGCCGCCATCTACAGCTGGTTGGGAAAGGGCTTGAAATCCATGCCCACTATTGGAGAACTCGTGCGCCTCAAGCGACAGAATGAGGAACTGCTTGCGCTTGTGGGTGAGCTTACCCTCACTACTTCGCGATCCAAAAAAAAGAGTTGATCCGAAAGCAGAAGACGACCAAGGCTGCCCCTGCACGGCGGCTCGGTGTTTCACGTTCGTCGCTCTATTACACATCGAAACAGCTACCCAAGGACTGGGAGCTCAAAACAAAAATTGAAAACGTGCTCAAGGAACACCAGAGTTATGGGTATCCTAGGGTAGCGACGGCTCTTCACGTCAATAAAAAACGAGCCGCTCGAGTAATGCGGCTCTTTGGTATCAAGGCATACCGAAGAAGAGGTAGAAAGTTCAGGAAATCTGGGGTTGCGAAGGACTTCTACCCAAACCTTCTCAAAACGAACTATCCGAGATATCCAAACGACATCTGGGTCGCTGATTTCACCTATATCCCGTATCAGGCAAGGTTTATCTATCTTGCAACGGTCATGGATGTGTTTGCGAGAGAAATCGTGGGCGTGGCGGTCATGACGAATCACTCGGTCATGCTCGTGCTCCAGGCACTCTTTGTCGCGCTATCCCGCAACCGGAGGCCAACCATCTTTCACTCGGACAACGGACGGGAGTATGGCGGAAGGGTGTTTACGGGGGCCTTGCGTGAACTTGGGATTCTCATATCGCGAAGCGCTAAGTCGTCACCGTGGGAGAATGGCTATCAGGAGGCGTTCTATTCACAGTTCAAGGTCGATCTAGGAGATCCGGGCCGGTTCAAGACGCTGGGCGAGCTTGTATATGAAATCCACCGGCTTGTGTGGAGCTACAACCACCGGAGGATCCACTCTGCGCTCAAAATGCCGCCCGTGCTTTTTGCGGATCGTTACCAAAAACTCTTGGAAAAAGTGTCTTAATTTTGGGGGTATTGACACTAGGAATTAGAGCAGGGTGGTTTAATTAATTAAACCACCCCGCTTTTTGTCCTTGATATGCGTGGAAGCATGCAAGAACAATTCAACCGACCCGCGGATTTAGCGGGTTTTTTGTTTGCGGGCTATAATTAAACACAAGACAAAATGCCAAACAACGCGCTTACCTATTTGAGCAAAAAATTCCTCTACCGGATTTTTGATTTTCTGCGCCACTGGTACTGGTATAGCACGAGGATATACTCGAACCGCGTACTGAACTTCCTCGAGACGGTGGATTATCGGCTTGCGTGGAAGATTACTTTTAGGAACCTTTTCCAGCCGCTCTACGGCGACTACACGCTTATCGGCTATGCGCTTGGGTTTGTTTTTCGCTCTACAAGGTTATTTGTTGGGAGCATTATTTATTTTTTTCTTTTTGTATTCGCGTTTGCACTCTATCTTATCTGGGCTGCCTTCCCGCCCTACGTCGTGTTCAGAATAATAACTTCGCTATAACGTCTATCGCTCGAATGAATATCGAATTATATCGAATAAGAATCGAATAAAACGCCGAACGATAAAATAAAAATTAAATAATATGGAGATATATTTTAAGGAACCACGTCTTGATCTCTCTCACGGAGGAGAGCTTTTCGTGAGATTCGCGGCGAGGTTGGGCTACGTTCTTCTCATCGCTCTCGCCGTTGTGATGTTTTTCTCCGATCTTGAAGCGCTTCGATGGACCTCGATCATTTTCTCTCTCTTTCTTTTGGACCGACTTTTGCACGTGGGCCAGGGCGAGGTTAGATTGCGGTATCTTAAGGGAGAGAAAACAAACATCGCCCTAGCGCTCATTCCTCGCGCATACGCGTTTTTAAACACGGCTTTTCGGAAGTCTCTTATGACCGGAGAGGATTTTTCGCTCCTCCTTCTATCTCTTCTCGCAAACGAACGTGACGTCAAAGAAGCCCTAAAGCGGCTCGATGTTTTACCCAAAGAGTTTTCTGCCAAAGCCGCCCTCGCGCTTCAAGAGCCAGCTCCGCCAAAAAACCGCGAAGAGACAATCACGCTTATAGAATCGGTTGCGAAGGACGCTTATAAAGTCGCAAGAGAAACCAATGAAAAATTCATCCATTCCCGCAATCTATTTCTTGGCCTTTACAACCAAAAACACCCCGCCGTTTCAAGGATATTCAGTCTTTTTGAACTCCGCGCCGGCGATTTGAAAGAGGCGCTTCTTTTTGGGCGGTACGCGAAAAGTATGGCAGGTATCCGGCGGGTGCCGGCTCACTTGGGCGGCTTTGCTCACAAGCCCAGACACCTTCGCCATAGAGTAATGAACCGCGCTTGGACGGCGCGCCCGACGCCGACCTTAGATGAGTTCAGCGCGGACCTGACCGATCTCGCGCGCGAAGAGAAGATCGGTCTCCTTATAGGCCACGAGAGGGAGTTTTCCGACCTTCTCTCGATTATTTCCCGGCCGGGTAAGCCGAACGCGCTTCTTGTTGGCGAGCCGGGCTCGGGGAAGTCAACAATCATGGCGCATCTTGCTTTCAAAATGATCAAAGACGATGTGCCTCCGGTTCTTTTTGATAAACGTTTAGTTTCCCTCGAGATCACAGAGCTTCTCGGCAACGCGCCGCCGGAGGTTCTTGCTTCGCGCATACAAAGAATCGTGGACGAGATCGTGCTTGCGGGAAACATCATCCTTTTCATTCCAAACACTCACGATTTATTCAGGACTGCCCAAACTAAGTCGCTTAGCGCCATCGATCTTCTCCTCCCTCTTGTCCGGAACTCCGCTATCCCGCTTATCGGTGAAACCTACCCGCGGGAGTTTAAGCAGTATATCGAGCCGCGCACGGATTTTTTGGATCAGTTTGACGTGGTGCGTGTTGAAGAAATCAGCGAAGAGAATGCCCTTCGCTTTCTCGCTTATTACAGCCTGATTCTTGAGAAGGAATTCGGAGTTTATATTACGTTTAGAGCCGTGAGCGCGGCAGTGCGGCTCGCGCATCGGTATTTCCGAAACAAGCCCTTACCGGGGAGCGCGGTTGATCTCCTGAAGCGCGCGACTGGCCGGGCGGCGCAGGCGCGGGTAAAAACGGTTGACGAAAAAGTTGTCATTTCCCTTGCCGAAGAGACGAGCCGGATTCCCATTGAGACGGCGGGCGGCGCCGAAGCAGAGAAGCTTTTGAATCTCGAGACGACTATTCATAAGCGGCTTGTGAATCAAGAAACGGCGGTCGGGGCCGTCTCCCGCGCCCTTCGCGAGTACCGGAGCGGTCTTTCCCGAAAAGGAGGACCCATCGCCACATTCCTTTTTGTGGGTCCCACCGGAGTGGGAAAGACCGAGCTCTCTAAAATTCTTGCTGACATTCAGTTTGGTTCGAAAGAGGCGATGCATCGGCTCGATATGTCGGAGTACCAGGAAAAATCCAGTGTCTCTCGGCTGATCGGAACCTCCGACGGCGAGCGGACGGGGGCTTTAACAGACGCGGTGCTGGAAAATCCCTACAGCTTGATACTCCTTGATGAGTTTGAAAAAGCGCACCCGGATATTCTAAACCTCTTCCTTCAGGTTTTTGACGATGGCCGGCTTACCGATAGCTTGGGGCGTACCGCGAGCTTCGAAAACACAATCATCATCGCGACCTCTAACGCCCATTCGGATTTTATCAAGAGCGAAGTTGAGGCGGGAAAAAAGATGGAAGAAATAAGTGAAGAGCTCAAGAAGAAACTTACCGACTATTTCAAGCCGGAGCTTTTGAATCGTTTCTCCGACGTGATTGTTTTTAGGGGTCTCAATCCCGACGAAATAGAAGCGATCGCGAAACTTTTGCTCGGCGAGGTGTCCCGCCTCGTCGAGGATGTCCACGGAATTACGCTCGCGTATACCGAAGACGCAATAAGAAGAATCGCCGAGCTTGGCTTCAGTCCGGTTTTCGGCGCGCGGCCTCTGCGGCAGGTAATATCAGAAAAAGTACGCGGGGTGCTAGCCGAGAAAATTCTGCGGAAGGAGCTGGGGCGAGGCAACTCCGTAATGTTGGCCCCTAACTCCGAAGGAGAGATCTCATTCGAGGTCACCGAATAACTTGTTTATAATAAAACTATGTGGCTTAAGGACCTTGTCGACCGGAGAAATTTCGAAATAAACAGAGTTATCCGCTACTTTATAATCACCGACCTTCTTTTTATCGGAGGATGGGGTTTTATTGGTCCGGTTTTTTCCATTTTTATTGTTGACGAAGTGCGAAATGCTTCTATCGTGACCGTGGGAATCGTGACCGCGCTCTATTGGGTTTTAAAATCATTTCTGCAGGTTCCCATTGCTTTGTATATAGATCGTCGCAAAGGGGAGAAAGACGACTATGCCGCCCTGCTTCTTGGCCTTTTTCTTGCCGGTTGCGCGGCGTTTTCTTTCGTCTTTGCCCGCTCCGTGCCGTTTCTTCTGGGTTCGACTATTTTACAATCTGTAGCGTTCGCGCTTTATATCCCGGCCTGGTCGGCGATTTTCTCGCGGCATCTGGACAAAAGCCGTTATGCTCTTGAGTGGTCGCTAAACAGCACCTCGCTTGGCCTTGCAAGCGGAGCGACTGCGCTTCTAAGCGGCGTTCTTGTGAAATTTGTCGGCTTTAATTCGGTTTTTATTCTTGCCGCCCTTCTTTCTTTTGTCGGCGTTATTTTTTTGTTGTTTTTGCCGGACATCACTCTTCCGAGCCGCTCATCGCCGAAGCCCATTATTAAAGATCATTCACCCAAACTAATCCAACATTAAATATTTATACGATGATTGAACAAGCAAGGCAAAAAAACAATATTTCTCCCAATCACTCTAACAACGCGAACGAATCTGTTTCGCAGAAGATGCGCCACCGCCGCCGCGCCATCAGAGGATTCGCGGCGGAGATGGCGAAGAGAAGAACTCTCGGCCAAAAATTCGCCGATTGGCTCACCCGATTTTTTGGCAGTATCAGCTTCGTTGTTTTTAACCTTGTTCTTTTTTCGGGATGGGTCCTGTGGAATGTCGGTCTTATCCCCGGCCTTGAATCGTTTGACCCGTTTCCTTTTGGATTTCTCACGATGATCGTCTCGCTTGAGGCGATATTCCTTGCGGTCTTTGTTCTTATCAGCCAGAATCGAGAGTCCCAGATAAACGATCTCCGGGAAGAGGTGGATTTGCAGATTAATCTTATCGCCGAAGAGGAAATAACCAAGATATTAGCGCTAACATCGAAGCTTTATGACCACCTCGGCGTTCCGGTTGAAGATCCGGAGTTGCAATCAATGATGAAGCCCCTGAACACGAAAGAAATAGAGGAGCGCCTAAGGGAACAGCTCAACATACGATAAACAATAAATTACGCGAGGCCGTAGGGCCGAGCTAGTTTCTATCGAATTACGATTTAATTTCAATCAACGTGAAATTAAGTAGTAACTAGCAGCTTCGTTGCGAAATTAGCTCGATGCCTGTCTCGCGAAATCAAAAATTATGCCAAAAAGACTAGTAAAAAGTCTCATTAAAATACTGCGGCTCGAAGAAGCGATCGGACACATCGGCAGGCTTACTAAAAAAGAAGAGAGGTGTCTACCGATAATTTTTGTCTCAGGCGACAAAAACGATCCCGATCCGGAACTAAAGTTAAAAATTTATGGGATTTTGCATGAGTTGCGGAATCGTGTAAAAAGACCTTTCGGAGCTCTGCTTGTTTTGGGTTGGCGGAGAGAATGGAATAGAAAACACGCTTCAATACCGGACATAACACAGAATATCTTCCGGCGCCGACATTTCGATCTCTGGGAACGATCCCGAGACGATGCCCACGAAACAATAAAGAAAACGATTGACTTCGATGGGGCAATTCTTGTTACAAAAGACGGGGCAATTGTTGGAAGCGGGATTTATCTCGAAAACATAAAACCGAAAGAGATCGCCCACATCTTGCACGCCGGGAGCGTTGATGACTTATCGACAGCCTTCGGTTTCGCGAAAAAGGTGCACACTCGTCACCTTGCGGCGATCGCCGCTTCATATGTTTTGAAGAACACGACGATTTTTGTGGTTTCGGAAGAGGATCGGTCGCTCCGAGTTTTCGAAAATGGTAAGATTATCTGGTCAACTATTTCTTCAGAAATACACGAAATAATAGAGCATGAGATCGAGTCAGGCAACTGATATGCAAGAACAGGTCGCAGCCGGCATTATTATTTACCAAAGGACAAAAGACGGTCCTCGTTTTTTGCTTTTGTATCACGGAGGCAGATATTGGAATTTTCCTAAAGGGAAAATTGAAAAGGAAGAAAGACTGCTTGAGGGAGCGCTTCGCGAGGTTTACGAGGAAACCGGGACATCAAGAAACCAAATAAAAATAGATCAGATTTTTCGGACACAGGATCATTATGTTTTCAGAGAAAGAAGTAAGAAAATTTTAAAGATAGTTTACTATTTTTTGGGAGAAGTTTCCGGCTTAGATCATATAAAGATATCAAGAGAACATCGGGGTTACGGTTGGTTTCTCTATCGCGACTGCGTGAGGATGCTTATATATCAAAACCTAAAAAATAATTTAAAAAGAGCAAATGACCACATTTCAGGAAAAAGCGTATCGGGCACTCCGGCGCGTCCCAAGGGGCCGGGTTACAACATACAAAGATTTAGCCCGCACCATCGGTTCTCCCCGCGCCGCCCGCGCGGTCGGTAATGCTCTGAACAAAAACCCCTTTGTCCCTGATGTGCCCTGTCACAGGGTTGTCCGCTCTGATGGCTCTGTTGGTGGCTTTGCTCTCGGCAAAAAGAAAAAGATTGAGACGCTTCGGCGAGAGGGTATTAAAATAATAGGCGACAGGATTGATCTTAAAAAGTACTTGTTTTTCTGGGGACGCTTTACTTTGCAAACTCCACAATCCTCTTAAAAACCGCGGGTTCGTTTTTGGCGAGATCGGCGAGGATTTTGCGGTCGAGCCGAACGCTTTTCTTTTTCAGGGCATACATAAAAGCGCTATATTTCATTCCTTCGTTTCTCGCGCCCGCGTTAATGCGCACATTCCAGAGCGCTCGGTACTCTCTCTTCTTTTCTTTTCTTCCCTTAAACGATCTCCGCCAAGCATGAAGGAGCGCTTCTTTGGCGGCGCGTTCTTTTGACTTCCGGCCCCACCGGAAGCCCTTCGTGTATTTGAGAGTTTTTGCTCTTTTTTTGCGGGCGATCTTGCCTCGTTTAACCCTTGCCATGTTAGCTTTTAGTTAAAGGTTTTTGGTTCTAGAGTTTTTAGTTTTCGTTTTAACCATAACCATAGACCGAAAAACCAAAACCAACAACCCATAACCAAAAACCATCTACAGGTATTTATTCAACCTTTTTGTGTTTATTACGATACCTCGTTTGCCTTTCTTGCGCCGCATCTGTTTCATGCTTTTGTTGCCCCGAGAGTGGCCCAAAGCCATCGCGCGTCGAAGCACCTTCCCGCGCCCCGTTATTTTTAATCTTTCGGTGATGGATTTCCTGCTCATTTTATAAGCTATCCTAAATTATACGAATGCGTGCGAATCTACAAATTTCTATAAGTTCGGATTATTCGTAGATTCGTATCAATTCGTTGTTTCGCATCGGTTTACTTCTTGACGATCTGCGCCACAATTCCTCGTCCGCCCGCTTTGAGCTCCGAGGTTATTTTGAAAGGCATCTTGATCATGTTCATAAAATCGTTGAGCTTTTGCAGATTCCAGGCCCTATTCGCTTTCTCCCTGCCTCGGAGAAATAATCCTATCTCCACCTTGTGGCCTTCGGCCAAAAACTCGTCGGCGAGTCGGGCTTTTATCTGGAGGTCGTTTAAGGCCGCCCTCGGAGTGATCCGCACGTGCTTTAGCTCCTTGCTCTTTTGTGAAAACCTCTTTTTCTTTTCCTCTTTTTCTTTCTGGTATCGGAACTTGTCGAAACCGATTATTTTCGCGACCGGCGGGTTGGCCGTCGGGGCGATTTCTATGAGATCAAGCCCCTTCTCGATAGCAAGCCGAAGCGCCTCTTCTTTTGAAACAACGCCGATATTCTCTCCCTCCGGCCCGACCACGCGGAGTTCCTTGGCGGTTATTTGATGATTGATTCGGTACTGAATGGTAGGAATTATACTATGTAAATTTAAAAGTCAAAAGTGAAATGTCGGATTTTCATATGCCGAGTTCTTTTTGGACAAGCTCAACGAATTTTCCGCGTATTCCGGATTTAGAAGTTACCCCCCACTTTCTTGCCATGTTTTCGACATTTTCTGCGGTCATGCTCTTTTCCTTTCTGGCCAAGTCCAAAACCCCTCTCGCCGTCTCGCTCATTTTTTGCCTTCCCATTTCATCGAGCACGCCAAAAAATTCCTCAAACGTTTGGGCGCTTGCGATTCTTGGATCCGCCTCCCGTTTTTCTTGTTGTTCCGGGAAAGCCGTCATTGTTTCCATTTTTAACCATTATACACAAGGCCACGGTTTTTTGCAACTCTTATCAAAAAATGAGGCTCCCCGCGATGGAGGAGCCGATGTGTGATGTGTTGACTGCCTAGGGCAGTCAAGTTATTCGGGGATTTACCCCGAGTAGATATCGTATGAACTTGTGGGGGACTACTAATAGTATACAAAACTAGATTATCTTTTCTAGTGCAATGATGTGGATAACTGAAAGATCACGTTTTAGAGGTGCTTGCCCCGCCCTTTCATAAGGGGCGGGGTGGATAACTTTGTAGGGCATTGACAGCGCCTATCATCGAATATAACTTACAATAAGTGCCTTGCGACGGAGAGATTGCCGATGTCCAAGTCAGCCGCTGTCAAGATTCATCTTTTGCCGGGCGGTATTATGCCAGAGAGAAAATCAAAAGGAGCGGCTGGTTATGACGTTGCGGTTAGGGCAGTTATCTCACCGAGAGAAATGGATCCCGAAAATCCGATCTTAAGGAGAACACTATTTGATTTCGAGTCTTTGGCCGAAGATCCGGACGTAGGAAGCCATGTTTATAATCTTGGCGGGGAGCTAATTTATAGAATGGAACCAGGAGAATCAGTTCTGGTGGGGATCGGTTTTGTGATTGCTATGCCACCACATATGTTTTACTGGATTGCTCCGAGAAGCGGACTCGCGTCTAGATGGGGCATCACGGTTACAAACACTCCCGGTACGGTTGATTCCGACTATCGGGGCGAGGCCGGGGTCCTTGTCTTTAATCGAAACGAAAGTCGTTTTGACCTAAGGCATGGCATGCGTGTCGCTCAGATTATATTCCAAAGGGCCGAATTTCCTCGTTTTGAAATGGTGGAGAATTACGCCGATCTTTCGAGAACCAATCGTGGCGCTGGGGCCTTCGGACCAACAGGACTTCTTTCCGAATAATCATTGGAACCGCTTTATGGCGGTTCTTTTTTTTCACGAGCGAACCCCGCTTTCAAGCGGGGTGAGCCAAGTGGAGAAGGGGGGAGTCGAACCCCCGTCCAAAATAGTTCAAAGCGAATAGTCTACAGGCATACTCCGGCGCGAAGCCGAAGAAGATTTTCTCTGCTAATTTTAGTTCCGAAAGCGCAGAGTTACTTTTCGAAACGAACCTCGTTATAACACCGGCTACGCCCTTCCGTAGCTTTACGCGAAGGAGGGCTAATCCTCCACGAGGTATCGAGGGCCGATGCCCCGACCAAATGTCGGGGTTACACCCGCTTTACGCAAATGTGAAAGCTGGCGCTGCAACTTTATTGTTGGCAGATAATTTTGTTTGCCAGGGATTCTCGAGCACTGGCGGCTCGGCCTGCAATTTGCAAAGATCTATTTTGTCAAAACCCGTCATCCCCAATTTCCGATTGTATTATAACATACGCTCTAAGAAAACAGAAGAGGTCATCAGGTGATTTTGGTATAATTAAATCAGCCCTCTTTTCGAGGAGTCTTTGTGGATGACCAGGGCGGCAAGTCCGTGCCGCATGAGGAAGAATTAAAAACCGCGCTTGTTGAACTTCACAGATCTCTTATCGATGTTTTAAATAG
>Ga0209541_10018276_pt1 | contig 10165 bp, 10 predicted proteins | sample RifCSPlowO2_01_FD_184027 | JGI IMG/M metagenome (GOLD analysis project Ga0209541, IMG submission 184027) | Groundwater microbial communities from Rifle, Colorado - Rifle CSP2_plank lowO2_0.1 (SPAdes) (version 2) | ecosystem: Environmental > Aquatic > Deep subsurface > Groundwater | place...
TTCCATAAGATCTGTTTTTTTCCTTTCCTGAAGATCCAGCAATATGATGTTAATTATGAATGTAACCAAGAGTATAAAATAAGTTAGTATCATGAACTTATCTGCAAATGTCAGGTATCCTGTTGAGGGTATCTGGTTTGTCAGAGAGACATGGAACATTACTGATGCTATTAAACTAGAGCCAGCCATTGTTAGTCTTTGAGTTATCTTATCAGGATCAATGATGAAACTGAAAAGGACAATCAGTACAATGAATATTATCGGAAGAATTGTCTTTATAAAAGAATTTAATGCTATTTTTGAGATATTTATAGTGAAGACATACTGGGAATAGGTTTCATTATATATCGGGTAGAAATGCTCTTTCTTTTCTGCGCTCCATGAATCTATGTTCCAACCTGTAAAGACAATTGATTCATCTATCCCTGATTCACTTATTACAGGATTATAGTGCAGGTCTTCAACAGTGTTTTCTTTATCTTCCAGTATTATTTCCATCTTCTGGGTGTCAAAAGGGAATTTTTTGAGGTTTACCGGACTGTTGAGGTTAGCCTGGATCCTGTAAAATTTTTCATTTGGCTTATCTATGATTTTGTCAGTGCTGGTTGCTCTTCCGTTCATGAACTCAAATTTTTCAGGAGAGCATTCGTCTTTACATTTCATAGAAAGATAAAAATCTGCTGTAAAAGATCCTGTGGAGATGTCAAATTTCCCTAAATTCAATATGTACATGCTTACATCTGCTTGTTGCCCAGCAGATAATGGGTTTGAAGATAATAATACAATCAATAGCAATGGAAAGAGCAGCAGTATTTTTTTCATATAAATTAAGACCTCATTAACATATATTAAACAGATGCTATGTTTTATTAATATTTTGGTAAGATTTATTTACTAGGAGTTTTTATATTTTATATGGCTGATAAAAAAGGAGACATACAGATTAATGAGTCTATCATTGTTATTATAGTTTTTAGCGTTATATTAATTATTGCTATAGGTATATTTTATAGATATAATATCCAGAGCGTCAATGAGCTTGAGAATGAATTTCAGGAGAGTAATGTTATTAATCTTCTTAGCACCTTGCCAAACAGCCCTGAAATGTCATATTCAAGGCTAGGTGATGATGATAACAGCATTGATACATCTAAACTACTTAACTTAAGACTGAGCAAACTCGGCTTTATGGAGATCAGGATTAAAGAGGTCTATCCATCAAGGAATAAAGGGGTATGCAGTAACAGTAATTATCCTAACTGTGATGAGTTTATTGTTTATCCTTTTAAAGGGAGCAATAAAAATTCCCAGATTTTTTCTGTTCCGGTATCTTTGTACTATCCTTCCTTAAAAGAACATAGAGCTGGTATTTTGGAGATAAAATGGTACAATTAAACTTTTTTAGAAGAGAGAAGGCACAGATTGAATCTTTTGGATTGGTTATAATAGTTATCCTACTTGTTTTTATATTTGTCTTTTTCCTTTACCTTAGGATTAATTCTGGTAATAATAGCAATACTGACCAGTTACTTGGAATCAAGGCTAATAACTTAAGGAACACCATATTGAAGACAAGTTTATGCAGAGATACTACAATAAAGGATGAAATCATTAGCTGTAGTACTGATGGACAAGGTGATTGTGGTAGTTGTGATGAGCTTAAAAATAACATAAAAACAATTATAGGAAGTAGCTTAGAACCTAATATTGATTATAACTTTATACCTTATGAGATAAAGAAAGGAGATTGCAGGGAAAAAATAACTTCCACACCACAGCCAATTACCAATGACATTACTGTGGGAATTGATTTATGTTTCAAGAGCAGGATTACCTGATTTAAATTTTAATCAGTTAGTGGTGATTATAAGAGTATTTAGGATAAACTTAAGGGTTTTAAGCCCTGTAGATGCAAAATACTGCAGAATTATCCTTGTATTATATTTTTTAGTAGAGAAATGTTTATAAATCAGATTTTTCTTTAGTGTTAGAAGCATAAAAGAAACTAGATTAAGGATAATTAATCTGGTAATTAACAAAAACCCATTATGGGAAAAACACATGGAGGTGTGTTAAATGCAAAATATAAAGAGGATGATTAAAAAAATAAGTGCTATTTCTACAGGTGTTGCTATGTTAGGTATGTCTGTTACAGGTGCTATGGCCGTAGCTGATTTGAATACATATCCTGCACCATTTGTTGATGTGACTGCAAAAAAATTCAATTATTTAGGTGTTGTTGGAGAAATATCAAAAAGTATTGATAATTTAGCATTGACTGATATTGCTACAAGTTTAAGTGCAGTTCCAGTCCCAGGCGCAAGCACTGGTGGAACAGTAAGTGTTACTGGCGGAGAAACTGAAGATGTACCAATCAGTCAGAATATAGTCGGAAACAACAGATTAGATACTGAACTACAGGATGATGATGTGAGCAATCTTTTTGATGGATCAATCTCATTCCAGGGAACTGATTATGATACAAGTGAAGTTATTGAACTTGGACAAAGTGGAGTACAAAATATATCTGTACAAACAGGATTAACAGCAGTTGATGATGATTATAAAGACAATGTTGTTATGGAAGTTGAAACAGATTCCTTAAAGTATTATTATCTTTTCGACGAGACCATTCAGCCAAATCTTACAAAAAGCTCAGATCCATTGGAAATAAGCTTTTTAGGAAAGAAGTTAACAATCACAAGTGTTGATTCTGCTTCTAAATTTACAGCTAATGTAGGGGCTTCCTATAACTTAGGTCCAGGAGATTCTATAACTGTAAATGACAAAAAGGTAACATTAAAAGACGTAGGGTCTGGTGGAAATGTTATTATAGATGTAGATGGGAAGTCAGACACAATTGGAGCAAGTATCACTAAAAATATAAATGGACTTGAGATTAAAAACGATGCTACATTCTATACAGAGACTAAGACAGAAAGAAGTGCATTCTTGATTATTGGAAAGGATGCAACTGAATCATATCAGGATGGAGATGCTTATGTTGGAGAAAACAAAGATGATCCTAGATGGGTTTGGGATATTGGAAACCTAAATTCAAAAGGAACAACATCTATCACCAATAATATGACAGGCATTGTAATGAGCACTGGTCCTTATGTAGGTATTGAGAACGATTACAGATACTTGGATGGAGCTGATGCAGCAGCACTTGCTATTGGGGAATGTATAGATTTGCCTAATAACTATGTAAGTATTTGTTTAGATAGCTTGACAGTCAAAGATACTGACTATATTGACTTAAATGTTGAATATCTGGAAGGAACTGACTTGACATCAGATTCTGGGATACCAGGCATGTCAAATGCAAATGTTGTGCATATCTATACAAACAAGGACGACACAATAAAAATATTGCAGGCACAACTTAGTCCAGCAAACATAACAGGAGATATAAAGACAAAGGAGTTATGGATTGGTGGAGCAGCTAACTTGTCTGTATTCTATAAGAATAAGGATAATGCAAATAAAAAGACATTTGCAGGTAATGTCACAGCTGCATCTGCAGGTACAGGATGGGCAGAGATTGACTATGGAGACACAAAGAATTCAAATATAAGGTTTAATATAACTGACAACATTGTTATCTTGAACAGTGCATTTAACCTGACCTTAATACAGCAAGGTGATAATTCAAATGATTTGACTGTTGGAACAGACACTGCTACTATTTGGTTCAGCAGAACAAGTGGTGCAATAAGCGCTTTAGGTTCAACAAAGTCAAGTGAAGAAGCTGCTGAAGTTGTATGGGATCAGGCAGCAACCCATGGAACAACAACGAACATAGGAACTAAGGATGAAAACCATAGATTCAGGTATGGTACAATCATAGTTGATCCAAAGGGTAATGGTGCAAGTGACAGAGAATTATTTAAGATACCATCTGACCAAGTGCAGGTAAATGTTGTTGTTAAGCCAGGAACAGGAGCTACTACAATTCCAACTACTTCAGGAGGAATTGCAATCTCTTCATATGCAACAGCACCTAGCGCTGTATTGGATTCAGAAGTGACTACACCAGCTGACCATAATTTGGTTTTGGTAGGTGGTCCTGCAGTAAATAAATTAAGTGCAGAATTCCTTGGAAAAACATTCCCAGCTTATGGTGAAGCTTCAGGATTGAAAGAAGGAGAAGCTGTGCTTGAATTGAAGGACAATGGTGGAAATGTCGCATTAATTGTTGCAGGTTGGGAAGGCGAAGACACTAGAAGAGCAGCCAGAGTGTTGCAGAACTATAGAGCATATACTGCACAATTGAAGGGTACGTCAGTTAAGGTAGCTGGTACGACATCAAGTCCTACAATAGTTACTTCAGCTTAAACCCTTTTTCTTTTTTTCTTTATTATTTTTAAAATACAATCATTCTTAGAAAGATTTTTAATATCTGTTAACAGATGAATAATGAATAAAATGGAAAAGAAAAAGATATGGATAGGTATTTTTTTGAGTTTTATATTAATAAGCAGTACATTGGGATTTGTCCTTTCTTATGAGAATTCTTCTGATACTAATACGAGCAATAATGAAATAATTATCAATGGTATTAAGATACAAAAAATCCAGGATAATGTCTTTGCTGTAGATAACAATGGTATCCGAGTCATATTCAATTATCTGCCAGAAGATTTACAGAATATTACATTGCCTGAATTTAGTCTTCTTAGCGATAAGATCTATATCATCTTTGAACCTGAGCAGCAGGATAACAATCTTGACCTTCTGATACAGAAATTAACAATGGGAATCAGATCAGCAAATATAAGGGCTGTTACTGCTTGTAGCAGAGAAGAGAGCTGTGATATTGACATTCCTGTAAAGAAATGTGATAATGATGCAGTCTATATATCAAGAAAAAACATTAGTAGGACATATTTAATGGAAAAATGCCTTGTTCTTGAGGGTAGTGATATAGATTTAAATATGTATGTGGATAGCTTAAATTACAGAATTTCAGGAGTTAAATAAGATGAAAAATGAAGTGAAAGATTCTAATGTGAAGGATATTATGTCTGAAGAAGATGAAAAAGAAACAACTCGGGAAAGTAATGTCTATCACAATAATACTCGTAACAGAAATCTGAATGTTATGATTGCTGTTATACTGTTCTTTATATTCTTGTTTGGCGGCTTGTTTTATCTTTTTGAAGAAAGCTCTATATTTGGAAATAAATATACTTATACAAACAAAGAAACTGGAAGCAAATATTCATTTGTCAGGGAGAAGATAAATAATGATTTAACCATGAATATCCTGACAACATACAGCATATACAAGGGAGCAGGACATAAATATGACATTCCATTCAGAAACAGTCCTAAAGATTTAGAGAATATACCTGTTGATGCAGATATCAAGAAGAAAATAATTGCAAAGCAAAGACTTTATATTACGCTTGACCCAGAACTTGAAGGAAAGGCTACTATTGCTTCTGTTGAAATTGGTAGGATCTTGGGAACAGCTGAATGGGGAGTTTTCCAGATTCCAACAGGTGTAGGCACTACCAGAAAGACGAATACAACATATCCTGTAATAACATGCATGAATTCAAGTCCTAGAACAGGAGTTTTATGGCTGAGATTAGGAAATACAACACATGTTATTTCAGATAAGGACTGTATTATTATCGAAGGAAAGAATTATAATGACCTTATCAAAGCAGCAGACAAACTTGCATACAATCTGCTGGGAGTTTTACCTTAATGGAAGACATTGATGCATTAATTGAACTAATGGCATGTCCTGTCTGTCATGGAGATCTTGAAATACAAAAAGATAAAAAAAATTTAAAATGCATCAAATGCAAACGTAATTATGCTATAAAAGAAGGCATACCTATTATGTTACCTAAAGACTTATAAGTTTCTATTTTCTATTTGTTATCATAATATAGAAGCCGTGGTCGCATAACCTGGTAGTGCGCTGGCCTTGAGATGATACAAAAAGAAAGCCAGTTTCCGAAAGGATATCTCGGTTCAAATCCGGGTCACGGCGTAATACTAAAGTGTTCAACGTTTAGAAAGCTTTAAATATAAGATATTCTTATAATAAGAAAGTAAGATTAATGGAGGTTAAAATGATTGAAACTATTAAAATGTCTTCCAAAGGACAAGTTGTAATTCCTCAAGATATAAGAGAAGAAATTCATGCAAAAGAAGGCACTATCTTTGCTGTATTAGGTGGCAAAGATACAATAATACTAAAAAGAATAGGATTACCTTCTAAGGAAGAACTGATTAATGAATTCAAAAGAATTGCTAAGGAAGGAAGTAAAAGATCTAGAGAATTAGGAATAAGGGAGAGTGATGTATCAAATATTATTCATAAAATAAGGAGATTAAAGAGGAATAGATGAAAGTTACCGTAGATACTAATTTTCTTATTTCAGCTACCCAATGGGATTATAGTGTAAGTCATAGATTACTGCTAAGATTAATAGAGAAGGATGTTAAAATTTATACTACAAGTGAAATTTTAAATGAATTTACAGAAGTTCTTAAAAGAGATTTTAAATATAATGCTGATGAGATTATTGCTATCATAGGTAAGATGCTTTCTTTTGTTACTTTGATCATTCCTAAGAAACAGGTTAATATAATTAAAAATGACCCTGATGACAATAAAGTAATAGAATGTGCTTTGGAATCTAATTCTAAATATATTATCACGTATGATAAACATTTACTTAATCTTAAAAAATATAAAGCAATAGATATAATTACACCTGAAAAATTTTCAGATAAAGTGAATAATTATCTTAGATAATACTTTTAAAGATAACATATTTGTCTTTATCCTCAAGTAGCGAAATATTTATAATAGTGTTATGGGGATTTCTCCATAGCTTGCTATGGAAACCAAGCGCTGGTGCAACCCTTACGATAAGCAATAAAAAAGATTGCATTCGGTCAATATTATACGCAATTAATTTGCTTATTAATTCTACTTTCTGTGTTGCATATGTTCTGTTTCTCAATACAGAACCATATTTTCTTTTAACACAGAAGAAAATATTCTCTATAATCGTTGAAAATATTGCCTTTTAATACTTTTAAACTTAGCGGTCAGATTAATTTACTGGAGATTATTTCCCATAATAGTATCATATAACTCCCTTGTTTTCTTTTCTATTTTATCCCAATCATATTTCCTTGCTGTTATCTTATTATTTCTTTTGAACCTTTCAGCAATTTTTTTGTTGTCCAATACTTCGATAATTCTCTTTTTAAGGTTTTTAATGTCACCATAGTCTACAAAAAAGCCGTTATAGTTGTCTTTTATTTCATATGGGACTCCATTTACAGGACTTGCTATTACTGGAATACCAGATGCTAAAGCCTCAATTAAAGTCAAAGGTAAACCTTCTCTAAATGACGGTAAAACATAAACATCAGCAGCCTGGTACATTTCAGCTACTTTTTCCCTATCTCTTATAGGATCTAGTATCTTTATTTCCTTAATACCTGAAGACATTTTTATCACTTTGCCTTTAATACCTTCATCAGGACCTACAAAAATAAAATTAATATCTTTTCGTTCTTTTAATATTTCCCTGGCTGCCAATACTAGTTTATCAGGACCTTTTGTTATATTAAATCTACCAAAGAACAAAACCATTTTTCCTTTTATTTTGCATCTTTCTTTGAATTTATTATTTTTTACTCTTTTGAATAATAAAGAATCTACACCATTAGGTATTATGTTTATTTCTTTATTTGTATATTTTTTTATAAAGTCTACCTCCCATGGTGTTATTGCTATAATCTTATCCTGCCAATTTAAGGCTATTTTACTGAATGTGCTATATGTTAATCTTAATAATAGATTTCCCATAAAGGATCTATTAGAATCTGTCCATGGGCAATGTGTTGTATGAACTAATTTTGATCCCTTTATTTTGCCTGCTAACCCGGCAAAAAATACATGTGGGTGACCAAAGACATGGGTATGAATAATATCAAAGTTCTGCTCTAGTAATTTAAAGAAAACAGAAGGCCAGAAACTTGCAAAATTGGCAACCTTAAAAAAATGATAACATCTATGAACATGAATACCATTGATAATTTCATATTTTTTCTTTATTCTTGAATGTTTGTCCCAGTCAGATGTGAAGACATGCACTTCATTTCCATTTTTTAGCTGTCTTTTACCTAACTCTTCTACAACTTGTTCTACTCCACCAATGGATGGCTTGTAAAATGGACATATATGCGCTATTTTCATGCAATGCCTAAAAGAAACAATTTTATATAATTATTGGATGCTGAGCATATTATAGATAAGATTTACTACCTTTTCTGTTGCTTTGCTGTCTGTTCTGAATGGTTTTCCTTTTTTTGCAAATCTTTCAATGTAATGATTATCAGAAATCATTCTTTCCAGCAGGTTTGATAATTGACCTTTCTTGTGCACTGAAACTGTCAGGCCAAGTTTGTTTGTTATCAAGAGATCTTCTTTAATGTTCTTTAACCCTGGCTGTACACTAATTGATGCTTTGTTAAGATAGGCTGCTTCTATTAATACTGTAGAGAATGATCCAAGAACTATATCTGAGGTTAATATAAGCTCTCTTATAGGATAATCCTGAATTATTATAACCTGAAATTTATTTTTTTTATTGGTATGCCTGTAACTATCTTTTTTTTCCCTTGGATGGAGCTTTATTATTAATGTTATATTCTTTTTGATATTTTTCTTGAGGTATAATGTTTTTAATGCATCTGTTATTTCGGTTAATACTGTTTTTTCAGTATAACCTAGGCTATTGCCATAGTTGAATTCAATTGGCTGTGATGCGTATAATATTACATATTGTTCATATCCTATTCCTAAATTTTTTCTTGTTTTTCTTTTATCTTTTTCCGTATATTTTTCTTTTAAGCTTGAAATTTCATCGAAATAAGGGTTTCCTGTTATGACCAGTGAATTTTTTTTGCATCCATAATCTAACATTTCTTTTTCTGCCAGTTTGTCTATGACAGCAATTTTGTCAGGTATGAATTTTAGCTTTTTATGGTTATAAAGGTCATTGAAAACAAGCAAGTGAGCGCACCACCCATCTACTACTGCCAGTGTTTTTATATTTTTTTCCCTTGCTGCCAAAGTCAATGTCTGCTCTATCACATCTTTGTTTTTCTTATCCTGGAAACTTGTTCCTATTAATACCATGTCTGGCTTTTCTATCTCCAGTATTTTTTCCATAGAAGTAATTGATATATCTTTTAGATTATAGGAATTTATTGTTCTATAATCAATCCCACCTTCAGAAAATATCTTTTCTGAAAATTCATATGCAATTACGATTACATCTACTAATTTCTCTTTTTTCAGCATCTTTACAACAGGTATTATTGAGTTAGCTGATCCAGGATGCCAAGCAGATGCTATTATCTTCTTCATTTTGATTTACTTGCTGTTTATCAGAGAATAGTATAATTTTTCTAGATCTTTTGCTATGTTTCTCCATAGAAAACTCTTTGCTTTTTTCATGTTATTAGAGCTCATTTTTTCCCTTAGATCTTTATTTTTTAATATTACAGATATTTTTTCCTCTAGAGCTTTTATATTATTGAAATCGTACAAGAATCCATTCTTATAATCTTTTATAAGAAACATACCTCCCTCTGTTTTTGTTGATATTACAGGAATGCCTCTTGCCATAGCTTCTAAGATTACAATTGAGAAGGCTTCCCATTCGCTTGGCATTACACAACTGTCTGATATATCCAAGATGCTTAACTTCTTTTTTTCAGATATTTTCCCTGTAAAGATAATTTGCTTGTCCACTTTTAGCTTTCTTGATAATGACACTAACCTTTCTTTGTCTCCAGCGTCGCTACCAATGATTATAAATATCAGATCTTTAAATTTAGGCAGTATTTTTATTACCTGGTCCAAGCCTTTATACCTGTCAATTCTGCCTATATAAGAAACTATTTTTTTATTTTCTAATTTCTTTTTAAATTTTAAATTTACATTTATTTTTTCAAAAGCGTTTTCATTTATTCCATTTGGTATGAACTTTATCTTGCTTTTTTTAATACCAAGAATTGTCATCCATTTATACTGATAAGGATTGACTTGTATTATATTATCATAGAGATTATTTATTGGTTTTTCTAATTTCTCAATGATTTTTTTTATTAT
>Ga0209541_10018281_pt1 | contig 10162 bp, 10 predicted proteins | sample RifCSPlowO2_01_FD_184027 | JGI IMG/M metagenome (GOLD analysis project Ga0209541, IMG submission 184027) | Groundwater microbial communities from Rifle, Colorado - Rifle CSP2_plank lowO2_0.1 (SPAdes) (version 2) | ecosystem: Environmental > Aquatic > Deep subsurface > Groundwater | place...
TGTTTATTCCTCAATTTCGACTTTATTATATTAACCAACTCCAGTACACTAGGTACATATTTAACCTGTCTCCCACGTTTACTTACTTCCTTAGCTAATTCTTGTGATGAAATAGATGAATCAACTTTTTCTCTAGCCGAAGAAAAAATATCTAATAAATAAGTTTCATCCGCATCTATGAATGATTTTGCAAAGTCCTTGAACAGAGCTTTAGTACGTGAATATGTATGAGGCTGAAATATAGCTACTATATGATAATCTGGATAGAGCTCCCTAGCCATAGAGAGCACAGCCTTAATCTCAGTAGGATGGTGTGCATAATCATCATATAGTACAGTCTCTCCTTGCTGGCCCTTTGACTCAAACCTACGACCCGTACCCATAAAATTTCTCAGATACTCGGATGCTTTAGTCCATGATATCCCTACCTCAACACAAGCAATAATACAGGCCAATGCATTTAGACTATTATGTCTACCAGATACAACCAATTGTGTGCAAAACAGCTCATGTTTTTGATGTTCAACACAAAACTTTAAAACCACTTGCCCACCAGATAATAAGGTTGCGTAATATTTTTTGATTCTATATTCTGCACGAGGAGAAAAGCCATACCAGATAATCTTAGCTTTAGAGCCCTCCAGTGCTTTCTCAACTCCTGGATTATCTATACAGGCAATAATGGTACCATCTGCAGGTACTTTTTCAGCTAACTGTCTAAATGCTTGAACTAATTTGGAAACATCCGAGTAAACATCCGAATGATCATACTCAATTGATGTTATTACCAATACCTTGGGTTTTAGCCACAAAAACCGTGGGGTAAGATCTGTCTGAGGATCAGTTACATATTCATCAGCTTCAACTACGAACAAATTGCCCTTACCATGATGACCTGGATTTGGTAATGAAGATATGTTTCCAACTCCGACTAAGTATGATGGATCCGCCCCAGCTTCAGTTAAAGCATGCGCTATCATCGCCGTCGTCGTTGACTTACCATGGGTACCAGAAACAGCAATCACGTTCTTATGCATGGATAATATACCCAAAGCTTGAGCGTGTGAAACTACTTTAAAGCCTTGCACTTTAGCATATTTAACCTCTGGATTATTAAAACCCTGGTGTGCACCTGTTGTAACTACTAATAATTCTGGGGGACTATATTTTGCTAATAATTCTTTGTACTTGCCTCCATTAAACTCACCATAAACTTCAATCTTCAGTTCCTTAAGCACCTTGTCTGTTACAAATTCTTCAGGAACATCTGAACCAGTCACCTTTTTTTTCATCTCATGAACTAATACAGCTAGAGATGTCATCCCTACACCTTTTATACCAATTAAATGAATATGCTTAATTTTATTTAGATTCATATCTTTTAGATAAAGCCTTTTTAACAGCTTTATTTTCATCCCAAGAGTACTCAATTCCTTTAAAGCTCATGCTCTGCTCATGTCCTTTTCCACATAAAGCAATAATATCTCCAGACTTTGCAATTCCTATCGCAATATTTATTGCATCCTGCCGATCCGGAATTTTTGAGAAAACATGTCTATCTTTCTTGCTGTGAACTTTTAACTGTTTACTACTTACTTCCTCTGCGCCTGATTTATCTGCCCAACCTGCAATTTCAGCGCTTATCATCTCCACGCCCTCAAAACGAGGATCTTCAGCTGTAATGATTGTTATATCTGCTAACTTACCACTTACCTGTCCCATCTGCCTTCGGTCTGCTCCCCGTTCTGCAGCACAACCAAATACAGCAATAATTCTCCCTCGAGTTTGCTTCCGTAACGCAGTAAGCAAAGCCTGTAAACCATACGGCGTATGGGCAAAATCTATTACCACCCTAAAATCTTTTTTAGTAGCTACTTCATTAAATCTACCTGGTACAGCTTTAAAAGATGGTAAATATCTATTAACCTCATCAATAGTAAGACCAATATTATTTACAACTGCTGTGGCTGCCAGAATATTAGATAGATTATAGTCTCCAGGGAGGGCGAGCGGTATACTTCTCTGTTTTATAGCCCTACCCATAAAGTCTGCTTGCGCTTTAATGCTATAGGTAACAATATCTTTTCCTGTTAAGAGTGTATCTAACTTGCTATAGCTCTGATCATCTTTATTAAGGATCGCTTTTTGAGCACCTAAGAGTAACTTAGACTTTGAATTAAGATAATTATCATAAGTTTTATGATAATCCAGGTGATCAGGTCTGATATTAGTTATAACTCCATATTTAAAATTACACCCAGCAAATCTATGCTGGTCCAATGCGTGGGAAGTGACCTCCAGAACGCCGTGTGTAACTCCAGATTTAACCGCCTGTGCAAGATACTTCTGCACTTGCCAGGGATGAGGACTGGTAACATGAAAACCTGTATCACTAGACTTACCTGCTATCTCTGCCAATACAGATGTGATCATAGCTGTCTTATATCCCGCTTTTTTTAACAAATGGTTAATAATGTACGAGGTAGTAGTCTTGCCATCGGTGCCTGTTACACCAGTTAGAGTTAGTGAATTAGCTGGAAACCCATATTTGAAAACAGCAAACCAAGCAATAGGATAATGCCAGAAAGTATTAACTAAATTATATGGAATTAGACCACGAAGCTTTGTAACTAAAGCCATGGATGTATTATATCTTAAGTCTTATCTTCTACCTAAAAGAGCCGCTAGTTACTTATATGTGAGCTAGTACTGGCAGTTCTTCCTGGAGCATCACTAGTTTTACCCTTCATACCTTCTATGTGATCACTCCGCCTACCTGATCCAGCTTCTAGGAAAAACGCAATCCTATTAAAAACCCAGTTTTTAATAGAGCTTATTTACGGGCTAATTTATTACCATCAATCGTTACTCCCTCCAATAGTCCTTCATTATCATCGGTAATCCTAGAAAGAGTAAACTTTACTAGCTCTTCTACATTATTATTACTTAAGCCGAGCAAGTAACTTGTATCGACAAGCTTATTAATCTCTTCTCCCGCATATAAACGCAATGACGTCCAGAGATAGCCCAGCAAACCCTTTGCATCAACAATTCCTGCTACAGCTGGATTAGTATGAACATATCTACTAACTTCCAATAATTGGGGCTCCGACTCTATCAAAACTGCTCTAAAATTACCCTCATAGAGAGAGCCTGTTAGAATATATTTCTTGTTAAAATACTTGGCATAAGAAACAGACACTTTGTGCATAAATTTTGATATTCCACCGTCCATATTCTGTCTTAAAACTAGGTGAAAGTGATTGGGCATATGCGCGTAAGAAATTACATTAACCAAAGGCTCTGGTAATCGGTATTGCATTTCAATTTGCTCAACTACTTCCTTAACATTTCTGCCACTCTTCTTCGCCTGATTAATTTGCTGTCTTAGGAGACTATAGGGATAGCCAAATTTATTACACCAATACAAACATTCCTCCCATCGTCTATAGTCACTTTCGCTTAAGAATATTTTACTTTTGCGAGTTCCTCTATTGTACACATGATAAAACTCTCCGACAACAAACACTGCATCTTTCCTCATAACTATATAAGAATACCAAATATTCTATTAAAAACCCAGTTTTTAATAGACCGCCAATAAGGGCTAAAAACAAAAATCTAATTTGGGGAGACATTCAGATAGGCAAAAAGATCGCGGGAGATATCAAAGAAGAGTGGAGCTGCTGTTTCAGAACCCCAAGGTGAAGTCTGGGGTTCTTGAAGTATCACAAGCATAATAAACTCTGGATCATTAGCTGGAGCAAAACCAATAAACGAAGCTATAGTTCGATCTGGATCATAACGACCATTTACTGGAATCTGGGCAGTGCCAGTTTTGCCAGCAATACGAAAACCTCTTGGCTTAGCCCAGCGCGCATCACCATTATCTACTGACGAAACCATCATCTCTGTCACTATGCTTGCAGTAGCTGGAGAGATCACACTTTTGCCTTGCTCAGTCATAAGATCAATCACTCTATCGTCTCCAAAGCGCATGGCATTTGCAATTTTGGGCACTACCAGCTCGCCCTGATTAGCAATTGCAGCAACTCCACGTATTAATTGAATTGAAGTTATAGCTATTCCCTGACCAAAAGATGAGGTTGCTAGATCAATCTCTTTCCAGGAATCTCTTTTACGCAAAGGAGAACTTACTTCTTCCTGGAGATCAATACCGGTAAATGCACCAAAGCCAAATTCACGAAGATACTTGTAAAAAGATTCTATACCAAGTTTTTGACTAATAAACACCATTCCCACATTGGAAGATCTTTCGAGCACCTCTGTCATATTAGTCTTTCCACCATATTGCTCATTCCATGTTCTAATTTTATATCCCTGCACAACTACAGGTCCAGTTTCCATATATGTAGTTGTTGGTTTAACTACCTTTTCATTGATAGCAGCAGCCATAGTAATAACCTTAAAAGTTGAACCAGGTTCAAATGTATCGGCTACTATTGAATTCTTATACAGTTTTGTGTCGTAATTTGCATAGTCTCTCTGATCATAAGAAGGGAAAGACGCCATTGCGATTATTGCGCCTGTTTTGGGGCGCATCACAATTACTGCGCCAGCCGTTGCCTCATACCGTTCTATTCCCCGTTTTAAGTGTTGCTCTATAGCATTTTGAATACCAACGTCGATATTTAACACTAAATCAGCTCCCTCAATGGCTTCTATGCGCTTTTGTGAGCCAATAGGTATTGGTACACCATGTGCATCTTTTTCAGCACGTACAAAACCTGGTTTGCCCGTCAAAATTTCATTATAATAGCCCTCAAGTCCAAAATAGCCCTTAGGCTCTCCACTTAAATCTCCACCTACAAAACCCAGAAACGCAGCACTTGCCGAGCCTTCAGGATAAAAACGCACATTTTCCTGTTCGAAACCCAAACCAGAAATCTCTAACTCCTCAATAAATTGCTTTTGTTCTGTGGTTACTTTACGAACCACAGACACCCAGTTTTTTTGTGTATCTAGAGCTGCTGCAATTGAAGCCTCTTCAACTTCTAGCGCCTTGGCAACCTCAAATATATAGTCCTTATCTGAAGGTAGTTTTTTTGTCTCAGCAAATAAGACGTAAGCAGGTTGATTAGTAGCAATAACAGCATTATCGTACGATAGAATTTTGCCACGAGCTGGAAATACGCTGTACTCCGAAGCATATTGTCCTTGTGCCTGAGTCGCAAGCCGGTCCCGCTGGATTACCTGCCAATAAAAAAGCCTAACCCAGATTAGCAAGAAAACCAACATAAACAGCATCCCTATAAAGCGTAACCTGTTCATCTCTGAACAACATACACCGAATCGTCAAGAAACTCAACGGGAACCTTGGTAGTTATTCCCAGTTTTTCAGCTTTCTGCTGCACTACAAGAAGAGCGGTTTCACTAGCTACTTTATGCTGTAATAAATCATTTTCGCGATCTAATCTAATAGCATCAGCTTCGATAGAAGCCACGTCTTTACCTATGCCGGAGACTTTTGCAGATACAGCAATCTGTACAACAAATAATATTAACAACGGAATTAAGGTTAGAATTATCGCTTTTTTCATTTTTTTATAGCAATTCTGAGTTTTGCACTTTTCGATCGAGAATTTGCTTTTACTTCTTGAATACCAGCTGTAATTGGCTGTTTCGTTACTATCTCCATTTTTTTTGAATTCGACCAATTATTGAACGCCTGCTTGACCAGTCGATCTTCTAGAGAATGAAAGCTAATAACAGCTAATACTCCACCAGACTTAAGGATCACTTGCGCTCCAGCCAAACCGGATTTTAGTGCTGTTAGTTCGTGATTTACCTCAATACGAAGTGCTTGAAATGATCTTGCCAACAGGCTTTGCGAGCTGGCAACTGAATTTATGACTGTTACAAGCTCATTACCAGTAACTATTGGCCGCTTTTTTACAATAATTCTTGCTATACTTTTTGCTTCTCTTAGCTCACCATACTTACTAAATACTTCATACAACTCTTTTTCGGAATATTTATTTACTACGTATTCAGCAGTAATCTCTTGAGTTTGATCTAAGCGCATATCTAGTTTTTCTTCTGAATCAAGATCAAAACGAATACTAAGACCTCTCTTAGATTCATCCAACTGCCAACTAGATATCCCTAGATCAAAAAGCACACCTGAGACCGAGCCAAACCCTTCTGCTTCTGCAATATTTTGTATATCTTCAAAATTTCCTTGCACCAACTTCCAGCTATTGCTGTCGTATGCTGATAAATCTTTACTTACTGATGCCAGATTTTCACCGTCACAATCTATTCCAAGAAGTATTCCGCCTTTTTTAAGTATCTCTTTTGTATGCCCACCAAAACCAAGCGTTGCATCAATATACTTTTCACCCTTCTTCACTCTTAAGCTATCCACAGCTTCTTGTGGAAGAACAGGTATATGAGGTATATTGAGAGTACTATTTTTCAATGTTTAATTTACTTAATCTTTCAGATATATCTTCAATATTTACATTTAGGTATTCCTGATATTCTTCCCAGCGTTTTTTATCCCAAAGTTCAATATACGTGCCTAATCCGAGAAATATTACCTCTTCTGCTATCTCTGCATGTTGCTTAAGATAGTCAGGCAATACAAACCTTCCCTGCTTATCTAGAATCGCCGAACTAGCGCTACCTAATAAAAACCTCGTCGTGTCACGTGCTGCACCTATAGTAAAAGGCTTTTGACCTGTTCCCTTGATCAGCACTCGCCAACTACTCTCTGCAACTAGGATTAGTGATTTTTCATACCCCTGAGTTACTACTATTTTTTCTCCTAGTTCAGCTCTGAGCTTAGCTGGCAAAGCAACTCTACCTTTGTCTGTGACACGGCTCGTATATCTACCTAGCAACATTTCACCACTTTTCACCACTAATATCCACTCTACACCACCTTTAAGCTACGTGTCAAGGTATATTCACCACAACCAATATATAAAGATCCGATCTTTATATATTGTTAGTGGAAGTGATATAATTCATTTTCATGATTGGGAATGTAGTAATCATCCATGGATGGGGTGCTAACTCTAATAGCAATTGGTTTCCCTGGCTTAAGAAAGAATTGGAAGACAAAAACATAAAAACAAGCGTTCCTAATCTTCCAAACACACAAAATCCAATATTAGCTGATTGGCTTGATCATATTAGTAAGAATATTAAAATTAACAAAAATACAATCCTAATTGGTCACAGCTTAGGAGTACCTTGCATCCTTAGGTTTCTCGAAAAGCTGAACAAAAACAATAAAGTTAAAGCTGCTTACTTAGTTTCTGGTTTTGATCGCTCACTAGATATTACGGAACTTGATAACTTTATTGATAAACCATTCAACTGGAATAAAATAAGAAATTCATCTGAAAAGTTCACTATTATAAATTCTGATAACGATCCGTATATTCCAATTAACATAGGAAATGAATTGGCAAAAAACCTGGGAGAAAAATTACTTATTGAACACAATGCAGGGCACATAAATGAACCAGGTGGATACTTATCCTACCAAAGACTACTCAACTTAATCTTAGAAAATACTAAATAAGGTATATAAAGATCCGATCTTTATATATTAGTCTATAACTAGTGAACCAAGTTCCTCTGTAAATCCAGAGCCTGACTCCTCTTTAAGAAAATTTAATAACTCCTGTGGGTTTATAAACACACTAGGCAACTTAGTTGTGTCGACTATCATCTTGTCAGTATTTCCCAAATACTCCTTAAGTGCTGACCATTTATACTTTTTTAGATTTAAAATTGAAACTATGAGTGCAACTACGGGATTAAGTAACATATACTTTAACAGCTGAACTAGCTGAGCATCTGTTTCTACGTGTACAAACTTATATTTACCTTGAAAAGCTGACCCAGATAGCTCATATTTACTATTAAGATACATTGCATACGCAATGGACAGCTTTTGCATAAACAAAGAAATGCCTGATTCAACGTTTTGCTCGAGAACTAAGTGAAAATGATTAGGCATCTCAATATAGCAAAGAATATTAACAAGAGGCCGACTGTAACGATATTCTTTTTCTATACGTTCTTGATAGGCATCAAGACTAGCCTTCTCCTTACTAAGCGATTTTAGCCCTTGAACATAACTACTAAATGGATAGCTATAGTTAGAACACCAGGATAAAAGATTTTCCCACCTCACATAGTCAGAATCTCTATAAAAAAGTAAATCCTTGCGAACACCTCTGTTATATATGTGATAAACCTGACCATTCACAAAATTGACTAGTCTCATACAAACTAATAATATCATATATAAAGATCGGATCTTTATATGTTGGGGTTAGTTGTATTCTTGTTTGAAGAGTTTAGTGCCTGAAGAAGTATTAAAGCGGATTATCAGCGTGATAGTACCTATTTCTTTATCATATCTACATACTCCGCTAGAGCACGTCCCAAAGTCCAACTCGCGCTCAACTTCACCATTAGCATCCGCCTCAACAGGAGAACTGCCAGAGTTGACTCCTTTAACAAGGCCAGATGTTTCATAGAGTACTTCATACTCCAAATTTTTAACTCTTGCCTTATCTAAACCGCTGATTGTAAGAATAGCCTTGGTACGAGCTTTATTTGGTTCAAAATTAACACTAACCTCATCTCCTATGGGTGACAATGCTGGAGTCAGTGTTGGCTCAGGTAGCAACTCAGTATCCATACTACTTCCTCTACCAAATAAAAACCAACCACCTATCACTAAAAGAATTAAAACCACAACCCCAATAACTAAATTTTTCATAGTATATTATTAATATAATCTACTATTTTATCAATTGCAACTCTACTCTGTTTCATAGTATCTCGCTCTCTTATTGTCACAGCGCCGTCCGTAAGGGTTTCAAAGTCTACAGTTATGCACAGTGGTGTTCCGATTTCGTCTTGAGCAAAATACCGTTTACCTATATTACCTCGTTCATCCAATGTTACACTAAACCGTACTTTAAGCTTGTTATAAATATCTTTCGCTTTCACTTTTAATTCTGGCTTATTACCCAAGAGAGGAAAGATCGCCGCCTTATATGGAGCCAATTTAGGATGAAGTTTCAAGACTGTTCTTTTTTCCTCTACACAGTATGCATCAATTAAGAAGAAAAGCGTACATCTATCAACTCCTCCTGATGTTTCAATCACATATGGTGTGTACTCATTGTTAGATATTGGATCTTTATATTTAAGTTTGTGACGTGATAAGTCCCAATCCCCCCTATGATGAATTCCTTCAAATTCACTCCAGCCAAATGGCGCATTGTACTCAATATCCTCAGCAGAACGCGCATAGTGCGCTCTCTCATCATCTGAATGCTTTCTGAACCTTAATTTGTTCTCATTCATTCCAAGTGAGGTATACCAACCCAATCGTTCATTTTTCCAATATTCAAATAGTTTCATATCATCTTTACTAGAGGGGTCAACAAAATATTCTAGTTCCATTTGTTCAAACTCTAGACTTCTAAATATAAAATTACCTGGAGTAATTTCATTTCTAAACGCCTTTCCTATTTGTGCTATACCAAATGGTATTCTAATTCTAGTAGAATCGACAACATTTTTGAAATTAACAAATACACCTTGAGTAATCTCACCACGAAGATAAACTTTCTGCTTTGGTTCTGTAGTTCCCAAACTAGCCTCTGTTAGTAAATTAAATTTCTTTTGATCTGTCCATTTTACTTTTTCCTTATGTTTTGTTTCATGCTCTTTTAAAATCTCAACATGATCTGCGCGAAATCTTTTATGACAAACCTTACACTCAACTAACGGATCAGTAAACGCATTAACATGCCCCGAGGCCTCCCAAACTTCCGGTTTCATAATAATCGCAGCATCTACTCCAACAACATCATCTCTACTATACACCATGCTTTTCCACCATTCACGCTTAATATTATTCTTGAGCTCAACTCCCATAGGTCCATAATCCCAAAAACCTCGTAGTCCGCCATATATTTCACTACCAGGATAGATAAACCCTCTTCGTTTACAAAGCGCTGTGATATCCGCCATTATATTGTTCATAAATTAGAATTCTATCATAATGTACGTTTAGCTACCTCTATTGAGTTAAACTTGCGTCCAATAATTTGTTGAGCATATTCCATCACATCTACTGACATAGTATCTGAAATATAGATCG
>Ga0209541_10018282_pt1 | contig 10162 bp, 12 predicted proteins | sample RifCSPlowO2_01_FD_184027 | JGI IMG/M metagenome (GOLD analysis project Ga0209541, IMG submission 184027) | Groundwater microbial communities from Rifle, Colorado - Rifle CSP2_plank lowO2_0.1 (SPAdes) (version 2) | ecosystem: Environmental > Aquatic > Deep subsurface > Groundwater | place...
CCAAGCTTTAACTGCCTTTCGGGACTATTAAGGAGAATAACTTTCTCTGATTGGGCTAATTTTTCGCTAAGCGTTGATAATATAGACTTAAATCCCGCGAAAGATTTATCAAGATAATTCCTTAGCTCAATCTTAACGCCGGATATGGCATTTTTAAAATTTTGCAAAGAAATTCTAAGCTTATTTTCTATTATTTTGTAGTTTTCAAAAATTTCCTCGTAGCTGCCGATAATCTTCCTTTCGTATCTTTCTAACAATAAAAGCGCTTCTTCCCATGATTGATTAAGATAGTTTGCCGCGGCTGTTGGCGTTGAAACGGAAACATCGGCGGCAAAGGTTATTAAAGGCTCGTCTTTATGGTGACCGACTCCGGTAATTACCGGAACTTTGAAATTCGCCACTTCCCTAACCAATATTTCATTGTTAAACGGCATTAATGATTCAAATGACCCGCCTCCCCTGATGATCACCAAAACATCGATATCCTGATTTTTAAATGTCCTTATGGACGACAAAAGATCTCCCACCGCTTCTTGCCCCTCAACCCTTGAATCTATCATTTTAATCTTAAAACCGAATTTTCCGACATTATTAAGAAAATCAGCCAAAACCGCTCCTTGTTTTGAAGTAATCACTCCGATATTTTGAGGATACTTGGGTATGGGCCTTTTCCTTTCTTCGGCAAAGATTCCCTCTTCGGTCAATTTTTTCTTTAATTCGTCGTACTGCTTTTTTAATTCGCCTTCTCCGGCCAATTCAATGCTTTCTGCTATAAAGGAAAGTTTGCCGAGGGGAGCGTAAATTTCCGGGTATCCCGAAGCCAAAATCTTCATGCCAGCTTCCAGCCTTATTCCGTAAAGATTATATCTTGTCTTCCAAATTATGCAGTTGATCGCCGCACCCGTCCCGCCAGTCGGCGGGCAGGCTTTTTCGTCCTTTAAGCTAAAATAGACATGCCCCAAAGAGCTGATTTTGACTTCGGTAACCTCCCCTATGATTTTTGCTTTGGAGCTTTTTAATCCGATATTAAGCAGATAGATAAACTCCGAGACCGAAAATATCTTATTCTCAAAAGATTCCATATTCGGTTAATTTAAAATATTAGTGATCATCTTTATCATTGTATCTTTTTCCCCGGGATCGCTCACTGCGATAAGAATGGCCAAGGCTACTAGTGCGTTATCATTAATTTTCTTTTCCCCATTCTCCCTGTAAAGATAATTGTTTTTGTCGAGAAAATAAACAAATAAAAACGAGGCAATTCTCTTATTACCGTCGGCAAGCGGATGATCTTTGATAATTAGATACAAAAGATGTGCGGCCTTTTCCTCAATGGTCTTGTAAAGCTCATTTTTATCAAACGTTTGGTAAAGATTCCTTACGATACTTTCTAATTTGCCTTCATATTCTTGGCCGAATAAATCACTAGCTTCCTTGGCGGCCATTAGTTCCTTTTTGAGACCTTTAATAATTTTTTGAGCATCCTCATATCTCAAAGCAAATACCGCCTTTTTGCCAAACCTAATTTTTAATTCATTTTTATCATACTGCTCCAAAAGAGTGAGCGTTTTAGAATAATTGGAAAGTAAATTTAATATCTCTTGCTCTTGGCCAGAAAGCAATTCATGTTTCGCCTTATTCTTTAAGAAATCAATGGCGGTCCGTAATTCATTAAATTTATTTTCTGCATCCAGTAAACGTTTTTCATTAATAGCATATCCCTTGATGAGATAATTTTTAAGTGTTTTTGTCGCCCAAATACGGAATTGAGTAGCACGCTTTGAACTAACTCGATAGCCAACGGAGAGAATCATATCAAGATTATATGAGTCTACTTCGCGTCCAATTCTACGCTTTCCTTCAATTTGAACTATTCGGAAATTCCGAATAGTTGATTTTTTATCTAATTCTCCTTCTTTATAAATATTCTTAATATGTTCATTGATTGCCGGCACACCTTTATTAAAAAGCTCCGCAATCTGTTTTTGCGTCAGCCAAACCGTTTCCTCCTTTAATCTAACCTCAAACTCGGGGCCTTTTTGAGTCTTATAGATTACTATTTTTTCTTTTAATTTTTCTCTGCGGTCCATTGTATGTTTATTTATCTTAGCAAACAAAAAAGCCGGGTTCAATCCAATCCGGCTTTTATTTACATTTATTTATGCTTCCGCAAAAACCGACAAAATCATGCCCGTCATTGATCGAATTCATTCGCAAGGCGCATGAATAATTTTCTGCCGCCGGCAATCTCTTCTAAAAGAGCGGCTGCTTCGTCTTCTGTTAACCTGATTCTCATAACTTTATTTTCCGGAGCATCTAATGTTATTAAACCTCTTTGCATCGCTCCCAAAATTTCTTCTCGGACAATAACCGAATCTCCGTGAATCGGATGCAGCCGTATTCTAAAAGACAATACTATTCCTTGTTTCTCCGATAGATCCGTCAATTTTCGGAATGACCTATTCACTGCTTCATTAAGGTATCTGCCCTCCAAAGAAATGACCTTCTCCTCCCTTAAAACTAGGGCAGAAAATAATCCGGTAAAAAAATCGGCTCCTGTTAATATTTGCACCCTTCCCTCCTTAATCTTTTTGTTCTAAACCGATACTAACCAAATCACGCACTATGTCAATGATCTATTTTTTTCTTCTTAAGACCAGCTTCGCTATATTATATATGACGACTCCGGAAAAACCACCGGTGATGATGCCGATCCCGCCGTAGATAATCAAAAATACTGGAGCTAAAGCGATTACCGCTAATCCTTCTTTGCCACCGGCCATTTTTTCCACGGCGCGTGGAAAAAATAAAATGATAACCGTAATCATTCCCAAAACGGCCCCGCTAATAAAAGCCAGCATATTCTTCCCCATGATTTTTAATACTTTGCCTATGCTCATATTTTATGATAATTAAATTTTCTTTTTCAAATAATTTTTCCCTTTTAACTCTTCGGGCAGATAAGACTCTTGGGAATATTTTTCATAGTCCTTTCCGTAATTGAGGTCTTTCATCAGTTTGGTTTCCGGATTTCTTAAATTCAAAGGAATCGGCAGATTGCCATACTGCTTTACGTCTTTCATGGCCTCCATAAAAGCGTCGTAAGAACTCCTGTCTTTTTTGCATTGGCACAAATGCACCGCTCCATGAGCCAAGTTAATGCCGCATTCGGGCAAGCCGATCGTTTCCACCGCCCTAAAAATTTCATTGGCTACCACTAAAGCAGTAGGCTGGGCTACGCCGATATCTTCTGAAGCGAAAATAACCATTCTTCTGGCTATGAATTTGGGGTCTTCTCCGGCATCAATCATTCGCGCCAGATAATACAAAGCTGCGTCTGGCTGGCTCGCCCTCATACTTTTAATAAAAGCTGAAATGGTATTGTAATGTTCCTCGCCGACTTTATCGTATCTTAAAAGCTTTGACTGAAGAGTATTTTTTAATGTTTCAATGGTGATTTTATTATAAAGCTGAAAGGTATTTTCCAGCATGGTAATAGCCTGTCTGGCATCGCCGTTGGCCATGCGAATGAGCCAATCCCTGGCGTCTTTGCTTATTTCAAAACCGGTTCTAGTGATAATGGCCTTCATATCGTCATCAGAAAGCGGGTTCAAAACAAAAACCCGGCATCGGGAAAGCAAGGGAGATATCACCTCAAAGCTCGGATTTTCCGTAGTCGCTCCGATAAGAGTCATCTGGCCATTTTCAACATAGGGCAATAAAAAATCCTGTTGGGATTTATTGAAACGGTGAATTTCGTCCAAGAATAAAACTTTCGGAATTCCTTGAGAATCTTCGTCAATGATTTTTCTGATATCGGCCTTGCCGGCCGAAACCGCCGATAACTCATAAAATTTAGCTCCCAAATTATTGGCGTATATTTTAGCTAAAGTCGTTTTCCCCGTTCCCGGAGGGCCCCAGAGCACAAAAGAAAACAAGTGCTTTTGCTTAATAGCAACATTCAAGGGTTTTCCCTCTCCGACCAGATGTTCCTGCCCCACAAATTCCTCCAAACTTTTCGGCCTTATTTTTGACGCTAACGGTTCCATTTATAACACCTTACCGATTAATTCTATTAAAATAAAGGTCGCTAAGAAAAAAATGGTTAAAACTGTCGTGATGTTGGCGCATAGCTTTTCATTCATCCGATAATAACTGGCGACAATAGTGCTAAAAATAGCCGGGGGCATCATCGCCTGAAAAACCAATACCTGATATCCTTCAATCTTTGACCAGAATAAAATTAGAAAAATTATTAAAGGAGAAATAATAAATCTGAATGCTCCGACATAAAGAGATTCTTTGTAAAATTCTTTAAAATTGCCGGGTCGGGTCAAATTCAATCCGACATAAAACATAACCAAATATAATGTTGCCTTTCCGATAAAACCGAAGACATCCATAAATCCAACGGGGAGGGTTATCTTTAAATAAAGAATTAAAAAAATGAAAAAGTTAACCCAGAAAACTGGAAATTTGATGGTGTCTTTAATGGCCGAAAACCAATCGGCCTTTTCTTCCTTTAAAGCGGCGGCTATCCCAAGAGTAAAATTTACCAAACTGCTTACCAGGGCATACAAAGAGCCGTAATAAAGCCCCTGGCTCCCAAAAACTATCCAAGAAAGAGGCAATCCCAAAAAACCATTATTGCCGAAAGAATTTAATAATAAAAAACAGCCCTTATCTTTTAACCTAAAGACGTTATTGCCCATCTTGCTAAAAACCATGTTCAATATCAAGGAAACGGCGATAATTGCAGAGACTAGACCGAACTCAATTTTTCCCTGACTTAATACGGAATGAATAGTTAAAATGGGCGCTCCGACAAAAATAATGAAATTCTTGAATATCTCCTTAGCTTTTCCCAACTGCTTTCGTGTAATAAATCCGAAAAATAATAGAAAGATAAAAACCGTTAATTCAATCATTGTTTAATTTGCCTTATTATTTTAAAATAATGCCTTCCAATCCTTTTAAATCGTGAATAATGAAATCGGGCTTGGCGGCTTTTAACTTATCTTCGCTATTGTAGCCCCAGGTGACGGCTCCGGTTTTGGTGCCCCCGCTTTTTCCCGCCTCAACTTCGTGGGCAGTATCGCCGATGAAGATCGTTTCTTCCGGATTAAAATTATTTCTGGCGATGGTCTCTCTGATATCTTCGGACTTATCGTGCACCTCGCTGTTAATTTCGCTAAATATTCCATGTAAATTGGCTTTTTTGATATCCGATAAAAGATGCTCTCTGGCATTAGAGCTTATTACAATCATGTTGATGCCACTTCTGTCGCCATATCGAGCCCAGGTATGTACTTGTTATAAAAAACCATGTACGGCTGCACCCACTCTTTTTTAAACTCTTCTGAAGAAATTCTCTTAACGCCGTATTTTTCAAATATAGACATTATGGCATTATATACGGCGGGAAAATCATTATTTATCACCCCCGACCAATCAAAAATAATATTTTTTATCATATAACTTAATTATTTCACTTAAGTTTTCCACAACTCCACTTCTTGACTTATAATAAGCAACTTGCTATTATAATAATATCACCATGAAAAAGACCCTTGTAGGGCTCGTCCCTATCGGGGGCTTTTTCTTTTCGGATTATAATTTTAGCTTATTTTTCTTATTATTCAAATAAACGATGGGGACGTTCAACTTTCTAAGCAGATAGGAACATTTATTGCCCGGAGAAATGATAGTCGAAAAAGATCCCCTTTCTTTCAAAAATTTCACTAATCCGGCATAATCGCCGTCACTCGAAACTAAAACTGCTTTTTCGCAATGTTTTTCATAATAATCAACAACGGCCTTAAGCACTAAATCGGCATCGCAATTACCTTTCACTTTCCCTGCTCCGTCATACGTTACTTCTTTATATACAAGCAAGTAACCCATTTCTTGTAAGCTGGTATATAAATCTTTATTATCCGGCACTAAACCGATAAAAAGATACGCATTTTCAATTTCGTACTTCTCCTTAAGCCATATGCGAAAACGCCTGTAGTCTAATTTCCAACCCAAATCTCCAACACCCTTGTGCAAATTTGCAGCGTCAATATATGCGAAATTATTATTTGCTTTCATGATTTTATTCTTTAATTTTGGCACCTTTGGAGAGTTTTGGCAATAACAAAAATGCGGCTGTTTATTTCAGCCGCATTATATTTATATTATATTTTTCCTCCCAACTCCCGATGTATTCTCCTTATATCGCTCGCGGAATCAACTAGGCGGTAAAATCCGTCTGGCCCCTTATAATAAAAAGGAACTCTTGGAACGATCGTTATTTTAAAACCCAATTCTATCAATTTCTTTTCATATATCTTGGGTAGAATATCGGAACGGTAAAAAGTGTTTGAGGTCTCGTCGGTAATGCCGCAAACCTGCTTCACGTAAGAAGGCCAGATATTCATTGGTATGGGATCGATGAGATCGACAATCCGATAAGCTGCTTGAAGATAGCTCAAAAGCTTAAGCTGCCCCTCCATTCTTTCGTGCCTCTCTATTATAGGCAAGGGATCTGATTTTTGAGCAGAGCCGATGCAAATAATAACCCGGTCATTTTCTCTGAAAGCCCGACCAATTAAATATAATATATGTCCGAGATGCAAGGGCTGGAACCTTCCCAGCACTAAACCTAGTCTTTTCTTAATCATTATCCCTCCAGCCAGCAAGCATCTTCCGGAGTCATACCGCCCCTGATTTTCTTATCGCGCCAAAGCTGAACGTACTCTTTTGAGCTTCTGCCTTCGATAGTAAAGCCCAGCATTTCGCAGGCGCCCATTAAAGTATGTATTACCGTTTTAGTGCCGCTACAGTATGCCACTGCAAGCAAATGGGCTTTCTTGTCGCGAAAAAATTCTCTCTTCGTATAATTTCCCCATTTTAACCTCTTCATGGTCTAACGTCCCAAATTCTTTCATATTCCGGACGAAGCTGGTTGTAAAGCTCCATAAATCTCAAGTGAAGAGTATCATGGATGTCAAACTTGCGAACATTCTTGGCGTAAAAATCTGAAGTATAATACAGCCATTGGTTCCAGAACATAAAGAAATGCATTTTCTCTCTGACAACCTGATTGCGGATCAGAAAGGCTGTTTTTGAATCATAATGCTTGTAATCTTCCCGGCTGACGAAAGGGTAGTATTCGTCCCAGATTTTCGTTCCCCGGAATGGCATCAAAAAGTTGCCACAAACCATTTCAGGCGCCAATTCGTGAAATCTGGTCATTAATCCGTCGTAGAACTTTTTTCCCGCTTCCTGACCGATAATCTTTAAGGGATTAACGATTTTATAAAAATAGAAAACCCCTGAATCCACTCCGAAGAGTTTCATCAGGGGCTTCTCTTCTGATCTGCCGCTACTTTTTAAAGCAGTTTGAAGTTGTTTATGACTAAGCCGAATTTATAGCCTAAAGATTGAGCCGCTTCTCTGCAATAGACCATTCTCTCGGTAAAAATTTCGAAATATTCTATAACCGGAACAAAGCCGGTATCAATTTTTAAAACCAGGGAGATTACTTTCTTCTTTCTGTTGACGCCGAGTCTGGACATGGTGGTGGCGTAATTGACCCGGTCATGAATATCAAGCTTGATATGGTCTAACTTTTGCTCCAGCACCCTGGAACGCCGGACGTCCGACTTATCAGCTAAAACGACAACGGCAGAAATTTTATTGCAAAATTTCATCTCTTTTTTATCGTGGTTAGCGATGGCCTGCATGACCAAAGATACGTCGCCCGGCTCAAAGGAGCCGCCGAAAACCTGCTGAAAAAGCAGAGCGCCGAAATAGTGATGATTGGTTCTGCTCAAAAAATTGCCCATATCGTGGCAAAAAGAGGCAATGGCCGATAACTCCTGCTCTCTCGGGGAAAGTCCGATTTCTTTAGCTATGTTTCTCGCCCTGTCGGCCACCAAATCAAGATGGCTTAAGCCGTGATCGGTATAACCCTCAAAAGTTAAACTGTTGGCCGACTGTTTGATAAATTCCTCAATTTGCGAATTTTTTCTCACTTGGCTTAAAGTAATCATATGTTTCTATATTAGCACTCATTTATCGCTCGGCGAAGTCGCAGATGTCGCGGAAGTCGCAGAAAGAGCACTGCCAGCCGGGGGTGGCGGTAAAATTGCTGTTTTTAATGGCTTCAATTTCCTGCAGTATTTTTTCCTTAATTTTTTCTTTATCTTTTTCAGAGCCCAAAAAGCTGGCTTTAATATTATCTTCTAAATAGTAATAGGTAAGCTCTTTCGGTTTTATGCCCAAAACTTCCTCCGCGGCTATTTGATAAATTAACAGCTGGTCTTTGTCCAAATCGCTTTTTTCTTTCGCTTTGCCGGTTTTGTAATCAATAATAATCGCTCCCCCGTCGGTTTCATCAATGCGGTCTATCTGGCCTTTTATGATATGAGGGCCAATCTTTAAGTTGAAGGGAAGTTCTAAGGCAAGTTCTCCGTTAATTTTTAAAATTTTGGGCGCTCCGCCACCCGACTGATTGGAAAAGTCGTCGTAAAATTCTTTGATGATTTTCTTGCCTAATTTATAATAATCTTCCTTCTGTTTTTTACTATCGTACCATTCGTCAATCCAGTTATCTTCGTAGATTTGAATTAAAGAATTTAATTCACCCTGAGCTGAGCGAAGGGTTTCTGCTTTAATCTCTTTAAAACCGAAAAGATTTTCCTGTTTAGCTTTTCCTGTTTCATTGGCCTGTTTCAAAAATTGATACAAAGTGGCGTGCATTGTCTTGCCGAAAGAAAATACCGCCTTGCCTCTTACGGGGATTCTTAGAATAAAGGCGAATTTATACTGCAAAGGGCACTTTTCAAAAGCCGCCAGTTGGGAATAAGAAAAATGGCCGGGTATCTGATATGTAGCATTTGTCGCCGAACGATGATTGCTTGATTTCCGAAATCCTCTCAAATTTGAGTGGATTTCGGAAATCTTTAATTGGTCAGGACATATTTCGCGATATCCTAATTCCGTCATGAATCTGGACAGTCTTTTTCTCCTGGCTCCTCCATAATCTTCGGCCGAAGTGAAATAAAGCCCTTTTTTGGCTCTGGTCATGGCTACATAACAAAGCCGCCTTTCTTCCTGCAGATGAACATCGCCTTTAGGTTTTATATCTTTAATAAGCTCATCGGGAAGCTCAATGGGGTCTTTCCTTTCAATGGAAGGGAATCTTTTGTCAACCATGTTGGCTAAAAAAACATATTTAAACTCAAGGCCTTTAGCCCCGTGTATAGTCATAATCTTTATCATGTCGGGGCCCTGTTCCGGATCAAATTCAAGTTTGCCCTCCTCGCCCGATTCTATTTCCAAATTAATCTCCTGCATGAAATTCTTCAAAACCGGATCGTGAACGGTTTCTTCAAAACTTTTGATCTTTTTATAAAATTGATTCAACAAGTCCAGTTGAGTTTCGTCGTTTTTCATAATCAAATACTTCAAATATCCGGAATCTTCCAAAAAGCTTACCAATATCTCTGAAGCCGATTTGCTGGCCACTAAAACACTGTGTTTTTTAATCATGCTCAATAAAAACATTGTTTTTTCACTTGGCATTTCTTCCATGGCTTCATAAAGCGACTTAGTTTTACGGTGGGCGTACTGGGTAAGTTTCATTATATCCTGCGGCGAAATTTCCAAAAATGGCATATTCAAAATCCTGAAAACAGCCGGGCTTTCATGATAGTTGTCCAAGAGTTTAAAATAAGAGATGACATCTAAAACGCTCGGCTTTGAATAGAGGCCCTTTGAAGCTAAGAATTGATAGGGCATGCCCGCCCGCTCAAACGCTTTAATAAAAGGATTGGCCGCATCATTTGCCCTGACTAAAATCGCGACATCGCCGTAGTTTGCCTCCTTGTCTTTCTTCAGAATCTCCGATATTTTTTTTATAACTTCTCTCACCTCCTCGTCTAAGCTTTTGGCATGAATATGTTCTATAAAGCCGGGGCCCGCATTATTAGCCTCAAGTTTTTTGCTTATTTTATTGACGCATTCCAAACGATCGGGGTCGTTGGCTTTAATGAATTTGTAAGACAAATCTAAAATATCTTGGGTTGATCTGTAATTTTGAATCAAAGAAATCTGCTCGGCGTCGGGAAAATCTTTTTTAAACTGAATGATATTTGAGAAAGAAGCTCCCCTC
>Ga0209541_10018283_pt1 | contig 10161 bp, 6 predicted proteins | sample RifCSPlowO2_01_FD_184027 | JGI IMG/M metagenome (GOLD analysis project Ga0209541, IMG submission 184027) | Groundwater microbial communities from Rifle, Colorado - Rifle CSP2_plank lowO2_0.1 (SPAdes) (version 2) | ecosystem: Environmental > Aquatic > Deep subsurface > Groundwater | place: Rifle...
CTTTAATGAATATTGAATCTAATGGAAATCAGATTACTGGAGCCACAATTGATGATATTACTGGATCTCAATCTGCAGTTACTCCAATAACAAATATATTAAAAGATATAGTGGGAGCAATTGTAGGTCCCGATGGAATTTTAGCAACAGTGTTTGTAAATTTAACAACTAATGCTAGTTGGCTTCCAGCTGTAGCAGTTGTTATGATGGTTTCTGTTATGTTTTATCTTATATTAAGAAAGAGCATAATGAGAGGTGATGAGCATAAAAAAGCGGTATTCTTATTATCTCTTGCCTTAGGATTGCTTTCAATAGGCATTAGCATAGGTGGACAAACATTAGTCGATTGGTTTAAGAATTTAATAGAAGGCACAATAATATTTACTGTTGTCTTGGTGCTTGCATTTGCATTCTGGATATTTGCTTTGTGGGGAATTAGAGGCAGTTCTAAAGCATGGGGCAAGATGCATGAATCATCTGTTCAAAGATTGGGAACAAGAAGAGCTCAATTGCTAGAAAGATCTGGAAAATCAATGGATAAAACCATGAGAAAAGAACAAAAAAGTTTGAATAAGATTGTTGCTAAATATGCCACTCAATATAATAATGCAAGCTCTGAAATTTTCAAGAGTAAAGCTGAAAAAGAATTCAGAAGTAAGGTTGCTAAAAGCTGCCCAGAGATTGAACCTAAAATAATATTACAAAAATGGAATGCTGCTCTTAGTAATAGTAATGCATAACCATCCATTAGATTAACTAAAATCTCCCAAACCTTTTTGTTTTTTCTGCTCTTTATTTTCATTAAATTTCTTCAGCAAATTGTTAATCCTTTCTTCTGAGAAATCATTCTTCTAAGAGCCACTTCCATAATGGAATGTATTTTATTTTTTTATTTTTTATTTTTTCTTCTCCTTCAAGATTCCATGTCAAGATTATGAGATTACTACACTTTAATTCTCTGCTGCATTTTAATAATCCACTGATTTCCCTTTCTTTAATTTCTTCTTTACTATTTGCATAAGTAACTTGAACAATCTGCTTGACTTTTGCTCCTCTCTTAATAACAAAATCAACTTCCCCATGATAATAATCTTTCCAATAATAAATTTCAATAGAGGGATCTTCTGATTTTTTTCTTTGTAATTCCAATGCCACAATATTTTCCATAAAATTTCCTATATTTTCTGAAAAATTAAACCCAATTGTGTTTACAATCCCTGGATCTACACAATAAAATTTCTTGGGCGCTAATAACTGCTGTTTTAATTTGAATGAGAATCTTTCCAATCTTAAGATTAAAAAAGAATCTTCCAGATATGAAATCCAATTTGATAATGTTGATACGTGCTTTATATTAAGAATATTAGCTAATTTTGTATAGCTTGTTTCACCTCCAGAGTTAGTAATTAAATACTTTGATAATTTTCGAATCTCATCTTTTTTCCTTATCTTATACCTCAATAGTATATCTTTCGAGATAATATCATTATATATTCCCGATAATATTTCTTTTCCAAATTTATGAACTTCTGGAAAGCCTCCAATTTTCAGATATTCTTTTAACAACCTAAGAATTTCAGCTTTCTCTTGTGTTGTATAAACTTTTGATATCTTAAATTCATTTAGATCCAAAAATTCTGTGAAAGAGAGCGGATGAAGAGTCAAGTCTATATGCCTGCCGGTTAAATGTGTTGCCAGTTCGCCTGATAGTAATTTTGAATTACTTCCAGTTAGTATAACTTTCTTAGTTCCTCTCAACCTTGTTGCAAACAGTTCCCATCTTTCCACATTTTGCACCTCATCTAAGATTATATAATTTACATCCCCATAAAGCTCGTAAATCGCTTGCAATAAATCATTTAGATTCTCGGTTTTTAAGCCAAACAATCTTTCATCATCAAAATTAACATAGCCAAAGGAGCTTTCCTTTGCAATGAGATAAGAGAAAATTGACTTTCCACACCTTCTTACCCCGGTTATTACTAAGATATTTGGATATTTAAGAAATCTCTTGGCCTTGTCTAACAGACTTCTCTTAATTATTCTTTCTTTTCTTTCTTTATCCTCCAACTCTTTCCTCTGTTCTTTTATAACATCACTAAAATCCATAATATTATAATATTAAACTTATTTAAAAAGCTTTCTATTAATAAACAAATAATTAAAAGAAGACTTATTTATCATATTCGATAAATTTTGCCAATTTTATAGGATATATTAGCTATAATTAAATACTATATTTTGTAAATTCTCCCAAGCCTTTCTGCTTTCTCTGCTCTTTATTTTCATTGAATTTCTTCAGCAAATTATTGATTCTTTCCTCTGAGAAATCATGCTGCTCAACAAGGATTTCTTTAACTTTTTTCTCGTCGAGTTCTTTCCATTTTAATTGGTAGTTTTTCATGACTGGCATTGACTTGAAAATTGCATAGATTTTTTTCCAATCAAAATCTGGATTCAACTCTGAAAATAATTTATCAAACTTCTTGAATTGCTTCACGAGATTCAATGCTTTCTTCGGACCAATTCCAGAAATGCCTCCAGGGTTATAATCTGTTCCGGTTAAGATCCCCATGACAATTAATTGATCCTGATTAATTCCTAAATGCTCTAAAACATCCTGCAACTCGACAACCTGCGGCTGAATGTAGACAAATTTTCCTCCTGGCAATTTGCGCGTTTGAGATAAAGTTAAATTTGGTATTGCCCTTGGACAGCCATGCATCAATGCATCTGCATCAGAGGTTGCAAAATAATCCAGATCTTTTCTTTCTACCATGAATGCACCCTGAGCATCTGCCTCGCTAGGAGACTGTATGACGGGCATGCCCATTGCCTTAATCAGCTCTTTTGACTCCTCAACCATTTCATTGTTCAGATAAGTCACTTGCTTAGAATATTTATACATTGATTCCGTGTCTTCTTTCTGTTCAGCTTCTTTGTATTTTTCAAATGCTTTTTCCTTTCTTTCTCTTCTCTCTTTCTGTGTTTGATACTTTAACTCCGGTGGCTTTCCATCGAAGATATAACAAAGCTTCATTCCTTTCTGCATTAAATTCAAACTGCGGTGAAAAATTCCTGATAAATGTGAAGTAATTCTTCCTCTAGAATCCATTAAGGGTGTGCCGTCTTTCTGCCTGATACTTGACAAGAACTGATATAAGGTGTTTGAGGAATCTACCCCGATTCTTTTATTCTTCAAATCATCCCAAGATATTGTTTTTACAGGTAATATTCCAGGCAGCTTTACTCCCATATTAAATAATAAATAAAGAGAATTTTTAAATTTATTCAAAAGATTTATCGTAAAAAGTATAGTGCTATTCCTGTGATGACCAAGATAATAACAAAAGTAATTGCGGAAATAATGAATGTTCTAAAGATAAAATTCCCTATTCTAAGTTCTATATTCCTTATTTTTAGATGTACCAAAAATACTATAATTCCAATTATAATAGAAATCAGAATAACCAAAAGATAATACTTATAGTTTAATTCAAGATTCAAGAAAGTTTCAATTATTCCCATTATTAGTTTATAGTTATCATTCTATATAAATTTATTCAAAAGATTTATATTTAAGCAATTTTAATTTCTTAGTTGGGTGTTAAAAAGTGGTGATAAGACATGTTAGTTTTGACCATAAAGGCGGATGGTATCATTATAGAATACATGCCTTGAAAATGACTGAGCTCTGCAAAGATAATCTATTCTCCTTAAGAAAATATCTTGAATCGATGTTCGAACAATGCCCACACGATTATTTTCAGCTCGGACCCAGAAGCTCAAGACTGAGATTTAAACTTGAGAACATTGATTTGAAGCATGTAAAGCATCACGACTTATGCGACTGGACAAAAGTCGGCTTGGAAAAAAACAATGGAAGATACAACACAGCACATTCTCAAGTACAAGTGTTTATGCTGGAAAATGACAGCAAGACAATTGCAGCCGAAGTTCCTTTATGGCTTAAGCCTGATGAAGTGGAATTTTATCAAAGCCTCTTTAAAACAAGCGAACCACTAACAGGACATACTGATCTTTTAAGAGTTGATGACAATAAGATATGGGTGCTGGATTACAAGCCAAATGCTTATCTTGAAAAATTTGCTGCTACTCAAGTATATTTCTATGCCTTAATGCTAAGCAAGAGAACTAAAATCCCTTTAGAGAAATTCAGATGCGGTTACTTCGACATGCATGACTGCTTCTTGTTCAAGCCAGATGAATGCTCCCTTCCAAAAACGAAAAACATTCTAAACTTCTGCTAAAAATTAAATAATGAAGCTTGCTTGCTTCCCTTAATTAAATCATCAAATTTTTTATTATAGAAAATCAAAATAGAATCTGCTATTGGTTTTAGCTGCTTGTTTATATAATGGTTATAGTCTATCTTGTGCTTTTGATTTTGAATCGGTTCGGGTCCATCTTCTGTTATTACATACTCGATTATGTTTGATAGAATTTTATCTAATTTCAAAGCTGCTTTGACATGCTGTGCATTCACCAAATATTTCTTTAAATCTTTCCTGATTGATTTTCTGTAAACCAGCTGAGAATCATATCTTCCTTTTTTAATATCATCAATGAACTTTCTTACATAATCTGCTATTTCTTTTTTGTGAAAAATTCTGTCTAATAATTCATATTGGAAATTTTTAGCGAGCTCGGTCCAGTCTCTCCTTCTCGACTCCATACCAGTAAATTCTATTTTTTCCTCTCCATTAATAATTCTCAATCCAGCATATCTCTTCTTTGCTCCTGCTTCAGCTCCCCTAATTTTCGGCATTATGAACATCTTGAAAACCTTTTCAAATTCCAACTCAAGATGATTTTTAACTCCATATTTTTCTTTTATATGGATTGTAAAGAATTCATTCATTTCATCCGCGAGTTTCCTGCCAAGCTGCTCTGCCTTTTCCGTTGAGCTTACCCTTGGTTTGATAAAACATGAGTCAGTATCCTGATAGATAACATCGTGGCCTTTTTCTTTTACTTTTTCAGCTGTCAATTTTATTAGATGCTGTCCAAAATGTGTAATTGCATTCGCCAGATCCGTGTTAAAAAAACGGAATGAAGAATTTGCCATAACACCAAACATGGAATTGAGCAGGATTTTTATTGCATAAGAAGTCAGCTCATCTTTTTCTTTCTTAACTTTTTCCCTTTCTTTCATTAGCTCATCAATTATTTCTGGAAGAAATCCCGGCTCTTTTTTGAATGCTACTCCATTTGGTGCAATTATCAGATTCTTTCCTTTTTTTCTGCCTGCAAAAGTAAATGGGTCAATGTTAAAAGTCCTCATTATCGAGGGATATAGGGATTTAAAATCAAGGATTACTATGTTTTCATATATTCCAGGAACTGAATCCATTACATATCCTCCTTTAATTCTTTCTTCTTTATTCTTGAAGCCAGCTGACTGCGCGACATACCTTCTTTCCCTTAGTTTTCTAAGATAAAGAGAATCAAATGATGCAATTGAGGCATTTACTCGATCTAGGGGCATTCCTGTTAGCAACGAGCGATGAATTGACAAATCCAAAACACGGGTTTTTTTTATTATATCAAACACGAGCTTAGCATCATTCATGTTGTATTCGATTAATTTTTCGGGATTATTTTTATAGGACGATTCAATTTCTTCAGACTTATTGTAATCATCAATCAACTTTTTTTCTTTAAGAAAATGAGAAGCTGCTGTGCTGAGCTTGTAATTTTCCAGCTGGATAAAAGATCCTTTCAGCAGATCAATTGCATCTAAAACAATTCTTCCCTGGAAATCAGACTTTGAAGTCTTGAAAAAATCAGATTCCAATGTGAGCTTGCACTGCTGATCTGTCCTACCCAATACAAAGGGAATTTTGTGCTGCTTGAATTTTTCTTTTAAAAAATTTAAATCAAAATCAATCACACTCCATCCAGTAAGGATATCAGGATCTTCCTCAATGATTATCTGCCTGAATTTTTCCAATAATGATTCTTCATCTTTAAAAACAAGAGCTTCTTTCAACTTTTTATTGTGAACTATCAAAGATATTTTAAAATTTTCAGAATATATTGAGACTGAATAAAGATTTTTTCCATCAATTGAAGTTTCTATGTCTATTGAGAATATTTTCAGCTTTGGAGTAAATTGAGCTGGAGAAATTATTGGCTCTTCATAAATCCTGTCGATGAACTCATTCTGCTCATAATCCCCTTCATTTATTTCAATAGCAGATTTAATATTGTTATCAATTAAAAAACGATATGCAAATTTTATGTCAGATTCATAGCATTCAGCTCCATGCTCTTCTAAATACCTCCTTAATTTTGGAACCTCTGCCGGGATTTTTGTGTAAACTTTTATTAGTTTTTCATTATCAAAGTTTTTATAATCCGTTTTCTCATAGTCATATTCTCTAGGCAATGATTTTTGATTAGCTTCTTTTATGTAGAAATAAGGCCTGTAGGAATTTATTGTCAGAAAAGATTGTTCATTTTCCAATTTACCAAAAAGTAAAACCTTTGACCTTCCATCAATGATCCTGTATGTCGGATATAATACAAAACCTTTCATAATCAAAATATTGAAAGATAAGTTTAAATAAGTTGTTGCAAAAACAGATGCCATGAGTCTGCAAGATTATAAAAAAGCAGGGAAAATAGCAGCAGAAGCACTGCAGTTTGGCAAGAAATTAATAAAAGAAGATGCTTTTCTAAGGGATGTTACTAAAAAAACAGAAGAATTCATATTAAATCAAGGTGGAAAACCCGCTTTTCCTGTCCAAATTTCCCTAAATAACAAAGCAGCGCATTGCTATGCCGGAACTGACAGTGAGCAGAAATTTGTTGAAGGCGATTTGGTAAAACTCGATGTCGGAGTCCATATCAATGGATACATCGCTGACAATGCTTTAAGCGTTAATATTGCCAATGACAGGGATCTGAAACTAATAAAAGCAAGCAAGGATGCATTGAGGGAAGCAATTAGTTTGATGAGGCCAGGGGTTAAACTAAATGAAATAGGAATGGCGATTGAAGAAGTCATTGTAGGCTATGGCTTCCAGCCAATAAGAAATTTAAGCGGGCATGAAGTTGAGAAATGGAATCTGCATGCAGGGATTATAATCCCAAATTATGACAATAAAAATGAGATGGAGCTAGAAGAGGGACAGGTGTTTGCCGTTGAGCCATTTGCAACTACTGGAGCTGGAAAAGTCAGCGAAGGAAAATTCAGCAGGATTTACAAAGTGCACGAATTGAAAAGTGTTAGAGTTGGAAGAGATGTATTAAAAAGTATTTATGAAAATTACAGAACTCTGCCATTTGCTAAAGATTGGCTGAGCAAGGAATTTGACAAATTCAAAATTGATAACAGCTTCAGAATCCTTGAACAGCAAGAAGTTTTGCATAATTACACTGAATTAATTGAAAAAGAAGGAACAAAAGTAAGCCAAGCAGAGCATACAGTAATGGTCGCAAATAATCCTATTGTTCTGACGAAGTTAGAATAATTTTAAAATATTTCTGCTTTCTAATTTTAACCAAAATACGTCGGAACTTCTTTCCTTATTGCAGCTCCTCTTGCTGACTTGAAAAACCTTTCTTCAATCATCTTGTAAGCTTCCAAATCATCTTCTGTAATGCTTGCCCTTGTTTTCTTCAATGCTCCTTCAAAATATTTCATGCTTATCTCTCTGGATTTTATATTATCTCTCAAAGCGAGCAAGCCTGCTTCTCTGCAAACATTTTCTATGTCAGCTCCTGTGTAAAGCTTTGTCTCTTTCGCTAATTTTGTAAGATCGACATCGGTTGCAATAGGCATGTCTTTTGTATTTATATTAAATATTTCCAGTCTTGATTTTTCATCTGGAACTGAAACTAAAATCATTCTGTCAAATCTTCCTGGGCGAAGCAGAGCTGGATCTAACATATCAGGACGATTAGTTGCTGCCAATACTATAACATCATTCAACTCTTCCAGGCCATCCATCTCCGAAAGCAAGGTGTTGACAACTCTCTCTGTAGCTCCAGAATTATCATAACCTCCACGTCTAGGAACCAATGCATCTATTTCATCAAAGAAGATAATTGCCGGTGTTAATTGCCTTGCCTTCTCAAATATTTTCCTAACTCCTTTTTCACTTTCTCCCACGAATTTATTTAACAGTTCAGGGCCCTTTATTAAAATGAAATTTGCCTGGGATTCATTTGCAACTGCTTTTGCAAGCAAAGTTTTACCGCATCCAGGAGGCCCGTACAATAAGATTCCTCTTGGCGGCCTTATGCTCAAATTCTTGAATGCATTTGGAAACTTCAACGGCCATTCAACTGCCTCTTTTAAATCCTGCTTTGTTGATTCTAAACCGCCAACACGATTCCATTTTACATTCGGTATTTCAACTAATATTTCGCGCATTGCACTTGGTCTTACTATTTTCAAAGCTTCCTGGAAGTCTTCGTTCGTGACAATTAATTTTTCCAGCACTTCTTTTGGTATCGGCTCTTTTTCCTGCAATTTTATTTCCGGTAACAACCTGCGAAGAACATTCATTGCTGCCTCTTTTGCAAGAGCTGAAACATCTGCCCCGACAAACCCATGAGTTACTTCAGCTAATTTTTCCAGCTTTACATCTTCTGTCATAGGCATATTTCTTGTATGAATTTTTAGAATATTTAATCTTCCTTTTTTATTCGGAACTGAAATTGGTATCTCACGATCAAATCTTCCTGGGCGCCTTAAAGCAGGATCAATTGCATTCGGCCTGTTGGTTGCTGCTATGACAACAACTTTTCCCCTTGATTTCAAACCATCCATCATTGACAATAATTGAGCTACAACTCTCCTCTCCAGCTCGCCGTGAACATCTTCTCTTTTTGGAGCGATTGCATCAATTTCATCGATAAAAATAATTGAGGGAGCATTTTTCTCTGCGTCTTCGAATAGTTGGCGAATTCTTTTTTCTGAGTTATGAACAATAAATCCATTTGCTATAAAATTATGGTCTTTTGGCACGGTGAAATCATAAACATGATTCTCAGATTCTTCTATAATTTTTATTGGACTCCAAATAACATCATTATCTCTCAAGATTTTTATTTTTTCTATTACTGAATCGTCTTCTTTCAATCCTTCTAGAAGAGATATAAATTTACCAACTTGCTCTCTTGAAAAAGATTCCACATTTGGATTTAATCCTTCTCCAATAAGTTTTCTTTTTGATAGTTTGTGTTTTTCTATAATCTCATTAATAAATTTGACCAAAGGAATCCTATTATAAACTGGCTTTGAATATTTGACATTAAGTTCTTTTTCTATTGCTTCTTTTCTTTTTATATGATTTAATTTTATTTTTTCTTTGAATTTTTCCAGAGATTCTTTATCACTTATTGTAAGCTCATAGGTTCCATCATTTTTAAATCTAAAAGTAGATTGTATGCCTAATCTTAATAATAACAATTTTACTCCATTTAACATTTGCTTACTTGAAGTATAATAAGAAATTTGCATTCCACCAGGAACATTATGCACATGCCCATCTGTATCAAATAGGCCTTGCAAATATGAAGCAATAAACTCTTTTGGCAGCCCAATTATATATGAAGGGACAGTTATTATTTTTGATTTATTTCTAAATGGAATCCCTAAATTTTTCAGCAGATTTCCGATAGGTCTAGATGAAAAATAATATCCATATTTACCATCATATTTAATATCCTCGATTTCAAATAACTCTTTTACAATTCTTTTATATTCTCTTATTATTCTTTCATCGGCATTTGTAAAAGTGATTGTTGATACTGCATTATCTTTGTAATTGTATCTTAAGTGCCCATCTCCCGAAATTAATCCTAAAATGTACAACAAATCTTTACTAATCTTCGTTGGTATTGAACCTTTTCCTGTTAGATTTAATCGGTCTGAAAATCCTTGCTTGTATAATTTTTTAACAACCCAAGCAGGAGCAGATTTATTATATTTATGATCATTCACTTTCTTGGCTGTTATGCCTAAAAATTCTGCAATTTTTTTATTTTGGCCATGTAAATTAAATAAATCTTTTATCCAGCTTCCTGAAAAGGAAACATTATCATCGACAAAATCTAAAATTTCTGGTATTGATTCTTTTATTTCTGGCAATGCGTTTGCTATTGCAACCCTATCTCCTGGTTTTA
>Ga0209541_10018284_pt1 | contig 10161 bp, 8 predicted proteins | sample RifCSPlowO2_01_FD_184027 | JGI IMG/M metagenome (GOLD analysis project Ga0209541, IMG submission 184027) | Groundwater microbial communities from Rifle, Colorado - Rifle CSP2_plank lowO2_0.1 (SPAdes) (version 2) | ecosystem: Environmental > Aquatic > Deep subsurface > Groundwater | place: Rifle...
ATTCATAATAAAGAAAATGTTTTGGTTTCTGCCCCCACAGGAAGCGGAAAAACATTATCTGCGTTTACTTCCATTATCAGCGAACTGGTTGGATTATCAAGGGAAGGCAAGCTGGAGGACAAAGTTTATTGTGTTTACATCTCACCTTTGAGGGCTTTGTCAAGGGATATTGAAGTAAATTTAAACGGCCCGTTAGAGGAAATTGAAAAACTGGCTGGAAAAGATTTGGGAATTAGAGTGGGCGTTCGAACAGGCGACACAAAAACTTCTGAAAGGCAAAAAATGCTCAAAAAGCCGCCGCATATTTTAATTACAACTCCGGAATCGCTGGGAATTGTCCTGGTTGCGCCGAAATTCAAGGAAACGCTAAAAGATGTTCAGTGGGTAATAATTGACGAGGTTCACGCGCTTGCGCCGAACAAAAGAGGAGTTCATCTTGCAGTGAGTCTGGAGCGATTGCAGAATCTTGCAGGGCCTTTTACAAGAATTGGACTGAGCGCGACTGTTTCTCCATTGGAAGAGGTTGCAAAATTTTTGGTTGGCTATGAAAACGGGATAGAAAGGCCTTGCGGAATTGTTGACGTTCAATTGCTGAAAACACTGGACTTGAAAGTTCTCTGCCCTGTAAGAAATATTATGGCTGCGACACAGATGGAACTGCACAATGAGCTGTATGATTTATTGGACAGGCTGATTGAATCGCACAAGACAACTCTGATTTTTACAAATACAAGAAGTGCGACTGAAAGAGTTGTGCATCATTTGAGAACAAAATTCCCGAAAAAATACACAGAGGATATTGGAGCGCATCACAGCTCGCTTTCCCGTGAACATCGGCATCAGCTTGAGGATCGGTTAAGAAAAGGTGAGTTGAAAGCTGTTGTCTGTTCAACAAGTTTGGAGTTGGGAATTGACATCGGATATATTGACCAGGTAATTTTACTGGGAAGCCCGAAATCAACAGCGCGCGCATTGCAGCGCTTTGGCAGAAGCGGCCACAAACTGCACGACAAGATTGAGGGCAGGTTTATTGTTATGGACAGGGATGATTTGATTGAATGTGCGGTTATGCTGAAAAATGCGCTGGAAAATAAAATTGACAATATTACAATCCCGCAAAACTGCCTGGATGTTTTAGTCCAGCACATTTATGGATTGGCGATTGAAAATCAGCAGCACGTAGAAACTGCGTTTGACTTAGTGAAGAGAAGTTATCCATATAAAGATTTGAGTTGGGAACAGTTTGAAAGCATTATGAATTACCTCGCAGGCGACTATGTGAGCCTGGAAGAGCGGCATGTTTATGCAAAAATCTGGTATGACAAGCAGACAAAAATGTTCGGAAAACGCGGAAAAATTGCGCGCGTGATTTACTGCACAAATATAGGAACAATCCCGGAAGAATCATTCTTAACAGTAAAGTTTGGAGAAATCCATATTGGAATGCTGGATGAGGGGTTTTTGGAAAAATTAAAGAAGGGAGATATTTTTGTCTTGGGAGGAACTACCTACAGGTTTAATTTTGCGCGCGGAATGACTGTGCAAGTTACGCCAATGCCGAACAAACTTCCCACTGTTCCGAGCTGGTTTTCGGAAATGCTCCCGTTGAGCTTTGACGTTGCTTTGGAGATTGGAAAGTTCAGGCGAAAAATGGAGGAGCTTTTCAAGGAAAAGAAATCAAAGCAGGAAATCACAAAATTCATTCACGATTATTTGTATGTGGATGAAAATTCTGCAAATTCAATTTACGAGTATTTCAGGGAGCAGTTTTTATTTGCAGAAATACCGCACGACAAAAAAATGATAATTGAGTTTTACAAGGGATTTGGAGACAAAAAGTTCATTATTTTCCATACTCTATATGGAAGGCGCATAAATGATGCACTTTCCAGAGCAATTGCATTTGAGCTGGCAAAACTTTCGCGCAACAAAAATATTGCGATTGCTTTATCAGATAATGGGTTTTATCTCACAAGCGAAACAGGAAAAATCCAAGTTTTGCGCGCGTTCAACAATCTGAAGCCGGAATTATTGCGAGAGGTCTGCAAAAACGCGATTAACCAGACTGAAATTTTAAAAAGAAGGTTTAGGCACTGCGCTATGAGAAGCCTGATGATTTTGCGCAGTTACAAAGGCCACAGAAAATCCGTTGGACGGCAGCAAATGGGGGCGCAGATTCTTTTGAGCTCAGTAAAAAGAATTTCAGATAAATTTCCGATTTTAGAAGAAGCTCGAAGGGAAGTTCTGGAAGATTTAATGGACATAAAAAACGCAGAAAAGGTTTTCAAAGAAATTAAAGAAGGAAAAATAAAAGCAACTGTTATTGCAACAGAAATTCCCTCCCCATTTGCTTTGAATCTGATTGTCCGTGGGTATTTGGATATACTAAAAATGGAAGATAAGCTGGAGTTTGTCAGAAGAATGCACAAGGCGATTTTAAAGGAGATTGAGCCATATGAGGTTGAGGCACGATGAAAATCCTAGAAAACTTGGAAGCAGCTGATTTGGCAGTGTATTTACGAAAGGAAAAAACGCTCGTAATTAGTGATCTACATCTTGGTTATGAGAAGGATCTGCAGACAAAGGGAATTTTAGTTCCGCCGTTCCAGTTCAAGGAAATTAAGCAAAAATTGGTGAAAATATTTGAGAAAACTGGGAAATTAAAATATGTTGTAATAAACGGGGATTTGAAACATGAGTTTGGGAGAATCTCCAATCAGGAATGGAAGGAAATTCTGGAATTGATTGATTTTCTCTCGGAGAACTGCGAAAAAATTGTGACTGTTAAGGGAAACCATGATATTATTTTAGACAGGATTACAAAAAAGCGAAAGGTGCAATTTGAAAAAACAGGATTCGCAATCGGAGAATTTTACATTACACATGGCCATGTTATTCCTGACAATAAAGAAATTAAAAAGGCAAAAACAGTTGTAATTGGAAACGAGCATCCTGCAGTCAGTTTAACTGACGGAATAATTTCAGAGAAATACAAGTGCTTTTTAAAAGGAAGTTGGAAGCGAAAAAATCTGGTTGTCCAGCCGTCTTTCTGCTTGATGACAGAGGGCACGGATATTTTGCGAGGAGATGTAATTTCTGATTTCCTTGAAGAGGTTAATTTAAACACTTTTGAGGTATTTGTGGTTGCGCCAAGTTTTGATGAAATCAAATATTTCGGAAAAATAAAAGGGCTTGAAAAGCCGCAAAAATAATATTTAAATACACCTTCGAATATCTTAACTCCGTTCATTTATGGCAGTTGAAGAAAAAGACAAAAGAGTGGTTATGGACGCGCTTCGCGAGCTTGGCGCAAAGGACAATGGAAGCGCGAAGGGGGTTGATATAATTACGCAGCGATGCGGCCAGAAGGGCCCGAGATACAGGGACAAGCAGCTCGTAGCCTTGGTTTTGCAGGCACTTGTAAATGAGAAAAGGGCAATAAGAAAAGCAGGGGAAAAGGCAGGATCTTATTATATTTCGCCGGTTCAGCCGGCATCCACAGCAGCAGAAGCAGCTCCAGAGCTTGAACCAGTAGAGCAGAAGTCGGATAATCCGTATCTGTGAAAGTTGGTTAGGTTTGCAGTTCGCAGTTAGTGGTTTTGGAAACAATATTATAAGCTCTAGGCCACTTTATCTTCTATGAAAGATGGGAAGCCAGAGGTTTTGATAATTGGGGAGTGGCATCCTTCATCGGTTTATCAGTATGTGAATGAGGAAATTAAGAAGGAGGAGATTAAAACTGCTTTGTCATATTCGGCAACATCTAAAGTAATAATAGAAGGAGAAATTGATGCAATAAAAAATTTTGGGGCAAAAAAACTTCTGTTTGAACATCCGGCTATTGGAGGGATGGTAAAAATATGTGATGAATTAACTGGAGAAAACAATCTCTTGTCTTTTCAAAAAAATCTTTTAAAGGAATTTCTGCAAGTTTTTTCAGAAGAACAAAAAACACTTTTTAGCCTTGCAAAAGAATTGGGGCTTGAAAAAGAAGTAGGAGACGGGCAGCCTATTTTTGCTAAGTACACGGCAAAAATATTAACTTTTATAATTGGTAGTACTGGAGTCTATGATATTGGGTTTTTTGATGATCCAAGACTGCATTTTTTGGCTGTGGCAATAAAAGTACTTACAAAGATTTCTGCAATAAAAATGAGTGAAAGCAATAATCTTAAGGAGCTTGAGTCTTTAGGGGATAAATTGCTGATTTTAGATAAGAAATGGAAAGAGACAAATGAAAGGAGGGAGGGAGAGATGTGCGTAAACATTACAAAAATGCTAATTGACAAAACGGTTGTTATCTGTGGCGTAGTGCATGCAGAAGCAATAAAAAAAGGGCTTTCGAAAATCGCTTTTGTGCACCCGCTGGTGAGAGTTTAGAAATTATTTATCCGTTAAATTTTCGCAATTCCACAACCCCAGCTTTTGCTCCTTTGCAGGCGCTTCAATTTCTTTTAATTTCAAATAATATTTTGTATCGTAAGAATATTTGTCATAAACCTGGCCGTATCCTTCCTGCACTAAAATAAAATTTGCGTTTGTATTGTTTACGTAAATATAGCGCAAAAGCCGCTTGTATTTGTCGCGGTTTGTCAAATCGTTTTCAAGATAGACTTCTTTCTGAAAAGTCAGATTGCTCAATTTTTCTTTTGCTTCTTTGTAATAGCAAACACCGCGTTCAGGCGTATCAATTCCGCTCAAGCGGACGCGTTCGGTATTATTCAGCGCAATTGTATCGCCATCAATAACTTTAGTAACTAAAAACGGGCCTTCTAAATTTGGATTTGCGGCTAAGTATCCGGAAGTGCAGCCGCTGACTAAAATAACTGCAAATATTGCAAAAACCTTAATCAACAATGCCATCAGGAGTCACTTTGAAAACTGCTTCTCCCTCTGGCAGGCTCGGGCTGTCCACCAGCCGCGCGATTCGTTTTTCCGCCTTGCTCTTTCGCAAATAAAGCCTGAAAGTTGCGCTGTGGCCGAGTATGTGGCCGCCGATTGGCCTTGTTGGGTCGCCGAACATTAATCCTGGGTTTGACATTACCTGGTTTGTAACATAGACTGCAATGTTGTTTGTGTCAGCAAGCTTGTGCAGTGTTGAGAGATGCCTGTTTAATTTTTGCTGCCTTCCGGCTAAAGTTCCGCGGCCTGTGAATTCCGAGCGGAATAAGCTTGTGAGCGAGTCAACAATTACAATCTTTATATTTTTGTCTCCGATTAGTTCCTGAGCCTGCTCTGCAATCAGCATCTGGTCGTCAGAAGTGTAAGCCTTTGCAATAATTATGTTCTTGAGAACTTTTGCCGGATCTAATCCTTTTGCTTCTGCCATTTGAACAACGCGCTCTGGCCTGAAGGTATGCTCACAGTCAATTACAAGCGCGCCGCCTTCAAGTCCGCCTTTTTCAATTGGGAGCTGGACATTTACAGAGAGCTGCATTGCAATCTGCGATTTCCCGGAGCCCCATTCTCCGAAGCATTCTGTGATTGCCTGCGTTTCCAATCCGCCGTTTAAAAGCGTGTCAAAAGTTTTTGAGCCTGTTGTCAAATGGCCGACTTCCTTTCGCCTGTCCAAAAACTTGTCAGCAGTCTCAAAGCCCATGTCGCATTCCTGCTTTGCAATCATGATTATTTTCTTTGCTTTTGCCTCGGTTATCTCGGCAATTTCGGATAATTCGCCGGCTGACATTACTGCAATTGTCCTTATTTCCTTGAATCCGGCTTCCTCCAGTTTTTTCGCAGTTGCAGGGCCGATTCCGGTAATTGCCTCTAAGCCTGATTTTGATTCTTCTGCTGACTCTTCAGATGTTTCAGCTTCCTGTTCAATTGGTTCAACTTCTTCCCGTTGTTTTGCTGCCATTCTATTCACCTACCAAAATTTTTGCCTCTTCGGCTGCGTTGATATCGCGTATATTATAAACATTCATCTCGAGGCGGCCAAATTGTGCATTGTCCTTTATCCTGCCCTCGAAAACTTTTTCCTCGCCGACAAGGGAATTGAGCTTTTGCTTTACCCTGTCCTTGTCAGCAGCCGCGTCTTTTGCACTCATGCCAAGGAGCTTTTCAGCTGTATCTCGAAATAATGCTGCCCTTAATGTTCCGCTCCCGTCATCAATAGCAAGATTTAGTATTAATAGTTTATCGGGGTTTATTTTTCCGCACTTCTGGCAAATTCCGGATTCGGCTTTTTTCTTGCAGTTCGGGCACATGTCATAGACAAAATTTTCCCCGAATGTTGAGACAACAGCTGCCTTCAGCTCAACCAAATCATCGGCTTTGACAGCAGAAATGGGAACTCGCTTTGCAGTTTCCTTTTTGATTTCAGGAAGCGTGATTCCGGCCGGATTAACTGTAACTTTTGCGCGGTCGTTTACGGTTATTTCAATTCCTTTCAGGCCCTCCTTTGTGTAGCCGTTTTCAATTTTTAAAATATCGCCCTCTTTAATCTGGGAAAGCAAATCTGTTTTTTCATTCCACAAAACCAAGCGAGTCGATCCAGTTCCGTCATTGACAATCAGGTTTGCAACTTTTCCTGAGCGGCCGTTTGAGTTGAATTCCTTGACCTCATACTTGTTTACAACGCGCGCTGCGAGATTCACCGGCTGCTGCGGCTGCAGTTCAGAGATTGTAAATACTCCAGATGGAACTTTTGGAAATTCGTCTTCGCGGTAATCTTCCGGATTTTCAATCAGCAAGCCGCGGTTTCCGACATGCACTTCCAACCTTCCGTTTAATCCCTCGCGAACATAGCCACTTTTTACTTTGATCACTTTGCCGACATTTACAATTCCTTTTTCAATCTTTTCAATATCAGACATATTCCACAGAACTACGCGGCCAACTCCGGTTGGATCGATTACCTCTAAATTAGCAACCTTGCTTTTTGTTCCTGTTTTTGTTGTGAATTCGCGCGGCCCGTAAATCGCCTTTATGCGGCCCATGACATTTACGGATTTCATTTCAGGATTGATCTCCTTGAGCTTTAAAATTGCCTCGACAACGTGGTTTCGCGTTTTAACCCCGAGCTCGTTTGCAACAATATAAGCCGCGCCTTCCTCTGAAACCAAGCCGGATAACTCGCGCTGCTTGGTGCGGATGCGCAAAAGAATTTCTTCCTTGCTCATGCCTGTTTTTACAGAAATAATTTCAAGTAATTCTTCAATTCCAGCCATCTTTTCCCACGAGGGTTTGTTCCAAAAGCTAGTATAAATAATTTTTTTAACTCTGTACCCCTCGCTTGGGTTAATAGAAAGTTAGCCTTAAATAGCCCAAGGTACATCTGTAGGATACTTCTTGAGGTTTATAAAGAGAGAATGAACGCTCTAAAAACTATAGTAACAGGGGGGCAGGCTTTATTGGAAGCCGTAAGTTCAGCTTTTTTGCTTCGCAACACAAAGCGAGGGTGTGTGGAAGCGCACACCCCCAAAAGTGGAGGATGGACACATCGTTCACCCTCGCTTTGTGAACCTGGGAAAAACAAAGGTCTCGGTACTCCGAGCACGAGGGGTCAGAGCGGTAAAAGAAAATGGAAAGAGCACTTGTAACAGGCGGAGCAGGCTTTATTGGCAGCCATCTAGTAGACTGTTTATTGAAAGACGGCCACGAAGTTACTGTAATTGACAATTTTTCAAACGGCAGAAAGGAGAATTTGGAGCACCACAAGGGCAACAGCAAATTAAGGGTTGTAGAGGCAGATGTTGCGGATTTTGACAAAATTGAGCCTTATTTCAGGGGAGTTGACTGGGTTTTTCATTTGGCTGCGCTTGCAGACATAGTTCCCTCAATAAACGAGCCGCGAAAGTACTGGAGGTTCAATGTGGACGGAACAGTCTCAGTTTTAGAGGCGGCAAAGAAAAACGGGGCCAAGAGATTTATTTACACAGCTTCTGCTTCCTGCTATGGAATTCCAAAAAATTATCCGACAAAAGAAACAGAAGAGATTAAGACAGAGTATCCTTATGCGCTGACAAAGTATATCGGAGAGCTTTGCGTGCTGCACTGGGGTAATATTTACAAATTGCCGGTTGTTTCTTTAAGGCTGTTCAATGTTTACGGGCCGCGTTCAAGGACTTCCGGGGCATATGGGGCGGTCTTTGGGGTTTTTCTTGCGCAAAAACTGGCAGGAAGGCCGTTTACTGTTGTTGGAAACGGAGAGCAGACAAGGGATTTTACATTTGTCAGTGACGTTGTAGAGGCCTATATCGCAGCGGCAAAATCAGATGTGAAAAATGAGGCAATGAATATCGGGACCGGAAACCCGCAAAGCGTAAACACGCTTGTAAAATTGCTTGATGGAAAAGAAATAACTCACATTCCAAAAAGGCCGGGCGAGCCGGATGAATCACAGGCGGATATTTCAAAGGCGGAAAAACTGCTGGGATGGCAGCCGAAAATAAGTTTTGAAGAGGGAGTGAAAATTATGCTGGACAATATAGATTACTGGAGAAGCGCACCCGTATGGGATGCGAAATCAATAGAAGTGGCGACAAAAGACTGGTTCAAGTATTTGGCACATGACTAACGGAAAAATTTTGGAATTGGAAGATCTTGAGAAAAAAATAGCGGAGCTCAAGAAGCAGGGAAAGAAAGTTGTGCAGTGCCACGGGGTATTTGATTTGCTGCACGTTGGGCATTTGAGGCATTTTAAGCAGGCAAAGAAGTTCGGGGATATTTTAGTTGTGACAATTACGCCTGACAAGTATGTCAACAAAGGGCCTCATCGGCCGGCTTTTCCTGAAAAAATGCGTGCAGAAGTTTTGGCATCGCTGGACATTATTGATTATGTCGCAGTAAACAAATGGCCAACCGCCATTGAAACAATAAATCTGCTCAAGCCGAATTTCTATGTAAAGGGGGACGAATATGAAAAAATTGAGAATGACAGGACCAAGAAAATACTGGATGAGGAGCAGGCGATAAAATCTGTTGGTGGTGAAATAAAATTCACAAACGATATTGTTTTCAGCTCTACAACCCTGCTCAACAAGCACATGAATGTTTTCACAGAGGAAATTGAGAATTACCTCATTGATTTCTCAAAGAAATACGGCGCGCAGCAAATAATTGACTATCTGGACAAGGTAAAAAACATGAAAATTCTTGTGATAGGGGAAACGATAATTGACGAATACCAGTATGGGACAGCACTGGGTAAGGCCGGAAAGGAACCAATAATTGCCCTCGAATATATTGACACAGACAAATTTGCAGGCGGAACTCTTGCAATCGCAAACCATCTCGCCGGCTTCTGCGACAACATTTCGCTCTTTACACTGGTCGGCGACAGGGACGCGCAGGAAGATTTTATTGAGAGCCACCTGAACAAAAAAGTGCAGAGAATATTTCACAAGAAGAAGAATTCACCAACAATTGTGAAGAGGAGATTTATTGAAATGCCGCGAAAGCTGGCACAGGCAAAATCGCTGAAGAAACTTTTGGAATTCTACGTAATCAACGGAGAGGAAACAGATGCAGAGCAGACGAAAAAACTGAAATCGGAACTGGAAAAAATAATCCCGCAGTATGATTTGGTGATTGTTGCTGATTTTGGGCACGGAATGCTCAACAAAGAGCTTAGGGATGTGATTGTTGAAAAATCCAAATTCCTTGCAGTGAATGCGCAGTCAAATGCCGGAAATATGGGGTACAATACAATTTCAAAATATAAAAAGGCGGATTACATCTGCATTGACGAGCCGGAAATAAGGCTTGAAAACAGGGACAAATATAAGGAACTGCCGGAGCTAATGAAGGAAACTGCCAAAAAACTGGCGGCAAAAAAAACAGTTGTCACCTGGGGAATAAACGGATGCTACTGCTATGCTGAAGGAAATCTGATCCGAGTCCCTGCTTTTTCAGAAAAGGTTTTTGATACAATGGGCGCAGGCGATGCATTTCTTTCAATAACCGCCCCATTGGCGGCAAACAACACACCGATGGAAGTGATCGGTTTTGTAGGAAATGCCGTCGGGGCCATGAAAGTGAGGACAGTCGGAAACAAGGAGCCGATTGACAAAGTTTCGCTTTACAAGTACATCGATTCGCTGTTGAAATGGTAAAGTTCAAAAACGTTTTAATAACAGGGGGAGCTGGCTATGTGGGCAGCGCTCTAGTCCCGCGTCTTTTGGAAAAAGGATACAGTGTCACTGTTTATGACCTATATTT
>Ga0209541_10018287_pt1 | contig 10160 bp, 8 predicted proteins | sample RifCSPlowO2_01_FD_184027 | JGI IMG/M metagenome (GOLD analysis project Ga0209541, IMG submission 184027) | Groundwater microbial communities from Rifle, Colorado - Rifle CSP2_plank lowO2_0.1 (SPAdes) (version 2) | ecosystem: Environmental > Aquatic > Deep subsurface > Groundwater | place: Rifle...
AATTTCTGAGCGTGGGTCAATCCCCATCTTATCTTGAATCCTGCCAACTAATTTATCATCAATGCTCATTTTTACCTTCCCCTACTACTAATAAATAACAACTCAGTTATAAATATTTTGAGAAAAGTTATTAAGTAAAGAAGAAAACCAGATATTGATGGAATATTGTATTATTATTCGAGGACCCGCAGGAGTGGGAAAAACAACAATAGCTAAAGAATTAGCTAGAAATCTTAATGCAGATTACTTCTCATTCGATGAGATAATGGAGACCAACAAATTAGATACTATCGTTGGGGATGGCATTCCTTCAAAAAATTTTGTAAAAGCCAATAAACTCATTCTTGATTTAATTAGAAACAAAAAAAGAGTTGTTCTTGATGGATGTTTTTACAGGAAAAAACAAATAAATAACCTTTTAAATAATCTTAAAACAAAAGTGCATATCTTTACATTAAATGCCGATATTACTGAATGTTCAGAAAGAAATAAGACGCGCATAAATCCATTAGCAGATGAGGACATAAAACAAGTTCATAATCTCGTTTCAAGAATAAAAATTGGAATAATGATTAATACTGTTGGAAAAAGTATTAAACAAATTGTTTCAGAAATATTAAATCACATGAAGTGTTGAACCTCTTTCTCTATGTCTACCCAAGTAGGACATAAGATTACATCTAATTTAGAAGTAGTATTATCAGAACGAGAATATAAAAAGATTCTCCCTCTATAATCATGACGCATATGTGAAAGCAGATCAATATTATCATCAACAATTCCCGTAACTTCTGGAAACATATCTGAAAGTTTTTGAGCTTTCCACTCTAAACCGTTCATTGAAGAAATGACTTCTTTATCAGGAAAACCATATTTTCGAAGCCATCTTTTAGTTCCCTTTACTGTGCTCTCAGGTCGATTTGTCAAATAACACACCACTGGAATTCTCTGCATTACTTCTATTGATTCTTCAATGACAGGAATTTCTAGTTTTGCCTCATTAGAACTTACATGCGCTTCAACCCATCTATAAGCAGTATCAAATTGCCAATATGGAACATCTTTAACAAAACGATATTTTTTAATAATCTCTTCAGCATTAAGCCCTTCCGGATTTCCATACTTCTATTTTAGTTTTTACCCCACCGCTCTGCGGTGATTGGGGTAAATATAATAAAGCATAAACTATAATTCAGTTGAATGCACGTTGAAAGAGCAGCACACTGCACTTATCGCATAAGGTACCATATGATCATGTGTGTTAAATACAGAAAGAAGTTACTGCTTGAACAAGGCAGGATAGAGTTTCTAAAAGAAATAATGCAAGGACTTGCATTAAGGTATTACTTCAAGTTTGAAGCAATAGGCATAGATGAAGATCATCTTCATGTTATTGTAGGAGCAGCTCCAAAATACTCACCATCACAAATTATGGGTACATTAAAAAGCTGGAGTGCAAAATTAATATTCAAAAAATATCCATACCTAAGAAAGGAACTCTGGGGCGGGGAGTTTTGGAGCGATGGAGGTCATATTGATACAGTAAGTGAATATGGTGGATTAGACAGAATCAAAAAATATGTCAAAGAACAAGGACGCGATGTTAATCAATTAAAATTATCAGAATTTTAGACATACCCCGCCCCTAAGGGGCGATTGGGTAATTGATTTACCTGTGGTTATGTTTTCTTTTATTGTTTGTTTGACTATTTCACAGTGTCCCCAATACAGCCATTTGCCGCTAATGTTGTGCACTAAAAAACAGCGCGTGGGTGGGGCGTGAAATATTCTTTTTCCAGGCTTTGTGAATGAGAATGTTTTGTTCTTGAAATTTTCACTCGTGAACGCTTTTTTGAGGTGTTTCTTTAAGTCTAATTCTTTTGGAAAACCTTGTTCTGTGGTTATCTGTAATGTATCGTTGAATTATAAAATCCAGTTAGTATTTTATAAGCCTCGAAATGAGTTCTGTTATCGCAGCGAGCTGCGAAGCATAGACTCATTTCTCCCATTCGATGAGGTTGTCTATAGCTTTCATATTTTTTTTGAGATTATAAGACTATCTTGGGGTTCAGCCTATAAGCCCTACAAAACCTTTAAAAACAACCCTAAATCTGCCTATAGAGTTGACCCCGTAGCATAGCCTGGTGGTGCGTACGTGCTTAGAAGCTCATGCTTAAAGCTACGAAACTGATATGCCATTAAGGCTAGGACATCGTAAACGTGATAAGCGTCGATAGAGGTCCGGAGTTCAAATCTCCGCGGGGTCACTTTATTTCTCCTCTAAAATATTCTTTAGACACGCTATGTTGCAGCCAGTTACACTAGGCGAGTCGTACTCACGCGAAGTTTCTTCGCTAGTCGCGTTCGGCACTGCCTCGCGACCAAGTGGGGTATAAAGCCTCACGATATTATTCTCCATGTATGTATTTGATAATATACTATTTCCACACACTATTTTGCACTCGCTAAATGTTTAAATATCGGTATCGACCGTCACGTGCTTAACACTGTAACGAGGGATTGAACATGAAAAAAGAGTTAATGATTCTAATGGCGGTATTGCTTCTTACTGCGGCGTGCGTTCAGCAGCAAAAAACTGACGAAGAAATTGATTTAATCAAAGAATTGCAAGATATTGAGCGTGAATTAAGCAATGGCTCTAACGATACGCTGAATGAACTTGATGAACTTGAAGATTCGCTTGTCACGGGCGCGAGCACGGCTGACATAGATGCACAAGATGCCGAATCGACCGTCGAAGATGTCGTTGAAGATCTTCGAGAATCTCTTGAAAACAACGAGGAACTTGATACCTCCACATTACAACGCATCGAAGTTGAAGAGACTGAAATTGTTGACCTGAAGATCGATGCAACTGATGAGGATGCAGATCCACTGACGTTTTTATTTTCTCCACCGCTTGATGAAGCTGGAACATGGACGACAACCTATGGCGATGAAGGAGAATATGTTGTTACTATCGCCGCAAGCGACGGGACGAATACTGTCGAGCAGAACGTGCTTCTTGTCGTCAAAAAGAAGAATGTTGCACCTGAAGTTTCAAATGTACCTGAAGTACTCGCAGTGGACGAAGGCGCTGATGTTTCAATATCACCGGACATCGTTGACAAAAACAGCGATGAGGTTACGGTCGTATTCTCTGAACCATTAGACGAGAATGGTGAATGGACGACGGATCATACCAGCGCCGGCGAATACGTCATTACTGTTACGGTATCTGACGGTGAAACGCAGACTGAAAAAACCACAAAACTTACGGTTCGCAATGTCAATGTTCCGCCCGAAATTACAGGTCTTGAAGACAGCATCACTGTCAAAGAAGGCGAAACAGTGACAATCCAGCCAAGCACCAGCGATCTGGATAATGATAAAGTTGAACTTACGCTCTCTGAACCTGTTGGAACTGATGGTGTTTGGGAGACAACGTATACAGACAATGGCGAATATGTCGTCACGGTCACCGCGACGGACGGAAAAGACACCGTCAAGAAAGAAGTGAAAGTGACTGTCACTGACGTGAATGTTCCGCCTCAGATCATCGGTATTAAGAAAGGCTAATACTATGGACTACCCGAGAAGCATACGTTATGGTATTTTTTTTATTTTCTTACTTTTTTCTGCGACAATTGCATATGCATTGACTTTTGATTATCTTGAGGGCGACCTTATACGATTGATTCCTGAAGCAGCTGATGACGATAATGATAATGTCACGCTGCGTTATACTGCTCCGTTGAATGACAGCGGCGAATGGCAGACGGGATATGACGACGCAGGAACGTATGAAACGACGATCATCGCGGACGACGGCGAAACAACAACAGAAGAAAAAGTAACTCTTGTTGTCGGCAATCGGAACCGCGCTCCTAAAGTACAGGCTGACGATGTGACGGTTGAGGAGACAGACATCGTTGAAGTTGTTCCTGATGCAGAAGATCCCGATGAAGATCCGATCACTCTGCGTTATTCTGAGCCTCTTGATGCAAACGGCCGATGGCAGACGGATTTCGGCGATGAAGGCTCGTACAAAGCCACGGTGACAGTGTCTGATGGCGAACTTGAAGCGTCTCAGACGTTTAATGTTACTGTGCTTCGCAAGAACAGGCCGCCGCGCATCGTGTCGTCGACGCCCGATCAAAACCAGCTTACGATCGATGAGACTGACTCTATACGCTTTTCGATCACTGTGGATGACGAAGAGACTGATGATCTTGATATCCGATGGCTTGTTAATGACGCAGAAAATGCAAGCGGAAAGATTTTTACGTATCAGACTGATTACGACAGCGAGGGAATAACGATCATCACTGTTCTTGTATCTGACGGTGAGGATGAGGTTTCTCAAGAATGGGAAGTAACCATCAATAATTTGAATCGTGCCCCTGCTCTTGACATTGACGATATGACGGTCGATGAGAATGAAACTATTGACTTACAGTTACCTAATCTCGACGAAGATGGCGATCCTATTGATTATGCGATTACTTCACCGCTTGAAGATGGCGTGTGGATAACAACATTTGACGATGCGGGTGTGTATCCAGTGACGATCACTGCAACTGACGGTGAGGTTACGATCACTGAAGAGATTATTGTTACGGTCAACGATGTTGATCGTGCACCTGAATTTTTGGAATTAGCGGATCGTTATATTTTTGAGAATGAGACGCTTTATACAGAACTGGATGCGGTCGATCCTGACGGTGATACTGTCACATTTACCGTGACCGGAATTGAGGCGCGCATTGAGGATGACACATTACTCTTTGAGCCGACGTATGATACGGTGTCATTGCCCGATAATTTTATCACGAGAATGGTGCGCCGCATACGTCTGGACAAGTACATTTATTCTTCTGAGATGAAAGAGCTTGTGACAGTTGAAGCGTGCGGCAAAGACAGGTGCAGTGCACAAGAGTTTACGCTGACGGTTCAGGATGTCAATCGACTGCCGATTGTTGAGCCGATCGAGTCATTGTACCTGAGCGAAGGCGAGTATCTTGAAATCAAACCCAACGCAAGCGATGCTGATGGTGATTATATCTCGTTTACAATCGGTGAACCTGTTGGCAAAGGATGGCAGACGGATTTTACGAGCGAAGGAGAATATTATGTTCCTGTCACGGCATACGACGGTAAGAATGGCGTTAATACAACGGTGCGTGTTGTTGTCCAGAATACAAATCAACTTCCTACATTCGGTGAATTGCGCGATACATCGGTGACTGAAGGCGAGGTATTATCATTCAGTGTCGTTGCGTCGGATCCTGACGGCGATAATATCACGCTGATTGCGGAAGATCTTCCTGAAGATGCAGCATTCAGCGATGGCGTGTTCTCATGGACGCCGCCGCATATAACTGCATCGAAAGGCGAAACAGCTCAGATTATTGTGACGTTCAGCGCGACCGATGAGCGTATCCTTCGTTCCAATGACAGCAATTCAACACTTGTGAAGAAGTCAGTTGCGATTGATGTGACGGATGCTAACCGGGCGCCCGTTATTACCGCATTCTCGCCGCCGGAAACGATTCTTGCTTTTGTCAACCAGCCGGTTGTTTTTACCGCGAATGCATTTGATCCGGACGGTGACGAACTTCATTATTCCTGGAAATTTGGAACGTTTGACGGCGTTGAGGGCAAAGAAGCGGTTCGACGAAAGTTTACATCGCCCGGACAAAAACGTGTGTATCTGACAATCAGCGATGGTGAACAGGAGACAGAATATACATGGTTCATCACGGCCGGACGGCCGAAGAAAAGTTATCTTGACAGCCTGAACCAGACGCAAGTGCAGGTTGTTGAGTTGGCAGCGACGGGTTAATATAGAAGCTTTTTACATTCGTTCTCATGCGCATCAAAAAACTTGGCAGCCATGCGTCTCATGATTTAGCATTTGACGTTATTGAGAAATCGAAGCAATCCATCGTTTTTGTTGAAAGCAAGCAGAGCGCTGAGAAAACTGCTGAGGAAATCGCGCGGTTAGTGCGCAAATATAAAAAGAAGAATGAAGCGCTGCGGAAACTGGCTGATGACATCCGCGATGCGCTGGGCAGTCCGACGAAGCAATGCATTCGTCTTGCGGAATGCGTCGAACAGGGCATCGCATTTCATCACGCTGGGTTGGTTGCACAGCAGAGAGAATTGATCGAGGATGCGTTTCGGAAAGGGGTTATTACGACGATCTGTGCGACGCCGACGCTTTGTTTATCTCCACATACTAACGTATGGCATGGTGTATCTGAAACCACTGTATCTGCATTAAATGTATCTCATCCACTTCTTGTGCTTTCAAATAATAGCTTCATTCATCTTAAACCCGAACACATCCAACGTAATTTAAATCTTCTAAAACTTGTTCAAATAAAGTCCGTTTCTGGTTATTCTATCGATGTGACTCCTTCTCACAAAATGCTTATTAAAAGAAATAATGAAAAAATTGTAATTCCAGCCGAAAAGATCAGATTAACCGATAGAATAGCTACAATTGGCAAGATAAATATTGATCATCCACGAAATCCGACAATCAAGGACTTTGTAGCACATGATTTGAACTACATTTTTGATCCGCAGTTATCATACTTTATAGGAGCAATGCTCGGGGATGGTTATTCGGGTGCATCAGGCAAAGAAAAAATGATCATTTTTAAATCTCAGCCGATGATTGTTGGCAGAGATCCTGAAATATTTAATACTGTAAAAGATGTTTGTGTAAAACTTAACATTAGCACGAGAGCTCAAAATTCTTATCATGGAGTACCACAGCTCATTATGGGTAAAAATAAATGGTTTAGAACCTTCTTAGTCAACTGTGGTATTGAGCAACGTGATAAAAAATATATATCTGAAAAACTTATGATCATGAATTCAGATAACATTGTTTCGCTGCTTCGGGGTTTATTTGACACTGATGGATACGTTCGAAAAAATGTTTGTGTTGGTATTAGCAGCGTTTCAGAACAGCTTATTCGTCAAATACAGAAGCTCCTTCTTAGATTTGGCATTGTTTCATTTATTCGGAAGCGAAATGGCAGTGTCATGAACATTTATAATAAAGAATACAAAACACTTCCATGCTTTGAGCTATCTATATTTCAAAATAAAAGCATTGTTGACTTTTACAGATATGTTGGATTCAATTTACAGCGGAAGCAAGATACACTTTTAGAACTTGTAAGTAAAATAATCTCGAATGTTCGTTATATCTCATGCAATTCCTGTCATTACAAAATATATAAAGATATTTTTTCTGGAAGAACTAAAGATCAACAAAGTTGGGGTCTCTTAAAATTAAACGTTATAAATACTTTGGGGTCCTATGGCGAACTGTCCTCAAATAAGCTGAAGAATATCTTAGAATTTACACCTCGAGCGAAGGAAAATCGATTAAATCATCATTATGAACTCATTAAGAAACGTAAAATCGGCACTATCAGCAAAACAGAGTGGTTTTGGAGTTTGAATCAGATAGGCGCTTGGATTTATCATAATCTCATTAAAGATAACAAAAGCATTATCGAATTTTTCAAGCTTAGAAACTGTCCTTTATGCAATACTGAGCTCCATTGGATTGTTAAGAAAACTTGGCGAAGTTCTGATTTTGATGGTGATCTATTCTGGGATAAAGTTAAATCAGTAACTGAAGTTGAGAGTCAGCCTGAAGTTTATGATGTTGTTTTACCTCATAATCCACAGAACGATCATATGTTTGTGGCTAATGGTTTTGTTGTTCATAATTCATACGGTGTCGACACTCCAGCGTATCGCGTCATCATGAAAACGCTGAAACGGTATGGTACGGGTTCCTGGGGCATGAATTGGATTCCGGTGCTTGATTATCTACAGTGCGCGGGCAGAGCTGGACGGCCGAATTTTCACGATGATTACGGTGAGGCAATCGCTATCGCGAAGAATGATGTTGAACGCGATGAGATTGTTGCACAATATGTTCACGGGAAACCGGAATCAATATTCAGCAAGCTTGCCGTTGAGCCGGTGCTGCGGACGTATGTGTTAAGCTTAATTGCGATCGGTTTTGCACGAACGAAGCAGCAGCTTATTACGTTCTTTGGAAAGACTTTTTGGGCGCACCAGTATAAAGACATGATTCAGCTGGAACGTATCATTGACAAAATGCTGCTTCTGCTTGATAAATGGGGTTTTATCCTACAGAATAAACTGGATGATTTCGTGTCTGCGGATGAACTTGGAAAAGATCAGACGATTCGTGCGACGCCGCTTGGAAAACGGGTTGCTGAACTCTATTTGGACCCATTCACGGCATTTCATCTCATCAAGGGTATGCGGACGCTGAAAGAGAAGATGTACTCTGATTTTGGCATCCTTCAATTGATTTCATGCACGCTGGAGATGCGACCGCTGCTGAGGATGCGTGTCAAGGATCATGAGTTTGTGCAGGCTGCTTTGCTCGAGCATTATAGTGACCTGCTGATGATGGAGCCGAGCACGTATGATCCGACGTACGATGATTTTGTTGACAGCGTGAAAACAGCTTTGTTTTTCATCGAATGGATTGACGAGAAAACTGAAGAAGAGCTGCTTGAGATGTTCAATATTCGTCCTGGCGAAAGCAGGACGAAGATCTCGAATGCGGATTGGCTGCTGTATGGATTGTCTGAATTGCTGCCGCTGATGAACATGCATGAGCGCGTTGCAGACATTAAGAGAATGCGCATCCGTGTTCAGTATGGTGCGAAAGAAGAACTGCTGACATTGCTGCGGCTTGACGGTGTTGGACGCGTTCGCGCGCGTAAACTGCATCGTAATGGATTGAAAGATTTAGGCGCACTGAAAAAAGTAGATGAACTGACCCTTTCGTCCATTGTCGGCAAAGCGATTGCGCAGAAAATCAAGAAACAGTTGGGCGAGGAGAATGATGTGGTTCTTGGCGTCCGTAAAGGGCAGATGGGATTAGCGAAGTATGACGCGGAGTAAACTCATTTTTAGTTTACTTTCCATTCATTTCACGACGCGCTTCCCGATGAGCGAGATGCAGCGGTTCGGGCAATTTATGTGGATATCGCACGCTTTCACGAACAATCTTGAGTGCGGTTCCGCAGCTGATAAAGTGGCCGGGAGAAATGTAAATCGGCTTTGCATGCTCGCGTGTTTTCATCTCGAATCCGCGCAATTCTTTTTCGACGTACACTTTACCATGTTCGATGTTTCCGATGAGAATACTCTGTGCGATACCGATTGTCGGGCGGCTGATCACTAAGCCGAAATGTGACGCTAATCCGCATCTCCTTGGATGCAGGATGCCCTGACCGTCGACGAAAATGATGTCCGGCTGTGTTTTCAATTTGCTGAACGCTTCGATCATCGCAGGCAGTTCACGATAGGCCAGAAAGCCGGGAATGTAGGGGAAAGATGCGGGAACAACTGCTGTCTGCTTTTCGATGACTTCCATTGTTTTTGCGTCGCAGACAACGATGGATGATATGACGTCGTTTTTGCTGTACGACTGGTCGATTCCGGCGAGCGTGTCAAATTGCTTGAATGAGTCCTGGAGAACTATTTTTTCGCTTAATTTTAGCTGTTCTTCTTTGAGCTTGTGGACGTCGATCATGGCTGTTTTTTTGCGGGTTCTCTTTTAAATCTATCTTATTGCTGTACCCATTAGTGAATAATAATTTCGTCGTAAAACTGTTGTTTACGCAAAGTGCTCCACGCGAAGTTACCTTCGCCAGTTGCGCTCAGCACGGCTTCGGCAACTTTGCTAGTCACGTTCGGCTGTCACGCGAAGTTGCCTTCGCTAGTCACGCTCATTTCATTCGGTGACTGCCTCGTGACCACTTCTATGGTGGCGGTCGATCACACGCAAATCAAGATTTGCCAGTTGCGTTCACTCCGCTCGGCAACCAACTGCTGTTGTGCCCTCCGCTCGATGCTTAGAAGCTTGTGCTTCAGGCACATTCAGCACGTTATCTGAATGTTCGCGTGTCGACTGCGGTCTCATCGACGCTCCGCGTCACAGAGAATAACAGTTTTACTCTTATTCCCCTCCTCGGCTTCTATGAGAATTTCCACACAATACGGACATATAGTCCGCACGTCTGGTTTTTTTGTGTTTGTGCAATCTTTAAATATCACCTTGTATTTATACGTTACGGAAGTGG
>Ga0209541_10018288_pt1 | contig 10160 bp, 12 predicted proteins | sample RifCSPlowO2_01_FD_184027 | JGI IMG/M metagenome (GOLD analysis project Ga0209541, IMG submission 184027) | Groundwater microbial communities from Rifle, Colorado - Rifle CSP2_plank lowO2_0.1 (SPAdes) (version 2) | ecosystem: Environmental > Aquatic > Deep subsurface > Groundwater | place...
GGTTTCATATTCCTCAGCAATGAATTCAAGCAATTTGCGCGCATGTTGGTTGCGAACAGGCCTTTCCTCCTCAAATGCAAATATTTCAGTTTGCACAGCCTCCCTTACAATTCCGCTTCCAGTGCTTGCAAAGGGCTCAATCGCAAATGCGGTTTCATCCTCCAGCTTGCGCGCATCATTGCTTGCTGTATTAGGAATTGAGGGCTCCGCATGCTGGGTGTATTGCCCAAGCCCGTGCCCGGACAAATTTGAAATTGGTTTAAAGCCATAGGCGGAAATTGTCTTTTCAATTTCGCTTCCGATTGCACGCAGTTCAATCCCCGGCTTTGCCATTGAAACTGCCTTTTCCAATGCCTTCTCCGCGGCTTCCACCAATTTCCCATATTTTCCAGTAAAATCAAGGGTAAATGCACAATCCGCTATATACCCATCAACATGCACTCCGATATCCACTTTCAGCACATCATTTTCGCTTATTGCCGTTAAATCCTCAATAGAAGGGGTATAATGCGCTGCATTGTTATTAAGGCTCAGATTTACAGGAAATGCCGGCTTTCCCCCTATGTCTGCAATCTCCGCTTCTATTTTGGAGGCAATATCAAGCAGTTTTTGCCCTAGTTTAATGTGTTTTTGGGCATTTTCCTTCACTTCAGAAAGGATTTTGCCGGCTTTTATGTATTTTTCTGCCTCTTTTTGCTCCATACAAACTCACCAATTCCCCACGCCAGAAGCCTCCGCATTTATGCGGAGGTAAAGGCGTGTTCTGCATTAATTATTTTCCATTGTTTTATCACCATGCGAGCCCACGCCTTTAGGCGCGGGTAATTGACCCTAGCTTCCCTGCATGAAACAGCATTTCAATATGCGATTCATCTCCGGGAAAAATCTGGTCAAGCAATGCAATATGAATTATTGGTTTTGCCCCCCTTTTCTCATACCCAACAAGCCTTATATTGTCTTTTCCCACCAAGTCAAAAGAGAAGAGCATGCCTTTTTTGGATATTAACCTCAGATCCTTGTGCAGGTCAGACTTCATGGCATGTAACTTGCTGACATCCACTTCAGGATATTTCTCCCAGAATGAAATGCATTTTTTGTAAATATTTATGTTTTTTCTTTTGGTCAAATCCAAGGGCCTCTTCTCAGACATTAGTTTCAGGAACTTTAAATAAGTATCATACCCCGGCCCTGAAATTCTCCTCATTACCCCTACATTCTCATCAGCATAATCATAGGCAGGAATATGCAACCCATAGGTTTCAGGCTTTATCATGCCTTTGGCTACGGCCTCCCCCCATTTATTTAACAGAAAATCCAGATTTGCCTTTTGCATATGCTGATCAGGAGCAACCTTCACTGTTCTTGGCCTGCCTGCAATCATCACATCGAAAACATCCCTGTTTTTGATTATTAGCCTACTTTTTCCAACTAGGCTAAGATAATCCTTTGAGCGCATAGTTCCCCTTCTTATTGCCCTCTTCTGAAGAATCTTGACTAGCTCAGGCTGCATGAAAATTCTCTTGATTTGCCCTATCTTGCGCGCAGACAAGGCTGATTTCGCAATTTGCTTCTGCATTTGATCAGCCCCACCCCGAAAGCGTCTGCTGCTTGCCGCCCTGCAACAAATCCTCTTTAGTATAACCAAACTCTGAAATTATTTTAATAACAGCAGGAAGCAGCTGATTTGTTATGTAGTAATCAGCATCATAATCCCCCTGCTTTACAAATTCCTCCAGCTCCGCTTTCTCGGAAATGCTCTTTCCCGCGCGCGTAATAATATATCCGATTATGCTTCCCACATCCAGCTGCTTCCCGCGGTTTATTGCTTTCTGCGCTGCCGCTGTGTGCGGCCCAATTGCCTCATATGATTTCAGGGGCTTTTTTATTTGAGTGAAAGTAACAAGCTCCTCTTTCGGCACGCTTCCCGAGCGCAGCCATGCAATCCTCTCCTTTACAATTTCAATCGCCTTCTGGGGGTTTCCTTCCTTCAATACCGCCTCAATCACTTCCTTCTGGGTTTTCTTTGCAATTACCGCCCAGTCCCTCCTCACATACTCAAATCCCACAATTTTCAGCTTTCCCTTCTCATCAATCAGCGCATATCTTTTTTTTGCAGCCTCTTGTTCCCCAGTACCGCGCTTTGTTACGAATATTCCCCTTGTATAAAAGCCTTCAATCTCCAGCTGCATGTTTCCGGGCAGTTCTGAATTTACTTTCTCAACAAATCTTTCAACATCCGCCTTTGTTTTATCCTTGGGAATTTTGAGAAATTCTGAGTCTGTATCGCTATAGATAACTACAAATCCTTCCCCCTCTGCTTTTTTTGCAACATCCTGCACATAACTCCTGCACCATGAAGTTACTGCCGCGGCGCATTCCCTTGAGTAATAGCGCGAGCGCGCATATGCCAAATATCCGTAAAACGAATTCAGGACAATTTTCAGCGCATACTGCTTTGCGTGCAGCTGCATGTAGGAAGGGGTTCCCTTCTCGTGCCTTTTCATTTCCGCGCGCAGCTCCATCCTCTGCTTGAGGACGCGCTTCAAAATGCTGCCGAAAAATCCCTCCTGCCTGTTGCAGAACCAGTTCCCTGTGGGGGAGGAATTTTTCTCCTTGCATTCCCCGTGCGCGCAATTAAGCGTTTCAGGGGAAATATTGTGCGATATTATTACTGTCGGATACAAACTGCGGAAATCAAGCACTGCCAAATTTTCATGCAATCCTGCAATTGGCTCTTTTACATAGCCCCCCACAAAACTCTGCATTATGCGCTGTTCCACTATCTCATCAGCAGGCCTGTTCGGAATCAGTTTGTTTGTGAGGAAGGATTCCCCAATCAGCAATGATTCAACAATATTTCCTGAAGAACTTCTTGAAACATCATGAAGTGTCTGTTTCGCAAGGAAGCACAATTCAATGCAGAGAGGCAAGTACTCGCACGCAATGCGCAATGCAGCCTTGCTGTCCTCCCTGCAATAATCAATAAGCTTCCCGAAATCCTTTCCCGAGCGCCACATCTCATTTATTTCAGTGTAATGGACCTTCTCCTTGCGCTCCCCGAATAACTGCTGCACTACGCTCTCAATATCATACTTAACCAGATTCAAATCCGCAAACCTTGAAAGCAGGCGCACAAGCGCATATGCATCCAGATGCTGCCTTCCGTGTATCCTCACAGAATTGTCCATCCCGTGGCGCTTTATTGCCGGTTCGGAACCATCAGCGCCCAAATTCAACTTAATCCCGTATTTCTGCGCCCTTTCCTTCAGATAGGGAAAATCAAAACCGTCCCCGTTGTATGTTACAATTACATCCAGATTCTTTTCATTCAATTTATTCACAAGCGCTGCAATCATTTCCTTTTCAGAAGCGCAGTGCATAACATCCTTCTCATTGTGCGCATACTGCTTTGTTGTAAATACTATCGCTTCCTCGGCATCCGCATAAGAGGCCATTATTATGGGATCCTGCTTCGCATCAGAGAAATGCCCGCCCTCGGTGTAAGTTTCCAAATCAAAAGAGCCTATTTTGAATTTCGGCTGCTCCGCAGAATCAGCAGATTTTATTTTATCAACAAATTTCTTCCCATCCTTCTCATTGAAAGAAAATTCAACAGCCCCCATTGGTTTAAGCTGCCTGTCAAGCAGATAGCGCCTTGCAAATGGAATGTCAAACTCCCTGCGCTCCTTTATGCAGGGAAAGGACGCAAGCTCCTCCCTCGCAGCAGTCAAATCATTAGTGTTCCTGAATTCAAGCTTTAGCGCGCCCTCCGCATTGTCCTTTTTCACAGCCTCTACAGAGAGTATTTTCGCCTGCTGCTCCCCGAAGGATTCCCCAAGCAGCTTTTTCCCTGCCTCTTCAATATTTCCATTGACTATTGCATAAAAATATGGCCTCAATCCCGCATCATAAAAGGTTTCAATCTTATTCCCGATGCGCACAAACAGCCTTATCTCTATCTCATTATTTTCATTCAATGCGGAATCCGCATCAATAAGCAATCCCCTAATTTCAGAAGGCATATACATATATTTTTAAAGAACAAATCTTATTTTAATTTGAGGTTTAGCATGCCAAGACCAGAGCACACAGCAAGGCCGGGAATGCCGGCAAGCCCCTTCTTTTCGGACATAAAGGCGCTTGAGTCAAGCATTCTGATGATTTCCCAGAAGATTGAATATTTGGTGAGGAATGAAAAAATCCTCAGCCAGAATCTTATTGTATTGAACAAGCGCCTGGGAGACCTTGAATCAAGGGTCGCTGAAGGCGGAATTGCCACAGGCGGAGAAGGAATTTCCTCCGGGGACGTTTCCGCGCTCCAGGAGAAAATTGACGCAATTTCCGCCTCATTGCTCAAATTGCAGCAGCGCACCTCAAAACTCGAAGAAATTATAAATGACATAAAGGATGATTATGCAAAGATTTCAGACCTCAAGGAATTGAAATATGTAATTGAAACAATAAGCCCATATGATATAAAGAAGAAAAGGCGCTGACCAGCGCATTTTTGCAACTGATAAAGTTAATAAGTTAATTGACTATCTTTTTATCAATGCCAGAAAAAATTACAGAAGAAGAAATCAACTCAATGATTGAAACCTGCATAAAGGCGGTTAATGAAGGCAAACATGTAACCCGAGAACAGAGGAGCATATTCACAACGATGCTTAGAAGAATTGGCAAATCAAGGGGCATAACATATCCGCAGTCTCGACAATACTTTAATCTGTTTTTCACTCCTCAGGGCATGCTGACGCTTGCTTCAGACTTGAAATTAGTAACCAAACCTGGGCATCGAAGATTTCTTGCACAAACAAAAATGCTAATTGAGATTGAAAGCAATTTGTTATCGCTAGTGCATGTCTTCCCACAAAAGTTTCGGGATTTTATTTTTGAGCAGACTAGCGGATCAATAGAAGCAAGGTGGAATAATTTAAGTAAATTGAGCGGAATGAATTTTTCAAAATTGTTGGCTTTGACAAAAAGAGCCGATGCCTTGGCTGATCAAATAGCATTTAGGAGAGGGCTAGGTAAAAAAGAAGAACTGCAAAAACGGCAAGCAAGATTAATTTTGCTTGAAGATAAGTTTAACGAGTTAAACGAGCAAACAGAGCAAGAGGCAGGTAGGATTGTATCTGCAATAAAAGGAAGGCTTGCAGCAGAATTTGCAAAGCCCGACATTAGAGAAAGATTAGTTAGCGCCCTTAAAGGAGCCGGGAGTGATGCAAGCAAAAGAGAAAAAGAAATTCTGCAAAAATATTTGAAAGCACATAATGAAAGGATAGTAAGGCAAAAACCAATCCGAGGAAGAATTCAATATAGATGAACAAACAAAAATAATTGGTGGAAAGCTAATCAACACTTGAAAGCGGGCTCCTCAGCTCAATCCTCTTTGGCATCTTGTTCTCGAACTTTACCGCGCAGTCCCTTCCTTCAATGATTTCAATTTTTGCATGCGCCTTCGCGCGCAGCGCCTTCGGAAGGTCCATCTCATTTTCCGCGCTCATAATTACAAAAACCTTCTTCTTTGCAAGCCGCTCAACAAGCTGCGAAAACTCCTGCGCCGCATCCCCCGTGCGCGCTTCGGAAAGCGCCTGCTGCGCCTCAGGAATAACCAATGCGCAGTTTGCTGTGCTTTCAGATTTAAGGATTGACTGCATAACTGAATTGTAAAGCAGCAATTTCCCCCGCGCATCAAGGTTCTGGATTTCCGCAATTGATGCAATTCCAATCCCTGAAATTCCCCTGAAGAGTTCGCTTGCATCAACTCCCGCGCAGAACAATCCGGGATAGCGCGCCTGCATCAGCATGAAGAACCTTATTACCCTATTAAGCTCCTTGCTGCTGATTCCAAGCTCCTGCATTTTTTTCCTTGCGCTGTAAACAATTTCAGAAATATCCGAGGCGGAGGTCTTTCTCATCAATTCATCAATTGTTTTCCTTAAAGATTTTTCCTTAATTCCAAAAAGCTCCATCAGCGAATTGGAAGAAACTGAATTCAGGTTTATTCCCAGATGCTTCCCGAGCTTAAGCATCCTTATGGGAAATCCCATTGCATCAAACTCAAGTTCAATCCCCTGCGCAGCAATGTCCAGGCTTCTCGGCCTTGAGAGCGCCCTGAAAGAAGTATTGCCCGAAAGGATGAGCAGGGGGATGGACTGCAGCATAAGGCCCTCGCAAATTAAGCGGACAGCAAAAGTCCTCTCGCTTTCGCTTCCCCGGCATACGAGCGCATGTGAAAAGAACTGCAATGGCTCGGAAACAATTCTGCCTTTCATGTCCTTCCCAAGGGCTATTTCCCTATCAAAGGCATTTTGCCCTTTGGGCTTTATCTCCTCCGCAGCGCCCATAAGCGAGCTGTAGAGCAGCGGGGAAACGAAAAACTCATTCTGCATCTGCCTGCTTGATTCGCCAAGTTCGTTAAGGGCAACATCGCATGAAGCGGCAATCTTTTTTATGGAGGAGGCGCGCGCATGCATAGAATCCGCGGTTTTCCCGGCTTCCTCAAAAAGCAATTCAGCGTTTTTTGCATAATTCGCCCCGCTGCTTAGCAGAAGGTAATTTGCCTGCGCGCCCTTAAGGTATTTCGTTATGAGCAGCGAGGGCGCATTCAGATTTTCCGCAAGCGCATGCAGGCTCTCAGCGCTGCAGAAAACCCTGCTCACTTCAAATGCAGCCCCTGAAGTTCTTCCCTGCTCATATATTGCAACAAGCAGGAAATCATCAGCGCCCGCAAATACCCTCGCCTCATGCCCCGCAATTGATAGTTCTGCAATCCCCTTCCAGCGCGCATTTTCAGCCATTTTCGCAACCCGCAAACTTATAAATTATAATACATTATATATAAGCGCCCGCATTATATAAATTTGCTTTTGGATGGGAAAATGGTTTCTGAAGTTGTAATTGACACGATAAGGAAGATGCTTGCCTCCGGCACGAGTGAGGAAAGCGTAAGTGGCATGCTTGCGGACATAGGATTGAGCAGGCAGGAAATTGAAGAGGCAATTTCAAAGGCGCGCGGGGCTGAGCGCGAAACTTCCGCACGCGCGCTTGAAGAGCTTCCGAGCGGGAGGATTGAAAGGCTGCCGGAGCATGTTGCGGAGCGCGTAAAAGAGCATTTGGAAGCGCGCTCCACTGAAGCAGAACTGCGCGATTTAATACAGCAGACAGCGCTTGAGGAGCACGGCTCGCGCCTTGGGGAAGTGAAGGAAAGGGTTGAAGATTTGCACAGAAAAGTGAGCGCACTGCACCCTGCTGCAGCAGAAAATTATGAGGACAGGCTTGCTGAACTGGAAGATGAGATAAAAACATTAAGCAGGGATGTAAAGGACATAAAGGCGCTGAGTTCCGCGCTCCAGCTCATCACAAAGAAAATCCTTGAAACCGACAGGGGCATTCTGGAAGCGTCGAAAAAGAGGAAATAAATAGGCTCCAATTGAGAAAGGTTTAAATTTAAATTAAATGATTCGGTAAATTATTTATGCTGCAAAAGTTTTGGGCAACCGAGTGGGATAATTTAGACCGCAGGCAACAACAGCAAGTGCTTGACTTAGCTCCCAAGATTGATATGTTCCGTGATCTCCCTTCAGGGACCAAAGACCTATGCCTGCTGGAGAATAGAAGGCCAATAGCAGCCATAGTATATCACATAAGGGGCAGAGTTTTAGATATAAGAGCGGTCACTTCCTCCACATCCAAGAATTTTTTTGAGCGCCACAGGAAGACACCCGCAGATTTTCTGATTTTGAAGGTATTGCGGGAAAATAAGCTGAAAGTGCATTATCTTGCAACGGGAAATGAAACCTCTTCCGCAGGGCGGAAATTCAGGGACAGGCTGATTAAAGATGGAATAATCAGGACAACACTATCCAATATTCTTTTAGGCAATGGCAAATACAGGGTTTTGTATCCCAAACCGGCCAATAAGCACCCATCATCCGGAAAAATCCCCAACTTTCTTGCCATCCGCAGGCGGCGCTAAATCATCTCTTGAAAACCTTTTTCATGCCGTCAATGAAATTCTTGCAGCCCTGCGAGACTATTGCAAAGGGGTTTGCGCCCGGCTCCTTTTCGCTCCAATCATATGCGAACGAAAGCTCAGGCACATTGGTTTTTGCCTTCTCCATTTCCGCAGCCTCCCTTGCAATATCCTCCCTTATTTCCTTTCCTGCACTTTTCCAAATCAGCAATGCAAGCGCAAGAACAGAGAATATTGCTGCAAGGATTATGTCTTCGGCAACAAACAGCATTAGCGCGGAAAGAAGCAATAAAAGAACAAACCAGAACAGGAAGTAGCGCATGATTGCATCCTGCCGCTTACATTCCTTCTCCGCCGCCCAATCCACCCAAGCCTCCCATGAGGTCAGGCGCATAGTATTCCGGCTGCTCTGGCTTCTTCCCAAGGCCCATTGCAAGCGAAAGTATCACAAGGCCAAATACAATGAACGGCCAGTATGCTGTCATATTGGTTCCCTTTATTGCAAAGAGCACAAGCACTGTAATGATGAGCATCACGATTGTTGTGAGCGAGCGCATTGAAAGTATCAGTATGCCAACAGCGCCGAATATGACCCATGTCTGGTTGTACTGCATGGCAATCATTATCAGTATGACCGCAATAAGAAATGTGAAAGTGTCCATATTACTTCTTCCCCATCATTTCCTCATAGTTTTCGCTTCTGAAAAGCTTTACCTTCCCCAAAATTTCCTTTCCGAATGTGGCAATGAAAAACAGTATTACCCCAAGCCACACAAGCTCCTGGTACTGGTAGAAGGTAAGGTAAACAACAATAAGCGCAAAAAGGACTGCAAGTTTCACACTTCCGAGAATTCCCTTTGCCCAGGAGAACAGCCATATGAATATAAACAACAGCAGCGCAATCCATACATTCTCTATAAGCTGTAGTATTATCATTCTCTTCCCAGTTATATTCTCTCATTCATTCCTTTTAATCCTAATGTTTCCTCAGCGAAAGCCCCAGTACCCAAATCATTACGCTGAAGCCCGCAAACATAAGTATTGTCTGGAAAATCCATGCCGCGGAGGTTATGTAGGTGTATTTGAACACAAGCACATACACAAGTATTGCGGTTATTATCAGCGTAAGAGGGCTTGAGCCAAGGTAAGTCCGAACAATCGCATAAAGAAGGAAAGCCATCATGACCTGGAAAAGAAGCTTCACTATGGGAAACAATTCCATTATTATTGCAGGCAGCGCAAGCACAAGCACAAATGCAAGAACCAGAAATATAATCAGCGGAATTGCCCCCCGTTCATTCATTTATTTCATCTCCCCATCATTATGGGCGGCTTTGGTTTCAATACGCCCTGCATCCTTTTTGCTGCTTCCATCCTCTGCAGGACATCCATCCCGTGCCCCATCGGGCTTTCAGGCTCCCCGGGCTGCGGCTGCGCCCCAAAGCCCTGGCTCACGAACATATAATCAATTATAAGCTGTCCCACGCCAAATGCAAGCAAAGTATACAGCAGGAAAATTCCCCCAAAGAACACCCAGTAATCAAAAAGTATGAACCATGCAAACAATCCAATTACAACCCAGCTCAATGAGCCAGTTCCTATGTGGTTCCTTACAAAGCTTATTATTGTGAGAAGCAGGAATATTTTAAGCACAAGCATCAGGTCAGTGAAGCAGGTTGCAATATTCCCGAAGCATCCCAGGTCAAGCGGAGCAAGCATATATGTTAATTCCAGCTTCTTCTTTATATTACTTTTCCCGAATCCTGAATCTAAGAGCCTATGCATTCCAGCGCATTCTCAATATCGTATATGCTTTTCCCATTCACCTTCTGCGCATACAGCGCGGAAGGCACCCAGAAGAAAGAGATTCTCTTCCCGTGATTCGCTACTGCAACCTTTCCTTCCTTTACAAGGTCAAAAACATCCTGTATTGAATCTATCTTGTCCATGTCAGAATCCCCGAAGCTGTTGTACTGCATTCCCTTTATTCCATTAAGTGCAATAGCTTCCGAAGGCGACTGGTTATTCGGGGTAATGAACCTTACCTCCGGGCTCCCGGAATTCAGAGTAGTGTCATATCCCCTTGGCGTATAGAAAATCGTTTTGAGGTAAACATCCCCCGCCTTTTCAGCATTTTCCCAGTCAATCGCATATTTTATGCCCTGCTCATCATCGCGCCTGT
>Ga0209541_10018291_pt1 | contig 10159 bp, 11 predicted proteins | sample RifCSPlowO2_01_FD_184027 | JGI IMG/M metagenome (GOLD analysis project Ga0209541, IMG submission 184027) | Groundwater microbial communities from Rifle, Colorado - Rifle CSP2_plank lowO2_0.1 (SPAdes) (version 2) | ecosystem: Environmental > Aquatic > Deep subsurface > Groundwater | place...
CGGCCTCCTCTAAAGTCACTGGGGTGGAAGTCGGTCCAGAAGTGATAGTTTTGGGAGTAGGGGTGGGGCCCGGAATTCCAGTCGGAGTGGGGGTGGGAGTCGGTCCAGGTAAACTTGCGCAAGTTGTACTGGTGGGATTGAGGGGATTGCGGCAATATTTTTGCACTCCTGTATCAAAGCAAAACAAGTCGCTTTGGCAATTGGCGTTTGATCCGCAGGTGCCATTGCAGTTATTGGGCGCTCCGGGTGTGGGTGTAGGAGTCGGGGTTGGAGTAGGTTCGGCGGTTGGAGTGGGAGTGGGTTCAGGTGAAGTGGTTGGAGTTGGTGATGGACTGGTCAAAACGGTGAAGCCGACAGTGCATAAACTACCTACTGGGGTAGGGGTGGGTACAGGTTCGTCGGCTTTGGGCCGACTGGCCGGGGCGGTGGGGGCCACCGGTTTATCCCGGTTTTGGTACAAAAATAATGCGGTAATTACGGAGATAACTGCCAGAATAACAGTGGCCACAATAATCACCACCGGTTTAACCTTGGGCAACTTAAAATTAAATTGCGGCAATTTAATTCCTCCAGTAGGCCTGATAATAGTTATTTGTGGTTCATTCATGGTGAAATGGGTACTACCGTAACGGAATAACTAGTTGCTGTGTCGATGGCGATTGTGTAATCAGCTTCGTAAGGAATGGTGTTTGGTTTAACATTAATTTCCACTGGAGTTTGAGCTACCCCGCCTTTGGTCAAAGTAAAACTTAGTTTAGAAACAGTGGTGTTGGTGGCACTGGCAAAACCTCGAAAGACAATTACGTCTCCCTGTTGAATCTGAGTCGCTGTAATTTCTACCCCACCCCTGAAAATTTTCAGCTGTTGGCATTGGAAAGAAGAACCAGGTGGAGTCGGGGTGGGTATCGAGGTGGGAGTGGGAGTTGGCCCGGCGGCACAGTTAATATTAAAGTTCAAATCGCTGTTAACCCAATCATGTCTTTCAAAAGTGCTTTCCCCAAAGGTAGAAATGTCATTATCTGTTGTTGGCCCGTCAGTTCCCCACTTATTTGTCGGTTTAAAAAAGAAATTGACGCCATGATTGGGAGCACCAAAGTCAGGACCGGTATTGCTATTTGTCCAAGCGGTACACTTGGTTAATTCAATATAATCCCCACCGCTTTCCAGAGAGGCGTACCCACCGCCGCCACGGCACTGGCCGTCGTTGCCGCACTCACACTGAATTTTGGCGCCTGACAAGTCCGATCCATCGGAAGTCCAATGAATTAAACCCCGTTCTTTTCCAGAATTATCACCTTGATGGTTAATCCAGATCCGGTGATCCCAAATTTGGCCGTAATCGGTATCCTGGGTTACACTAATGCCACTGTTAATGATATATTCCTGGCCGCAGGATAAATTTGAAACTTCATCACCATCAAGTGTTAATACTTTCGCATTCGCGCTCCCTTGAACAATATGACCAATTTCTTGGCAGACATCGCCACTCTCGGCATAGAAACAGTAAAGTCCAGCCGCGCACCCATATCCAGGTTCCGACTGACCACACGGACTGGAAGATGCACAGCTCCCCCCTACCCCATGCGGCTGATCACATGATTCGTCTGCCCTGGTCTCTAATTTTTGTTTTTGGCGGGAGAGATATACTCCGGCAGTTAAACCCCCTATTAGAAGTATCGTCGCCAAAACACTGCCAATTAGAGCTCCTTTGCTCCATTTGACTTTTTTGGCAGGTGGAGGAGTGGGAGGAATAGAGGCTGGAGGCTGGAGGCTGGAGGCTGGATTAGGAGTGGGAGGAACTGGAGTAGTGGATTCAGTAGATAAATTGTGAATGTCAGTAGTATTGTTCATTAGGCAAGTTTTCTGTAAACAACTAAACCACTTAATATTAGGCCTGATCCCAGTATGAGCAAAATTAAAGTAGGTGTCAAATTACCACTTGTGGGCACACCGGACGTAGTGGCTGGTATGACTACCCGGGGTTTAATGGTGGCCGAAGGCGTGGCAGTATAAGCTGGAATTTGGCTGGAGCCTGCGGCCAGCACCGTAAACTTGCGCTGTACCCGCTTGGTAATTCCATCGACAAGAGTAGTGATGGTAATGGTATGCTCTCCCGGAGGTAAGTCTTGGGGAATACTATAAGAAAATTCACCATTGGCGTCGGTTTGCACGGTATCAGTAACAGTGGTGGGAGAATTAATAGTAATAGTAACTTCGCTATCCGCTGGTCCCCGACCAATGATTTCCGGTTGGGTGGAATTGACCTGCTCCATAATTTGGGGAGAAAGAATGGTCAGGATAGGGGTGATTTCAGTGGCCGGGTCGGCAAAGTCGGATGAGAATCTAGAGTTAGAAGTATCTTCGGGAGCGGCTTCTTCCGCTGGCGGGTTGGCGACCAAGTAGTTATAGGTTTGACCCAGAGTAATGGTGGGAACTGGGCTGTCCTGGTCGGTAGTAGTTGTGACGGTAGAACTACCCAAAGATCCGGCTTGAACCTGGAACTGGACACTGCTAGTTTGGGGATCATATGCTGCATAGCTAGTCAGGTCAGACGACCGGGCCGTGGATAAGGGAATAACCCATGTCCCACTAGGTTTGACCAGAGCTACTTGGGGAACAGCTCCGGGCAAGGACAAGTAGACTATAGCTCCTTCAGCTGGCTCACCGTTGGGAGTTAACACCTGACCGTAGGTCATATCTGCAGGGGGGGGACTACCCAAACTTAGGCCAGTCGTGACTGAATAAGGTTGACCCTGTTGGTCATACAGTTTAGAGGCCGAGCCGATGCGGAAATTATAGGCAGTGGATGGCTTTAGATCGCGGACGGTGACCAAATGGGTGAAATAATTGTCTACCGTCCCCCGCTCTTGATCTCGGTCATCAGAAACTATAAGGTCAGAATTAGTTTTTTCGCCATATTGGATAAACCCAGTAGTAGCTTTGTCTGTCAACCAGGAAACCACAAAACTGGAGTCAGTAATATTGGTAATATAAACTTGGGTGGGAGCATCTTGTGGAGAAGCCAAGACAACGTTTTTTATAGGTTCGCGTAAATACCATAATCCCACCCCCATGCCAATAAGCGACACCAAAATTCCTAAAACAGTTGGAATAGATAATTCTTTTTTTCTCATTTATCGCGCAATTCTAACTTGTCTAACACTCGGGTATTTAGTGTGGGATTTAGAGGTTGTAAATGCTTTTGCAACACTTCGGGTATGGTGATTTTGGTATAAGCCCGATATACCTCAAACCCTACCCAACAACCTAGGGTAATTAAGGTAGTAGTTAACACTATTATGAGATCGCGATCAATACCCTTTTTGTGCATATGTAAAATTAATATTTCCCACGGCTACTAAATTTAATCCGCCGTCTTTTTGCTTTTGTACTTGCACACTGGTCAAATCAACTAACCGGGGTAATTTTTCCAAGGTGTCAACAAAGTTTACCAGTTGGGGATAATCTCCACTGACGGTAATATTGAAATCGATTTTGGTAAGGTTGGCTAGTTGGGCGGTTGCTGTAGCAATATTGGATATGGGGATATTTAATAAGCTGAGATTAGTAATTGCGACCCCGCTGTTTGAAGCAATTGTTTCGACGGCGGATGTCCAAATACCCAAGTTTGCAGAAGTGGGCAAATTGTTGTCTAAGTGAATTAACCTTGGTTCCAGGGAATTAAGTAAGGTCTGGGCTTGTTGAAGAGAAGCAATCTTGGCATCCAGCTGTTGGGTGATCTGCTTTTGGGAATTTATTTGACCAAAAAGTGATGAAATGGTGATTAAAGTTGGTCGCAGAACTAAAAACAGCAGAATAATAAGTAGTAGCAAAGATAAAACCAGGGCAATGCTTGCCTGCCAGAGTGGTTGCCGACTGGCCGAAATTAAATATTTGCGGTAGCGGTTGAAATTGTTTTTATACTCAAGAACCATGTTATCGTTTGGCGGTAATGGTAAACCCAATTCCTTGGGTAGGAATAGCTAATACTTCACTTAAGTCTATACTTTTCCAACTGGGATCGGTGGTCATCCGGGCTAGGAGAAGAGCTAGTCCGTCTGTTGTACTAGCTTGACCACCAAGAGTAATTGAATTTAGTTGAAGATCGAGTCTGGTGAGGCTGACTTGGGGGGGGACATAATTTGCTACGGTTTCTAGAATTTGTCTGACCCCAATTTGGGAATTAAGCAGTGTTTCGGCTGCATTTAACCGAGCCTGGGTAAACCTAAAGTTTTGCTCGGTAGCGTAAGCGGCTTCTAAGACTGCTTTTTTACCGGCAATATTATCCGCCAAATCGGCCAGATCTTTGTCTAACTTGAACCGGGACATAAAAGCAATAATCACCACTAGCTCTACAAAAATGAGAAAGTAACGACCGGTAGAGACGGCCCACTTGAGGAACCGGCCCCAAAAAGTCTGTCCAAATTCACTCTGGGGTAACAAATTAATCCCAACGACTCGGGCGGGCATATTTTGAGTATAACAGTTAATGGAGTAAAATTATCAAACTAATTATGGCAGTTAAAAGAGATTACTATGACGTGTTGGGAGTAGCCAAAGGAGCTACCGATTCTGAGATCAAGTCGGCATATCGCAAGCAGGCCCTACAGTGGCATCCAGATCGCAATAAGTCAACTGAAGCCGAAAGTAGGTTTAAAGAGATCAACGAAGCTTATCAGGTTTTGTCTGATGCCAAAAAGAAAGCTACCTACGACCAATTCGGTCATTCAGCTTTCTCGTCCGGCGGTACTCCCCCAGGTGGAGGCTTTAGTGGTTTTGGTCAGGGTCCTTTTCAGTATTACTATTCCACTTCCGGGGGAGAAAACCCTTTTGGGGACCTCGGAGGTTTTTCAGATCCGTTTCAAATATTTGAGCAGTTTTTTGGTGGATCCGTCTCGCCGTTTGGCAGACGGGCTCCCCGCAAGCTCCATTATTCGCTGCGCATTCCTTTTATGACAGCAGTCAAAGGAGGAGATGAGACAGTAACTATTGACGGCAAACGTCATACGATCAAGATTCCAGCCGGGGCAGACACGGGCACCCATTTGCGCTTTACCGACTTTGACGTCACCTTTGAGGTAGAGGAAGACCCAGCCTTTAAACGAGACGGTGCCGATATCTATGTGGACCAGAAAATTCCTTTTACACTGGCTATTTTAGGAGGAGAAATCGAGGTGTCGTCCTTGGATGGAGAAATAAAAGTAAAGGTTCGTTCCGGCACTCAGCCTGGGACTATGGTTCGCCTGACTGGTAAAGGGATTCCCCATTTGCATGCGCTATCTCGTGGCTCCCGAGGGGATTTCTACATCAGACTGATCATCGACCTTCCTTCCCATCTTTCCCGCCATCAAAGGCAACTGCTGGAAGAATTCGACACACAATAAACCCCTTGAATATTATGGGATGTTGGAATATAATAATGCCCAACATGAGTGCAGATGTACTATTAGACAGATTTATTGGACGGTGGGACGAAGACCAATTAACTAGGCTGGGAAAGTTGGCAGTGGCTGCAAAAAGAGTTGTTTTCGATGTCTGGGGTGGTGGTTGGGTCAATTTGGATGATACAGTACAAAGACGTAAGAAGGCTACTGGCGGGCTGAATCCGAAATTGTTTGAAAGTTTTAAGATGGGAGTAATGATTTATGATTATGGTGCTACTAGCGTAGCAATTCTGGGAACCATCCTAATGGTTACCCACGAAATTCCTGCGGCTGCAGCTGTCCCGGTTATGGTTTTGGGTAGGATGGCCTATGGGGTAATCGTGGGAGTAGTGAGGGAAACGGCGTTTGCAACTGGACTAATGAACTAAATAACACTTTCTTCTGGAAGAATTGGAAGAATCATAAGTATCACCCCGCCCCCGCTAAGCGGGGCCACCCCTCTTAATCTAAGAGGGGAAATTTGGTTAAGATAGTTGTATGAGACGAAGGTTAGTTTTTAACATTACTCCACTTAAACCTCGGAGAAAACAGCTTAGAAATAAAGCTACCGAGGCCGAAAGAATACTTTGGAGTTGCCTCAAAAATAGCAATCTCAAATATAAATTCATTCGCCAATACAGTATCGAGGGATATGTGGTTGACTTTTATTGTCCGGCGGCCCGGATGGCAATCGAGTTAGATGGTGAAAATCATAAGTTAACAGATCAAAAAACCTACGATGGGTATAGGACTAAGCTACTAAGTGCGTACGGAATAAAATTGATTCGGTTTTGGAACCGGGAAGTAAAGGAGAAACTGACTAAGGTACTCTATCAAATTAAATTGGCTCTCCCCTCTTAAATTAAGAGGGGAGTTCGGAGGGGTGATACTTACCCTGGAACAATTCATTCAGGAGTGGTAGAATAGAACTCAAGTTAAGTAAGTTTCGGGTGGGAGGTAAAAGGCCCGCCCTTTTTTAAACAATGCAAAAATCACCATCATCCAGAACCGAATTCTCTTCAGCTTTGACTCAGATTGCCCACGAACGCAATCTGGATCCGTCTGTGGTTTTGGAAACTATTAAACAGGCTATTTTGGCGGCTTTTCGCAAAGACCACCCTGATCAATATAATGAAGAGGGGAAATACGATGTGACTTTGGATCCCCAATCCGGTGAAGCGGCTATCTTTGAGGTAGTCAAAAGTAAGAAAACCAACATTACCCCGCCTGGTTTTGGCCGGATTGCCGCCCAGACGGCTAAGCAGGTAATTTTGCAAAAGATTCGGGAAGCTGAAAAAGATTCCATGGTGGCCGAGTTTGAAAAGCGGTTGGGGACGCTAGTCAACGGGACGGTGATTAGGCTAATTGGCGGGGATGTAGTTGTGGAAATAGATGCGGGTAAGCGCGTCCGAGCAGAGGCAGTTGTTCCTCCGGCTGAGCAAGTATATTCCGAAAACTACTGTATTAACCAACGGCTAGTTCTATTTCTAGATAGCATCCGTGACAGTATCCGCGGACGGGAAATTGTGGTTTCGCGGGTTAGTCCTAATTTGATTCGGGAGCTATTTCGCCGGGAAGTGCCAGAAGTAGCTTCAAATGCAGTAGAAATTAAAGCGGTGGCTCGGGATCCAGGCGTGCGCACTAAGATGGCCGTGTACTCTCATCAGTCTGGAGTCGATCCAGTAGGATCATGTGTGGGTCAAAAAGGTGTTCGAGTACAAGCTGTCATCAATGAGATTAATGGGGAGAAGATAGATATTATCCAGTTTAATGACGACACGGCTAAGTTTGTAACAGCGGCTTTAGCCCCAGCTACCGGACTGACCGTCAAGATTGACGAAAAAAATATGGTGGCTGTTGTCTCAGCTCCGACTGATCAGTTATCACTGGCCATTGGCCGGGAAGGTCAAAATGCCAAGCTGGCAGGCAAATTAACCGGTTACCATATTGACATTAAACCCGATGGGTTGGCATCAGTTTCAGTAGAGAAAAAAGAAGATACAGCATCGGATGGTAAATCCGAATCTCGAAATCCGAAATCCGAAACAATTTCCAATGGGCAAAATTCAAATGACACTAAATAAACTATGAAATTGTGTTTGGTGAATTGAGTTTTTTGGAAATTAGTATTTGTTTCGAGTTTAGAGTTTAGAATTTCGAATTTTATGCTAACTAACAGACCACCGATTGTTGTCATTTTAGGTCATGTAGATCATGGCAAAACCACATTGCTGGACGCTTTGCGTCAGACAGATACAGCTTCCAGTGAAGCAGGGGGAATAACTCAAACTACCAGGGCTTTTTCTGCTTCCGGCATTACATTTATAGATACTCCTGGACACGAGGCCTTTTTTCAGATGCGGGCTCGAGGTGGCCAGATTGCGGATATGGCAATGCTTGTGGTGTCGGGAACAGATGGAGTAATGCCCCAAACCAAAGAGAGTATAGCTACCATTAAAGCGGCTGGAATTCCCACTATTGTGGTGGTTACCAAAGCCGATCTACCAGAATTTAATGTGGACAAAATCAAAGCCCAACTGGCTGAAAATGGAGTATTAGTGGAAGGCTATGGTGGTGACGTGCCTCTAGTGCCAGTTTCGGCCAAAATTGGCCAGGGACTTACAGAGCTGGTGGAAATAATAAGTTTGGTGAGTCAATTACATCCAAGTCTTGCTGACGCGGGGGGGAGTTTGGAGGTAGTAGTTTTAGAGTCTTTGATGGATACTAAACGCGGTCCGCAAGCTGTAGTAATTGTCAAAAACGGCACCTTAGTTTTAGGCCAGTCGTTGTATTTAGGTGATCGTTTGGTGGGAAAAGTTCGAGCTATGACTGCCACTTCTGGAGAAAGAGTTATTGAGGCACTACCAGCCACTCCAGTAGAAGTTGTAGGAGTGACTGAAGTTTTGTCAGTAGGGACAGTAGTGACTAGTCAGCCAGGCCAACCAATTGTGGTAGCAAGCATCACGCCCCGACCAATTAAGTCGGAGGGCTTTAAGCTGATTCTGAAAGCGGACGTAGCGGGGTCAGTAGAAGCTGTCAGGGCTGCATTACCGGCCGGAGTAGCAGTAGTGCTAGCTAGCACCGGGGACATATCCGAGTCAGATGTGATACTGGCCCAGTCCACCGACTCGGTCGTGGTGGGATTTAATGTCCGGATACCCACATCAGTGGCAAAACTGGCTGAAATTGACAAAGTTAAAATCTATACTGCTCAGATTATTTACGATTTGTTGGATAAAATTAACTTGCTGGTTCATCCTTTGGAAATTGAAAAGATAGTTGGTAAAGCTTCTGTGGTAGCGGAATTCAAAATTGATGGTCAGCATGTGGCTGGGTGCAAATGTATTGAAGGAGAAATTAGAAAAACCTCGCAAATCAGATGGGGTGAAAAAACAATTCGGATTAAATCATTGCGCTTGGGAAAGATTGAAGCAGAATCTGTCAAAGTGGGACAGGAGTTTGGAGCGATTTTTAGTCCTGTAGTTGACTTTAAAATCGGAGACACTATAATCGCCGTCGAGGTATATGGCTAAGCTCAATGCTAATCAACTCGCCAAGGCCCTGGAGCGGCCCGATCTCCAGCTAGCTATTTTGCTTCCGCAAAACCCTAGTTTTGACATGGTTGCAGCTGCGACGGGATTGCGTTTAAGTTTGGAAAAAGCTGGTCGAAAAGCATCAGTCGCCAGTTCTGATCCCATGACGGTGGAGTTTCATCGTCTTGTGGGAGCTAACTCAATTTCTACCGATTTTGGCAGCCGCAATTTGGTCATTTCCTTTCCTGGTCAAACTGAGGCAGTAGATAAAGTCAGCTATAATGTGGAAGCTGGAGAGCTGCAGCTAGTGGTCACTCCTAAAGTCGGGGCAATATTGGATCATACTAAATTGAAGTTTGTTCCTGGTTCGATGGCTGCCGATGTGGTGGTCTTGGTGGGAGTTAGAGATGTTGCCGATTTGGGCAAAATCTATACCGACGCCAAAGACATTATTGATACCTCTGATCAGTTTTGGCTGGATGAACAAATTTTTAGTCAAACAACGGCTCAATTAATTCAACAACTGCATCTGCCGCTGGATGCTGATGCCGCCTCCAATTTACTAGCGGGGTTACAGCAAGCCACTAATCATTATCAATCTCCTGAAGTTTCAGCTGATACTTTCGAAGTAACCGCCTGGTTGATGCGCCAGGGTGCCAGTCGTCAGGAAGTGGCTGATTCGGCCCAATATCCCGCCGGATCTATTCCCACCGCTACAGCTACCCCAGTTGATGACCAAATCCCAGAACCAGATTGGTACGAACCCAAGATCTATCGCGGTACCAGCGTGTCGTAATTGTGATATAATTCGTGTATCGGAGAAATTAACGGAAGTAGGTTGAGAAGATCTACTTACTTTCGCTGTATCTCCAGAATTTTTTATGGCTTTAGACACTACCAATAAACAGGATATTATTAAAAAGTTTGCCCAGGGCAAGGGGGACACTGGTTCTCCTGAAGTCCAGGTGGCCCTGTTGACCGAGAAAATTAACAAACTTACTGAACACCTCAAGGCCCACAAGAAAGACAACCACTCCCGCCGGGGCTTACTAGGTATGGTCTCCAAACGCCGTCGACTATTGTATTATTTGCAAAAGAAAGAACTGAAACGTTACCAGGAAATTGTCAAAAAACTTGGTTTAGTTAAATAGTTAGTGTATAATAAAAAATTAGTTGCGGTTGAGGGGTGCGAAGAGAAGTAAC
>Ga0209541_10018293_pt1 | contig 10158 bp, 13 predicted proteins | sample RifCSPlowO2_01_FD_184027 | JGI IMG/M metagenome (GOLD analysis project Ga0209541, IMG submission 184027) | Groundwater microbial communities from Rifle, Colorado - Rifle CSP2_plank lowO2_0.1 (SPAdes) (version 2) | ecosystem: Environmental > Aquatic > Deep subsurface > Groundwater | place...
GTTTTTTCTGCCTATTGCCATTGATAAACTGATGGACAAAGCGCATCGATATAACGCTGTTGCGTGTGTTGCGCATCCTTATGGTGTTGGAAACATCGGCATCAAGAAAATAAAAATTGATGGGATGCGGCGTGTTGCGAAGAAATTCCAGCTTGCTGAAGCACTCAATGGATCGAATCTGAGGAAATTGAACCGAAAAGCAATCGCATGGGCGCGTCATCTCGATAAAGGCATCGTTGCTGGCTCTGATGGTCATTTAACGAAAGAGCTGGGAAACGCGTTGACAATCGCATACGGCTATGATATTGAAAGTTTTTTGCATTCGCTCATTGCAAATCGCAGCGCGCTTCTTGGAAATGAAATGAATATTTTTGTCAATGCAATCCGACAGATTGAGAAAGAAAAGAAATATTTTCATGATGCGCGCAAGCTTGGGTTAGGTCGTCTATGGGTCACTGATCACGTTAATGAACTGCATAAACTGGAACAAAAAATGAGTCATTCGCGGCATTACATTCATAAACATGCACGCCGTGTTGGATTAGATAAAGATGCATACAGCAATTATGTCAAATTGCGATTTGGTGGGTTTTGATGGTTATTGAATCTGACTGGAAACAGAAATTAACTGCTGAACAATATCACATATTACGTGAAAAAGGCACGGAACCTGCATTTACGGGCAAGTTTGTCGATCATAAAGGAAAAGGCATGTATGTGTGCGCCGGCTGCGGGCAGGAATTGTTTTCTTCCGATACGAAGTTTGATTCAGGCACGGGATGGCCGAGCTTTTCTGACGCAGACAAAACTAAAGTGAAATTTGTCGATGATGACAGCCACGGCATGCATCGCGTTGAAGTGCAGTGCAGCAAGTGCGGCGGACATTTGGGACATGTGTTTGATGATGGTCCTACGAAGACGAAGAAAAGATATTGCATCAACTCTTGTTCATTGGATTTCAAGAAGTGATTACTGCGCTCGATGGAAGCGTTCTATCCTGTCGTGGAGCTTCAGTTTTTCTCCAATTGAATTGTTTTCTATTTTGTGCCTGACTTTGTGCAGTAATTTCTTAGCCCAGATGAATTCGCCGGCTAAAATGATGAGGCCACCTATGACCAGAACAATTCCCGGTCCGGGCAGAAAGAAGAACGCGAATCCAATGAGGATGAGTGTTGCACCTATGACGAAGATAACTGCCTGCTTTGCTTTCTTGTATGTCGTCTGTTGAGCTTTCATAAGAGGTATGCGATGATGGATATTGCGCCGATGAGGATAAGGTATCCGCCGACAAGTAAACGAAGGAAGCTGGGCAGTGCAATGACAGCCACACCGATTATTATGTTTATTATTGCAACAAGCAACGTTACGTTGACCATAAAACCACCATTCTCTTTTATGTTCTCTAACTTTATAAATTGTTCTCCATAGTTTCATCATTCCTTTATACACCATATAATTTCAGATTTTTTTTATAGAACTCATAAATATTCATCAGAAGAATTAAGATGTCTCTTTCGTAAACGTCTGGGTCTTCTATGAAACTTGCACACAAAACTTTATTGGTTGCACTTGTTGTATTTTTGATAGTGTCACCGGTATCGACGCCTCAGGACGAACCATCATTTGATTATGCTGCGTACGTATCTACGCAGGATCATATCAAGCAACTGGAACTTGAGAATGGTGAACTGCTTCGCGTCGCTCATCATCTCAATTCATTCTATAATAAAAGTTCACTCGATGGCATTGACATCACGGATAACAATCGCGCTGCGACGGTGAAGATCTGCGCGGATGGGTGCTCGTGGTTCGTTTTTTGCGAGACGCACAGCATGTCGCCGACGTTTACATGCAATGATGAATTGTATGGGTTCAAACCAGCGAAGGACGAGATTGCAGTGGGAGACATCATCATTTACACGAACCGGGATGACCATCGAAATATTCTGCACCGCGTGATTGGTATTGAGGGCGAGCATTACATCACGAAAGGAGATAATAATGAGCGTGTTGATGATTATACGCCGATGTACGATGATATTATTTTTAAGATTACGAGAATTGACTATAGGTAGCTACCTTTTTAAGGAGATGCACTTTTTTCTCGGTTGTGGGGCTGTAGTCTAGCTTGGTAGGATTCACCCTTGGGGATGAATACTAAACTGGGTGCGGCGGGGGTTCAAAAGAAAACTGAAAGTCCTCCCAGTCCCATTGTTTATCGTACTGTAAATCATAAAATTTATATATTTTATATACAATTGGTCCGTTTATGACCTTACTTGATTACTCGGTTCATGCTGTTGCAGATATTCTTCAGCCGCGCGGGCAGCGAGAAACTGCGCTTAACTATGGAGATGGCTTACGATATCCGCTTCGAAAAAAAGATTTTGGCACGGTGGTGACGTTCAGGACGCTTTTACAAGAGCTTGTTGAAGATAATCTAGCAGGGAAAATTATCGCTGATGTGTACGCGTCAAGCGATGGTCAGACTTTTGAGATAAAAAATAGGCATGCGTGCGTGAGTCTTGTCGTCACATCACATTTTGGACGTTATGAAGCGGCAATCGATCTTGTATCTGGCTCTTTTGCATCCAGTGCTTCTGAATCCGGCCTGCATGCATTAGATGATGCTGTCGATACCGATATACTTTCACAAATGCGCCATGCATTCTACCGCAATCATTAAATATGGTAAGATGTCGTTCATATTCAGGTGATTCACATGCATACATTACCCAAACTACCTTATGCGTACAATGCGTTAGAGCCGTACATCGATGCGAAAACGATGGAGATCCATCACACGAAGCATCATCAGGCATATATCGATAACCTAAACAAAGCTGTTGCAGGCACGACATTCGAACAGATGGATGTTCTTGAACTACTGAAAAGGATAAATGACGTGCCGGAAAACATCCGTACGGCTGTACGCAATCACGGCGGCGGTCATGCGAATCACGCGTTATTTTGGGAAGTCATGGGTCCACATGGCACGGGCATGCCGTCCGGAAAACTTGCGGAGGATATTGCCAAGATTTTTGGAAGCTTTGAACAATTCAAGGAACAGTTTGGTGCGGCTGCGGCATCGCGTTTTGGAAGCGGCTGGGCATGGCTGGTTGTTGAGGAAAAGAAACTTGCTGTTTTATCGACTGCAAATCAGGATTCGCCGTTGATGGATGGGAAGACTCCGTTGTTAGGACTTGATGTGTGGGAACATGGTTATTATCTCTTGTATCAAAACAGGCGAGCTGATTATATCAAAGCATGGTGGAATGTTGTTAATTGGGAGCAGGTAGAAGAGAATTACAGGAAAGCGAAGTGATTTTACTTTTTTCTTCCAAAACTTTTATAAACTCTACTTCGAATTTTATTCTTCATGGGATGCGGCGGATGCACTTCAAATCCTGAAATCAAGGAATTAGAGCAGAAAGAAGTTGTTCTGCCGAAAGATGGCAAGATAGTCACACTTACAGAACATGCAGCGGCGAAAGTCAAGGAATACATGAAAGCAGAGAAGAAAGGTCAATACGGTCTGCGCATCATGGTTGTTCCGGGCGGCTGTGCGGGTTATCAGTACGGCATGGATTTTGAGAAAGAATCAGGCAAAGATGATATTGTTTTTGAGCAGCATGCTGTCAAGCTTTTTATCGACAAGAAAAGCGCGAGCCATCTGGTTGGCACGACCATCGATTTCGTCGATAATCTTCAGGGTTCCGGCTTCAAGATAGACAATCCAAATGCAACGTCGACGTGCGGATGCGGCAATTCGTTTGGTTAACATCTTCTCTTATATATTTCTTCAAGCTGCTCTTCCCACTCGCCATGATCGTAGGTTTCCAGTGCGGGGCTCCCACATACGTCATGCTATACTGGATCGGCTGCACTTATTTAAACACAGCTTTAGATGAACTATATACTTTCCATACTCTCATTAGCATATGCTTAAGTCATATATTCGAGCAAGAATGCTTATTAGAACAGTACTTGTATACTCGTTCTGGTGAGATAATGACTTTAGTGAAAGAAATATTTGAAGCAGAGAAGAAGGCGGATGACATCATCAAGAATGCTGAAGTTAAAAAAGAAGAAAAAATAGCAAAAGCACGGCAAAAGACGATTTCTGAACTTGCAGAAGGCAAAAAAAAGATTGAATCGGCGGTTGACAAGACTGTTAAAGCTGCGCTGAAGAAAATCGAGCTGCGCAAGGAGAGAATTCTATCGGCGTATCATAAGCAGGTAGATGATGTTGAAAAGAAAGCTGACCGTGAAAAAGCTGTTCGGTTTGTGCTTGAGAAAGTCATGGACGCTGAGGATTTATGAGCATGCCTGATCTCATGACGAAGATCCGCATAGTTGCACCAAAAAGCTTAAGCTATACAGTCATCTCAACATTATACGACCTTAATGTATTTCACGTTCACCGATATGAACAAAATAATCAGGGCCACGCACATGGTCTTTCTGCACATGATCACACCGCTGATGATCTTCGTCTTGATATCGGAGCGCCATTAGAACAAGCAGAACAGAATTCCCGTGCATTACTTCAGGTTCGTGCTATCAAGACTATATTAGGCATTTCAGAATTAAAAAATCATGCTTCTCCTCACAAAGATATGATGTACCGCATCAGCGCGCTGCACGACAAGCTTCAAGATATTCATTCGAAGCGAAATAAAGCTGAACAGCAGCTTGCCCATCAACAATCTTTATTATCAACGGTCCGCGCTCTTGAAAAGCTGGGAGTCGAATATTCTATTTCCGGATTACGCTATGTGACTGCATTTGTCGGAACGCTCAAGAATCTCGCAGTTGAGCATGCATTAAAAGTGCAGGGAATACAATCAGAATTTGCGAGCACACCACTTGGTCAGGATCATCTTGCGGTTATTATCGTTCAGCGAGGCCATGAGTCGAAAGCACGTGCATTGCTTCATGATGCCGGTTTTGCGCCGCTCTCATTGGACCAGTATAAAAATCTGAACTCGCAGGAACTTGAGCATGCGGCAGAACGTGACGAAAAAATGCTGAAAGAGCTGGACACCCGCCTCACGTCAATCCGTGACGAACAAAAACAGCATATTCTTGATTATGAAGTATTATTGCAGGAAGAAATTAAGAAAGCAGAACTGCCGTTGCAGTTTGCGACAACAGCGCGGTCGTTCATCGCAACCGGCTATGTTCCTAAAAAACTGTTCGTGGAGATAAAAAATGCTCTTGAGCATGCAGCAAAACATAGTATTCATATTGAAGAGCAGCATATTGATCATCATGATGATGTGCCGGTCAAGCTGCATAACTCGCCGCAGAAAAAGAATTTTGAGATACTTACACGGCTGTATGAACTGCCGAGCTATTTTGAGCTGGATCCGACGTCGTTGCTGTTCATCACATTTCCAATATTTTATGGAATCATGCTCGGCGATGTCATTTATGGACTGATATTATTTTTCCTGTTCTTTTTTTTAAAGCGAAAAATTCCGGATGCAAAGGCATGGTTTAATGTGCTGATGTATGCAGCACTGATGTCGATCGTTTTCGGCGTGGTGTTCGGCGAATATCTCGGATTTGAGCACGTGAGTGTTGAGACTGGTCAAAGCCTATGCCAAAATGTCGGCGTCTGCCTACATAAAGAAATCATCGAGGCGCACGGCGAATCAGAAATTGTATATTCGTTTCCACGCCTGATCAACCGGGCGCATGACACGGTGAATGTGTTTGGCATCGAGCTTCTTTCAGTGCTGGCGTTCAGCGTTATCGTTGGCGCGCTGCATCTTAATTTTGGTTTGCTCTTGGGCTTCTGGAACGTTTATCATGCACATGGATTGAGACTTGCAATGCTTGAAAAAGCAAGCTGGTTTGTTATGCAGATTGGGCTTGCGATTATTGTGCTGTCAAAAATGAGCCTTATCATCATACCCTGGTGGATCGGACTCATCATCTTTTTCGTATCTGGCGTGATGCTGTTCCTCGGCGAAGGAGCAAAAGGCATCGTTGAAATACCAGGATTGTTCAGCAACATGCTCAGCTACATGCGTCTTGGCGCGCTTGGGCTTGCGTCAGTCGTGCTTGCAGTCGTTATTAACGATGGACTCGCGTTGCCGTTGATGGGAAAAGGCGGGATTTTTATTGTCATTGCAATCCTTATCATGATCGTCGGTCATGCAATCAATATCGGTCTCGGCGTCATCGGGCCGTTCTTACATGGCATTCGTTTACATTACGTTGAATTTTACTCCAAATTTTTTCATGGAGGAGGAAGTGAATATACACCGTTTGGCAAGAAAGCACAAATGGAGGGTGAATAAATATGGCAGAAGCAGGTTTAATTGGAATTGCAGCAGCAATTGTATTTGTAGGCAGTGCGCTTGCAGCAGCGTGGGCACAGTCTCGCATTGGAGTTGCAGTAGTGGGAGCGATGGCAGAGAAAGAATCGCTGTTCGGTAAAGGATTGATCTTGACGGTTATTCCGGAAACAATCGTTATCATTGGATTTGTCGTTGCATTCCTGATCGTAGGATTAGCAGGATAAGACTATGGCATTGAATGATGTTAAAGACAAAATCATAGAAGAAGCTCAGCATCGTGCTCAGCAGTCGGTTCGTGAGGCAGATGAAGAAGCAAAAAAGCTTCACGATGGCGTGCAGCGCGAGCTTCTTGACTATGAGGAACGCTTGAAAGCCAATGCTGATCGCATGATTGAAGCAGCAGAGCGGCGTGAAATTGCAGCAGCTGAGTTTGAAGGAAAGCGTCTGCTGCTTGATAAGCGCCGAGAGATCATCATCGATGTAGTCAAATCGGCAGAAAAACATCTTCAAACCATGAGCGATGCAGAGCGTTCAAAGCTCCTCGCGAAACTTTTGAAGCAGGCTCAGTCTGAGATTGCAGTGAAACGCATCATGGTCAGTGCAAAAGACATTGCATTGGTACAGAAGATGAACGTTGCTTCTATGAGCATTGGTGCTGTAAAATCTGATCTCAAAGGCGGACTGATTGCAGAGAATGAAGACGGTACGATACGCGTCGATTATAGTTTTGATTCGATGCTCAGCAACATTGCCCAGCATTATTTACGGGAACTGAACGAGGTGCTTTTTCAGTGAAGCTGCGCCTCGGTTTTTATCCGTATACTTATGCACGTGTTGCGGTGATGAAAAGCAGGCTGCTCAAGAAACAGCAGCTGCACACCTATCTTAAAATGGGTATACATGAGCTGATGCGCGCGCTTCAGGATGGCGAGTACAAGGCTGAGATGTCTGAATTGCATCCAGAAAAAAACACTCTTGTACAACTGGAGTCGGCATTAAATCGAAACATGATGAGAACTTTTGTGAAACTCAAGCGCATCTCTGACGATAAAGTGCAGCATGTATTGTCTATCTATTTTTTGCGGCATGACATCGAAAATGTCAAGACAATTGTCCGGGCAAAAGCAGCAGGCGCGCCGGCTGAGGAAATAACTCCTTATTTGCTTCCGTCTATTAATCATCCGGACGAACTTTATGTTTCGCTTGCGGGGAAAGAATCAGTTGCAGATGTCATCGAAGCGCTTCCATTTCATGTCGATGTTGGCGACAAAGCAGATGATCTGCTTTACGTCGAAAACAAGCTTGACCGATACTATATTGACCAGTTATTTTTCTTAAGCAAGAATTTAGCCGGGCAGGGCAACGTGTTTCGGGCATTCATTCAGGCAGAACTTGAAAATTTGAACATTAAGATAGTATTGCGATTGCTGCGGGCAGGATTACATTCCGGTGACATACAGAAACTGCTGATTTATCCCAGTCAGCCCATACTCGATGCGCTCGGCCGTGATGTATCTGAGACATTGCAGAAGCTTGCGGCGCTTGGCATTGTTAAAGATGTATCCGATTATCTTGCGGTGGAAATGGAAATTGACACGCAGCTGCTGAAACGGGAAGCACAGCTCATGCATCAGTATCCGCTTACTGTCAATGTTATTCTTGGATTCATGCTTGCGAAAGAAATTGAAGTTAGAAATTTAAAGATATTATTGAAAGGGAAAAAACTGAACATTGACAATGCGCAGCTTGAGCGTTTGGTGGTGGGTGCATGAACATTGCAGTTATTGGTGAGGACGAATTTACGCTTGGCTTTCGTCTTGCAGGCGTTCGTGCCGTTCAATTCAAAACTGAATCGGACATTGACGCAGTATTGCGCGATGAACATCTTGGCATCATTATCACAAGCAAGAAAACATTTGACAGTCTCAATGACAACCGCAAGGACGATGTGATGAAATCAATCAAGCCTGTTGTTGTTGTCGTCTCAGATGAGCCGCAGGAAGAATTAAGAAAAATGATCATTCGATCGATAGGAGTAGATCTCCTCAAAGACTAAGGTGGTATACATGGCAAAAAATTCACGTAAAGGTGTTATATTTCGTATTGCAGGGCCAGTTGTTGTAGCTCAAGGATTGGCTGCACGTATGTATGATGTTATACGGGTAGGAAATGAGCGTTTAATGGGTGAAGTCATCAAAATTCGTGGCGAGCACACGACGATCCAAGTCTATGAAGACACGTCGGGAATCAAGCCGGGCGAGCCCGCAGAAAACACAGGCTTTCAGCTGTCTGTAGAATTAGGGCCGGGTTTGTTAGGGTCTATTTATGACGGCATTCAGCGGCCCCTTGATGTCTTGAAAGAAAAAATGGGCGATTTTATTGCACGCGGCGTCGATGCGCCCGGATTGGACAGGAAAAAAAAATGGACATTCAAGCCTGTTGTCAAGAAAGGCGACAAAGTCAAGCGGGGCAGTGTTCTCGGAGAAGTTGAGGAATCAAAAGGAATTATTCACCGCGTTCTTGTGCCATTAGAAATTGAAGGAACAATAAAAGACATCAAGAAAGGCGATTTTACCGTTGAAGAGACAATCTGCACGCTGACGAATGGCACGGAAATCCAGATGCTTCAGCGATGGCCGGTGCGCAAATCGAGAAGTGTTCAAAAAAAGCTTGCTCCGGATGCGCCATTGATCACTGGACAGCGTGTATTTGACATTCTTTTCCCGTTGGCGAAAGGCGGCACGGCTGCTATTCCTGGCCCATTTGGCGCTGGCAAGACTGTTTCACAGCAGCAGCTGGCAAAGTGGTGCAACGCTGACATCATCGTCTATGTTGGCTGCGGCGAGCGCGGCAATGAAATGACAGAAGTTTTGACAGAATTTCCGGAATTGAAAGACCCAAGAAGCGGGTTGCCGTTAATGAACCGCACTGTTCTTATTGCAAACACGAGCAACATGCCGGTCGCTGCGCGTGAAGCTAGCATTTACACCGGTGTAACAATTGCGGAATATTTCAGAGACATGGGATATGACGTTGCAATTATGGCTGACTCGACATCACGATGGGCTGAAGCAATGAGAGAAATCTCGTCCAGACTTGAAGAGATGCCGGGTGAAGAAGGATATCCAGCATACCTGGCAACGAGACTTGCAGAGTTTTATGAACGTGCGGGGCCTGTCGTCAATCACAATGGAACGAAAGGCTCGTTATCAATTATCGGAGCAGTTTCCCCACCAGGCGGAGATTTCTCAGAGCCGGTCACGCAGAATACGCTGCGCGTAACGAAAACGTTCTGGGCGTTAGATGCGAAGCTTGCCCAACGACGACATTTTCCAAGCATCAACTGGCTGACATCATATTCACTGTATCTTGATGTTCTTGAGCCATGGTTTGCACAGCAGGTTGCCGGCGAATGGCGTGTTCTCGTCAGCAGAATGATGGGATATCTCCAAGAAGAAGAAAAGCTGCTTGAAATCGTTCAGCTTGTGGGTTCAGATGCACTGCCGGAAAAGCAGCAGTTAGTGCTCGAAGTCAGCAGAATGATTCGTGAGTTTTTGCTTCAGCAGAATGCATTCCATGAAGTTGATACGTTCTGCCCGCCGCAGAAGAGCTACATGATGATTAAGTCTGTATTGCAATATGCAGATCTTGCTCAAAAAGCGCTGGAACAAGGTGTCCGCGTCAAGCAATTGCTCGATATCAAATCAAAAGATCGCATCAGCGAAGCAAAGTTTGATAAAAATTACGAAAAACTTCTTGGCGATGTGTCCGGTGCAGTTGAAACAGAAATTGAGGCTCTTGTACGAGGTGTGTCCAAATGAAACAGTATAAAACCATCACACAGATT
>Ga0209541_10018294_pt1 | contig 10157 bp, 12 predicted proteins | sample RifCSPlowO2_01_FD_184027 | JGI IMG/M metagenome (GOLD analysis project Ga0209541, IMG submission 184027) | Groundwater microbial communities from Rifle, Colorado - Rifle CSP2_plank lowO2_0.1 (SPAdes) (version 2) | ecosystem: Environmental > Aquatic > Deep subsurface > Groundwater | place...
CTTAGTGAGAGTGATTTTTGTCAGCTCTTATAACCCTGCAGGGAAACCAGCCTGGGCTCATCGTCAGGATTGTTTCATGAAGTGTGTGCATGCTGGGTCTTCTAATATTATTCCGTCTAAGCATTCGGGAACAATTGTGGTCAAATAATTACGATCACACCATTTTGCTCATTCAGAGGCTTTTTGCCTCTTTTTATTTACCTTGAAAATTTTAATCAGTTAGAGTAAAATTTTAAGCAGGACAACCATAAGAAAAAAATGGCAAAAAATCAGTGTTTTTTATCAAAGAGGGGGCTTCTGGTCAATTGACTGCGACTTATGCGCCGGGAGGGTATATACGCCCACAAAAAATGTTATGCTGCTCTTTTGACAATCAAAGTAGTTGAGTCTATCGACGCTAGGAATGATATGATTACCTTGAGACTTTTGAGTAATACCGAAGTTAAATAGAGCTCTGCTACGACTGGCAGACGAAACAGAAAGGAGCTGTAAGATGATGATTGGCTTTATAAGGTGTATGCAGAAGGTTATGGTTCAGACTTCGCTGGAAAGGTTTAGGCAGTATTATGGCTCAGACGAGAACCTCCCTGATCGGACATATCTTTTGTCCTTGCCCGATCAAGAAAGCAGCATGTCGCCGGAAGTAAAGACTTTGGAACCGACGAAGTGGCCGGCGCGAGCAACCAGATTTGAAGTCCATAAGGTGGACGAAGTGATTGTCACCTTTGATCAACCAGTAGTAATTATTGTTAAGAATCAGTGCGCTGATTTTGCGGAGGCGTTTGTAATTGAGCCGTTCACTAAAGTTACCATCCGGTCTGGCATACTGCACGGTTGGGTGTTCGCTCTTAGCGGTAAGACAAAAATCCTCGTTGTTTACCCAATGGAGAAAGAGGAATTGCTCTACCAGGGTGAGTATGATGCACCCACGGTCGTTTTACCGGAGGAATTAGGCGTGGAGCAAGGAGAAATACCTGCCTGTATATGGTAAAATTCATGGCGGGCGGAGACTGCATAAGCAGTCTCTTTTTATTTATCCGCTTCTTGGAGCTTGGCAATGATCTGATTGATATCGCCAGCCATTATTTTTTCAATCTGGCCGAAGTTTTGTTTGAGGCGATGATCAGTCACCCGATCCTGAGGGAAATTATAAGTTCTGATTTTTTCCGAGCGGTCGCCTGAGCCGATTTGCGATTTTCTGGTTTCCCTACGTTCTTTGGTTAATCTTTCCTGCTCGGCGGCGTAAAGCCGGGAACGCAGGATTTGCATGGCTTTGGCCTTATTTTGCTGCTGTGATTTTTCGTCCTGGCAGGTGACCACCAGATTGGTCGGCAGGTGAGTGATTCTGACCGCCGAGTCGGTGGTGTTGACGCTCTGGCCGCCGTGGCCGCCGGAACGAAAAACATCAATCCGCAGGTCTTCCGGTTTGATGGCGATGTCAATTTCTTCGGCGGCCGGCAAAACCGCAACGGTGGCGGCGGAAGTGTGAACCCGGCCGCTTTTTTCGGTGTTCGGCACGCGCTGAACCCGGTGAACGCCGCTTTCATATTTTAAATTTTTAAAAACATTATTACCGCTGACTTCAAAAATAATTTCTTTAAAGCCGCCGATTTCCGTCCGGTTGGCGCTTAAAATTTTAGGCCGCCAACTTTGATTTTCAGCGTAGCGGGAATACATCCGAAACAGCTCGGCCGCGAATAAAGCGGCCTCGTCCCCGCCGGTGCCGGCCCGAATCTCCATAATAATATTTTTTTGGTCCAGCGGGTCTGGTGGTTTTAGATTTTGTTCCACTTCTTTGGCCAAGGTTTTTCTTAATTCCGCCAGGCTGTTAGCCTCTTCCTGGGCGATGACAATCAAATCATCGTCAGTTTCAGCAATTAACGTATTTTGGGCTTCAGTCAATTTTTTTTCCACCTGTTCCAGTTCTTGAATTTTTTTTACTATCGGTTCTAGCCGGCTGAATTCCCGGGAGGCCTGTTTTAACAATTCCTGATTAGCAACAATTTTAGGATCGCTTAAATCCTTTTCCAGTTGTTGATACTGTTTTTTTAAATCTTGGATTTTTTTGTTCATATTATTAGGTCAGTCTCTCGACTTCTCTCGACTTCGCTCGAGACAGGTCGCTTAAGACAAATAGGTTGATAGGCGACTTGCTTTTCCATAACAAAAACTCCCTGATCAAGGGAGCCTTAATTTTAAAACGTTATTTTTCTTTAATTTTTCGGGGTGTTTTTTTTCGGATTTCGGCCTTGACTTTTTTGGCTTTTCTACCTTTGCGGCTGGCCGCGGCCGACGCTTTTTTGGCCAGTCTTTCTTGGAATTTTTCCACCCGGCGGGAAGTGTCAACTAATTTTTGCTTGCCGGTATAAAAAGGATGGCACATTGAGCAGATTTCAACGCGAATTTCCGGCAAAGTTGAGCCGACGCTAAACTGGTTACCGCAAGCGCAGGTAACTTTGGCGTCAGGGTGATATTGAGGGTGGATGTCTTTTTTCATAAGTTGAGATTTGGGATAATAGGGTTGATAAAGCGATAAAGTTAATAAAGTTAGTAAATTCACTCTATGACTCCATCGCTTTATTACTTTATTAACTAATCCATCCTATCACAGCCGTTAAATAATTGCAAGACCTACTTATAATTTTTCCCCTTCATCAACTTTGAGTGCTGGCTAATGGCAAAAACGCCGATGATACTGGTGTAAATAACGGCAAATTCGGCCGGTACCCTAAAGGTCCCGGGAATTAACAGGGAGGTAAGAACAAAGGTGGCCATTACCACCGTCCAGATGAAGACAAAGCCTTCACCCATAAATTGCGAAATAAAATTGGTTTTCCAGCGCAGGTATTCTTTTTCGCTGACGTAAATTCCCAGAATTCCGAGATAGATTATGCTAATGGCCGTGGCGGTTGAGTCAAAGCGATTGCGGGAAAAAAAGTCGGCAATAAAGGCAAATAAGGCCACTAAAGTCCAGCTATTTAGTATCAATTTTAATACGGAGCGGTTGGTTAAATATTTCTTTTGTTTTTGGGAGCTGCCAAACATACTTTAATTATATCAGAAAAAAGAAAAAACGCCCACTCAAATTTTGAGGTAACACGCTAGAGTGTGTCAAGCGGTTTCAGTCGACAAGTCAGCAAGTTGACAAGCGAGGCAAGTTTGCTAACTTGTCTCGCTGGATTTACTTGATTTACTAAAATAAAAACGGCCTGAAAAGGTTTTCAGACCGGCGGCAGGTGAGGCGCGATAAAAAGGTGCATTAGCATCATCACTGTAGCGAGCAGAATTAAGCCGCTCATCTTGTCATGTGTTCGTTTAAACATTTCTAACATTACTGCCAGGTAGATTAGGAACAGAAAAAGATCAAGCAGCATTGGTAAGCCTCCTTTGGTTGGTATCACAAATTTATTCCAATTCAGCCGCTTTGTCAAGAATATAGGAATTATGACGCCTGGCACTAGCGTTAGCAGGGGAGATTTAAAGGCTATTGTTTAAGGAGGAAAATAAGAGTTGAGGGTAGGCAAGGAAACCCATCCTCTTTTTGTATAAAAAATAGGCCTTGACAGCTAGCCATTAAATCGTTAAACTAAAATTAGCACTCAAAGACCGAGAGTGCTAATCAGTGAATTTATGAAGGAACGTCAAGAAAATTTATTAAGGGAAATTATTGATTCTTACGTTAAAACCTGCCAGCCGGTATCGTCAAGATTAATCAGCCAAGTCGGCGATTTTAGCGTCAGTCCGGCAACCATCAGAAATGAAATGATGGAGCTCGAAAATTTAGGCTTGATTACCCAGACCCACACCTCATCCGGCCGAATTCCGACGGAAAAAGGCTACCAGTTTTACGTTGATAATTTTTTGGATAAAGCAGAACTGCCGGCTAAAAATCAAAAAGCCCTGGCAGAAATTATCAGATCAACAAAAAACTTTGAAGCGCTGGTGATTAAAGAATTGGTCAAGAAAATGGCGGAAATTTCCCGAGAGGCGGTTTTTATCGCTTTTTCCGATCATGATTTCTACTACACCGGCTTATCTAATTTATTTGTTCAGCCGGAATTTGCTAAGCATCAGTTAGTGACCCAATTAAGCCGGGTGATTGATCATTTGGATGAAACCATCGGTAAAATTTTTGATCAGCTGGAAAACGAGGTTGAAGTTTCTATCGGCAGCAAAAATCCGTTTGGCCGGGATTGTTCAACGGTGCTGACTAAATATCAAGTAAATAGCAATGAAGGTCTGGTCGGAATTTTAGGCCCCATCAGAATGAATTATCAAATTAATGTCGGCTTGGTTAAATACGGTCAGGCGCTGATTAATAATTTAGGTTAAATGGAGAGAGATTTAAAAGCACAATCTGAAATTTTGGAAAAGGAGCTGGAATTAGCCAAGAAAAAAGCCGAGGAGTATCTCAACGGCTGGAAGCGGGCTAAGGCCGATTACCTCAATTTTAAAAAAGAGACCGAGAAAAGGCAGCGGGAAATAATAGAGTTTGCCAACGCCATGCTTTTGGCGGAATTAATCCCGATTTTTGACCACTTTAAACTGGCGCTTAGGCACATTCCCGAAGCTGAACAAAAAAAGGACTGGGTGGTAGGCGTCAGCCACATTAAAAAACAGTTTGAGGATTTTTTGAAGAATTTGGGAATTGAGGAAATTAAAGCCGTTGGCGAAAAATTTAACCCGGAATTTCACGAAGCCGTTGCTCATGAAACCAAAGAGGGATTTAAAACTGATATCATCTTTGAAGAAGTAAAAGCCGGCTATACTTTGCAGGGCAAAGTTTTAGCTCCGGCCAAGGTTAAGGTGGCAAAATAATATTTTAATGAATAATAGCATTGTCATTGCGAGGAGGTCGCTTTTCGACAAGCTCAGGGCGACCGACGAAGCAATCTCGAAATTGCTTCATCCTCCCCTTCGACTTCGCTCAAGGTCGGACTCGCAATGACAAAAAAGGAGAATAATACCATGCCAATAATCAAATGGGAACCGTTCTTAGAGCCGTTTGAGGAAATGGACTTAAAACATTTTACCCCGGCGATTGACGTCTATGAAACGCAAAAAGAGGTGGTCGTAGAAGCGCCGTTGGCCGGCATTAATCCAGATGATGTGGAAATTTCCATTGAAAATGACGTTTTGATTCTTAAAGGTGAAACCAAAAAAGAGTCAGAAGTGGACGATAAAAATTACTATCGCCAGGAAATTCGTTCCGGCAGTTTTTACCGTTCAGTCGCCTTGCCGGCCCATGTTGTTGCCGATAGAGCCAAGGCTGAAAGTATTGAAGGAATGCTTAAAATAACAATTCCCAAAGCCAGAGAAAGTAAAGGTAAGATCATTAAGGTAAAAGTCAGTAAAAAAAAGGCCTAAGCGCGGCAGAAAGCCATACCTAGGCACCAAAGAACGTTTTTGACCTAACTTTGGCTGGCTACTTCATCTGACAGGGGGGGCATCAACAACCGGCTGAACTAAGTCATTGACGATGATGTCGCTTCCGCCAAAAATAAGTCCACCGGTGTTTAGTTGTTCTATCCGTTGCCTCAGTTTCTCTTCGTCAATTTGAATGTCATACTCTTCCTCAATACTCTCAATAAGTATAAGGTAAGTAAGTGAATCAACACCTAAATCGTAGAAGATTCTGGCCTCAAACGTTACTTCTTCAATTGAGCGTTCTAGTTGTTCGGCGATAAAAGCCCGGACTTGCTCTCTTAGTTCCAACTCAACCTGCTGTTCCATTCTGATTCCCTCCGGTTGTTATACTGATGAATTTATACCAAAAAAGCTAATTAGTCAAGATTTAAATAAGAATTAATAAAATTAACACGATATATTATGTCAAAAATATTAGGTATAGATTTAGGCACCCCGCCCCAAGTCCGGATAAATAATTAATAAGTTTCACGCCTAGTATCTCGGAATCGCCTTCGGCTCACACTAAAAAATTAGGTTGTAATCAAACGACTTGAGGCGGGGCGAGACGAGGTATTAAATAATCAAGTTAAGATTAATAAGTATAAAATTATGTCAAAAATATTAGGTATAGATTTAGGCACCACCAATTCCTGCATGGCAATTATTGAAGGTGGTGAGCCAAAAGTGCTGGAAAATAGCGAAGGCGCTCGCACCACCCCTTCAATTGTGGCAATTAATAAATCAGGCGAACGGTTGGTTGGCCAGTTGGCTAAAAGGCAGGCCGTAACCAATCCGACCAACACTTTATTTTCCATCAAGCGTTTAATCGGCCGGCGTTGGGAAGACGAAGAAGTCAAGCGCGACGTTAAATTAATGCCTTATGAAATCGTCAAAGCCGGCGATGGCCTTAAAATAAAAATGAACGCTAAAGAATACACGCCGCAGGAAATTTCCGCCATGATCCTCCAAAAATTAAAGGCTGACGCTGAAAGCCGGATCGGCGAAAAGATTACCGAAGCGATTATCACGGTACCGGCCTATTTTAACGACGCTCAAAGGCGAGCCACCAAGGACGCCGGTGAAATCGCCGGTTTGACCGTTAAACAAATTATCAACGAGCCGACCGCTGCGGCCTTGGCCTATGGTTTTGAAAAAAAGAAGGGCCAGCAGATTGCGGTTTATGATCTGGGCGGCGGTACTTTTGACATTTCAATTTTGGACGTTTCCAAAGATACGGTGGAGGTTAAATCAACCAACGGCGACACTCATCTGGGCGGCGATGATTTTGATCAAAGGGTGATTGAGTGGATTATCAAAGAATTCAAGAAAGAAAGCGGCATTGATTTAGCCAAAGACAAATTGGCTTTGCAGCGGATTAAAGAAGCGGCCGAAAAGGCCAAAATTGAGCTTTCTTCCAGCCAAGAAACTGAAATTAATCAGCCGTTTATCACCACTGACGTTGAAGGGCCAAAACATTTGGTGATGAAGTTGACTCGGGCTAAACTGGAGGAATTAGTCGGTGATTTGGTTGAAGAAACTTTAGGGCCCTGTGAGTCTGCCCTCAAAGACGCAAAATTGGCGGTTAAAGACATTGAGGAAGTGATTTTAGTCGGCGGTATGACGCGAATGCCTTTGGTCCAAAAAACGGTTGAGAAATTTTTCGGCAAAAAGCCGAACATTTCAGTCAACCCGGACGAAGTCGTTGCCCTCGGCGCCGCGGTTCAGGCCGGAATTTTGCAGGGTGATGTCAAAGACATCTTGCTTTTGGATGTGACGCCTTTGACCTTGGGCTTGGAAACTCTTGGCGGCGTGATGACGCCGTTAATCGAGCGCAACACCACTATTCCGACCGCCAAATCGCAGATTTTTTCAACGGCGGCGGACAGCCAGCCGTCAGTGGAAATTCATGTCTTGCAAGGGGAACGGCCATTGGCCGCTGACAACAAAACTCTGGGCCGCTTTATTTTGGACGGCATTCCGCCGGCGCCAAGGGGTATGCCACAGATCGAAGTGACTTTTGACCTTGACGCTAACGGGATTTTGAACGTCTCGGCCAAGGATAAAGGCACGGGCAAAGAACAAAAAATCACCATTACCGCTTCTTCCGGACTTGCTAAAGAAGAAGTGGAAAAAATGAAGCAGGATGCCCAAAAGCACGCTGAAGCTGACAAGAAAAAGAAAGAATTAATTGAAGCCCGCAATTTGGCTGAAACTTTGGCTTACACCGCCGAAAAAGCGCTCAAGGACGCCGGCGACAAAGTTCCGCCAGCGGATAAAAAAGAAATTGAAGAGAAAATTGAAGCCATTAAAAAAGTTAAAGACAAAGATGACGTTAGCGCCATTAAAAAAGCGACTGAAGAATTAAACGCTGCCGCTCAAAAAATCGGCCAGGCAATGTATGCCAGCGGCCAAGCCGGCAAGCAAGCAAGTTCGCCAGCTGGCGAGCCAAAGCAAGAGGACAAAAAAGATGGTGATGATGTGGTTGAGGGCGAGGTTGAAGAAGACAAAAAATAAGAAATCAGAGATAAAATATAAGCCATAATCAATTGATTACGTCGTTTTACGAACGACGTTACCTGACACGCCACCATTTTATTGCTATAATTCATAGCAGAATTAGCAATTAAAAAATATGATTCAAATTAGACTATGGTAATATTCGGCCTGGTGGTGGCGATTTCCGCCTTGTTTTATTTACTGGGCCAGGCCGCCGATGTCGTGATCAATAACGTAAAAAAAATCGGCGAGCAGTTGGGCATTAAAATTTTTTTCTTAGGGGTTTTACTTGGATTTTTCACCTCTTTGCCGGAACTTGGTATTGGCTTTAACGCTTTAATTACCAACGTCTCGACGGTGGCGGTGGGTAATCTTCTCGGTGGCATTGTGGTGTTATTTAGCTTGATTTTGGGCTTAAGCGTGGTTTTGAACCGCAAAATCAGATCCCGGGAAGACCCGGTGACTTTAGGCCTGATTTTTATCTATTTTTTACTGCCCATTTTTCTGGGTTTTGACGGTTATATCGGCGTGATTGACGGCCTAATGCTTATTGGCTTGTATTTACTGCTGCTTTTTTATCTTTATCATAATCATCGTAACCATCAGGGAAACGTTAAGGTGATAGTTAACCAGCGGCGGCTGGCGAAAAATTTTTTTCTGGCTGTTGTCGGTTTGACCGCGGTAATTTTGATAGCAAACTTAATCATTCGCTTTACCCACACTTTACTTGATTTCTGGCAGGTTCGGCCTTTTGTGGTCGGCCTGTTGATTTTTTCGGTCGGCACCAACCTGCCGGAAATAATTGTCACCGTAAAATCGTGGCGCAGAAACATTAAAGATTTGTCAATCAGTAATTTAATCGGTTCCGGACTGGCCAATGTTTTAATTCTCGGTTTTTTGGGAGCGGTTAAGCCGATTAGCATCGCAACCGGACAACCTTTTTATTTTTTGGCATTCTTTGTCGGTTTATTGTTTTTAGCGCTAATTTATTTTTACAAAACGGATAAACAGCTGAGCTTCTACGAGGGTGTAGCCCTATTGGGCATTTATCTATTATTTTTAATCAGTCAGTTAGTTATTATTTAAGAGTACTGATTTTATATGTCTTTAGCCCTGACCCTAATTTTATTAATTATTGGCTTTATTTTGCTGATTAAAGGAGCGGATTTATTGGTTGACGGCTCGTCAGCTCTGGCTCGTCGGCTTAAAATTTCCTATTTAGTCATTGGCCTAACGATTGTTTCCATGGGCACTTCGGCCCCGGAATTAATCGTTAACATTATTGCCAGCCTTCAAGGCAATACCCAGATTGCGATTGGCAATATTTTAGGCAGCAATATCGCCAACATTTTTTTGATTTTAGGCATTGCGGCTATAATTTACCCGTTGGCGGTTACCAAGGGAACAACCTGGAAGGAAATTCCCTTCAGCTTACTGGCCGCTTTAGTGATGGGTGTGTTAGCCAACGATTACTTAATTGACGGTCAAAATTCTTCGCTTCTAAGCCGGATTGACGGCATTGTTTTGATGTCATTTTTTGTTATTTTTATCTATTACACCTTTGGTATTGCCCGTCAGGAGGGGGCAAACACCGAAGCAATGAAAGTCAAGGAAATTAGTTTAGTTAAGTCAATTATTTTTATTGTCCTGGGTTTAGTTGCCTTGGTTATCGGCGGCAAACTGGTGGTTGATAATGCGGTTAATTTGGCGCTTTGGCTGGGGGTGAGTGAATCATTAATCGGTTTAACCATTGTCGCGGTTGGCACGTCTTTGCCGGAATTAGCCACCTCGGCTGTGGCCGCCTACAAGAAAAATTTTGATATTGCTGTGGGCAACGTGGTCGGTTCAAACATCTTTAACATTTTTTGGATTTTAGGATTAAGCGCCATTATTAAACCGTTGCCGTTTAGTCCGGCTAATAATTTTGACATTTTAGTGGTGATTATTGCCAGTTTATTTCTATTTACCTTTATGTTTATTGGCCAGCGCCGGATTTTGGAGCGTTGGCAAGGGGTGATGTTCTTGCTGTTTTACGGCGCGTATGTTACCTTCTTAATTTATCAAGGATAATTATAAAATTTCTAATTTCTAATACCTAATTTCTAATTATGACTGAACAAGAACAAGCTAGCCAACAAAATAAGATTCAGATTCGCGACAATTTTGCCGGCGCCGAATACGCCAACGCGATGCAGGTGGGCCACAATAAGGAAGAGTTTATCATGACTTTTTTGAATATCACGGCGCCGACC
>Ga0209541_10018295_pt1 | contig 10156 bp, 15 predicted proteins | sample RifCSPlowO2_01_FD_184027 | JGI IMG/M metagenome (GOLD analysis project Ga0209541, IMG submission 184027) | Groundwater microbial communities from Rifle, Colorado - Rifle CSP2_plank lowO2_0.1 (SPAdes) (version 2) | ecosystem: Environmental > Aquatic > Deep subsurface > Groundwater | place...
AAAGTAAAGGAATGTGAACCTGTGGAATTTAACAATAGTGCAGAATGTAAATGCATTACTAATCCTGCTTCTCTTTGTACAAGCGTACCTGAACGTGATAAAGTTCCTGTTTATCTGGAGCAGAAATTCAAGCTTGAACAAGACCAGATCGCTGTTGTCAAAGATTTCAATGATATGGAAATTATGATCAAAGATAGTGGTAACGGGGTAACGTTAGCAGTAAGCATACCTGGCGGTCCGGATATTTTAAAGATATTGAACCTAAACGTCGGCGAGAAAAAACAGGCTTTTGGCACTACAATTACATTAATAGAATTATATGAAAATAACATAGCGAGTTTATTAGTTACGATGGAGACAATGGTGGCGCCTAGACCCGTGCAAGGAGAAAAAGCAAAACCAATATGCAACAGAATAGGAACAGAAGATGAAGGATGGTATATTGGCAAAGACCTCATTAAAAAAGATAAGTGTGGTTGCATATCTCTATGCAAAGCAATAGGATCAAAATCAGAAGGATGGTATAATTCATGTAGTGGTGGATTGATTAAATGGGACAAATGTGGTAAAAATGAAGTTGATTCTCCTGAAACCGACACTTCTACTATTGGGGTTTACATGAAAGAAAGAACTGTTGTAATAAGTCCAAGTGAAGAAGTTATCGAAATAGAAACGGGTGAAACGTTTACTGAAATAAAATCAGAGGAAACAGCATTGACAAAAGAAAAAATTGCTGTTGAACCTGAGTCTGGAAAAATCATTGTAGCAAGCAAAAGTGGAGTAGAGAAGGAGATAAAATACCTGCCAGAAGAAGCAAAGGAAAAAGCTATGAATTATGGCAAATTTGAAAATGTTGAAAAGATCGAACTCAAAATTGAAGGGGAAAATGCGATATATGAAATTACTGGGAAAAAGACAAAGTATATTTTATGGATATTCCCTGTTTCTTCTACAGAAATAATTAAAGTTGATGCAGAGACAAATGAAATTCTGGACTGATTCAGCTTTAAATAATTAAATACACATACATACACATATGTCAACGAAAACTATATCTATTACAGAAGAAGCATACACGAGGCTTCTTACAAATAAAAGAGAAAGTGAAAGTTTCACAGATGTCATAAACAGAATTACTGGAAAGACTGATCTTTTAAGATATGCTGGAGTACTAACTGAAAATGAAAGTCTGTATATAGAAAAAAGAATTGAAAATGCCAGAAAAATGAGTAGAGTACGAACGAAAAAGGTAAGACTATGATATTGGATACGTCATTTATAATAGATTTGCTCAGGTCTGATAATGGAGCTGTTAAAAAAGCTGAAGAATTACAAAAATCATCCGAACTGTTGTTAACTACAACGATAACTGTATTTGAAATCTGGCAGGGAACCATGGACATAAAGAATGATAAAAAAAGAACTGCAATATCCGAACTTTTACAGTCTTTGGGGCTCCTTGTCCTGGATTTCGACAGTGCTAAGAAAGCCGGTGAAATACATAGCAGATTAATAAAGAAAGGTGAGGAAATAGATCCAGAAGACAGTATGATCGCAGGAATATCCATAACACGGGGAGAAAGACTGTTAACAAGAAATATAGAACATTTCAAAAGAATCGGTGAGTTGCGTGTAGAGTCATACTGAATCATAATCTGCGATAAATTTCAATGCTGATACCACCATCTGACTTTGCTATATAACCTACCGGTTCTCCCATTATAGGTGCGGTTGGCTCTGTATTCTTCTCTTTTTATCGGTCTAACAGGTAATTCAAATTCTCCTTTTGCATCAAATACTTTCAAAGGTGTCTGTATATAATAGTATGTTCACTTAATTTCAGAACTTTTATATATTAGCAATCACCATATATTTCTTGGTGATTAAATTATGTGGCAACTTGAGAAAGGCGATATGTTTCTACAAAAAACTTCGCTTAAGGAACTAAAAAGGCTTTACAAAAAAGAGACAAACAGTAAAGCAAAGCTTCGTCTGCTTGCAGCCATACACAGAAAACGGGGCAAGAGTATGGACATCATTGCAGAACTTCTTGAAAAGCCAAGGACAACTATTCATGGATGGCTAACGTATTTTCAGGAACGCGGAATTTCGGGTAAAGACAGCATAAAACAAGAAGGAAGACCTTGTAAACTCAGCGGCAAACAAAGAAAAGAACTCGTCAAACAACTTGAGAAAGGTCCTCCACGCAATTCGTCAGGGTTGTGGACAACAAAGGAAGTTAGAAATCTGATACACAATAAATATAGAGTCTTATACGGAAGAACAAACATGTGGAAGATATTCATTGCTGCAGGCTTTACACCACAGGTGCCAAGAAAAAAACACTACAAAACTGCTTCTATAGAGGATATAGAGCGTTTTAAAAAAACGCCAAGCAAAAAGCAAGGCGTTACAGAAAGAAAGGTTTTGTTGTGGCCACAGAAGACGAGGCAACTTTCGGCTTGATACCGATTGTGTCAAGAGGCTGGGCAAGAAAAGGAAGTAAACCCGTTGCTGTTATCAACCATGCATACGAATACACAAATATATTTGGCGCAAGAAGCAAATGTGCTTTTGTGTTTATGTTCTCGTCGAAAAAAAACCAGAAAGCTTTTTTGAAATTTTGCAACGAGCTTCTGAAAAGATGGCATAAAGTATTTTTGATTGTTGATGGAGCGCGTGCTCATAAAGGCGCAAACATTGAGAAGTTTTTGAAAAACCACAAGAAAACTTTCAAGATTGGGTACTTCCCAAAATACACACCAGAACTCAATCCAACAGAACAGTGCTGGAAAATCGGCAGAAAAGGAATTGCAAACAGATTGTTGATGAATGTGCCTGCGATGAAATATCATTTGCGTAAAACATTCAATGATAAAAAGTCTTTACCTAAAATGTTCCATTATTTAGTGAACTAACTATTAACTTAAAGAGGAAATGGTTTTCTAGATATGTACCAACTCATTTTTGACAAGAATTTCAAAAAGGAATTAGATAGAATTGATAAATTGATGTATGATAAAATCAGATAAATTTCACTTCCAGACTTCAAACATAGAATAGTCTATTCCATATTTTTCCAGAACATCTATAATAATCTGTCTATTCTCTGACCGTACCATTATTGTACCTCTGCCAAGTTTTATTCCACGAATCTTTTCAATTAATCCAGGATATCGTCTTTTTCCGATTTTATATCCATAAAATTTATTAAGTACTGCGCCTTTTGATTTTCCAAGATTTTCCCATGAGAATATTACATACAATTCTTCTGAAGAGGTTTTTGGCTGGTATTTTCCGTAAAGAATTATTCCATCAGATGCAATGCTTCTCTGAAGGTCATTCCATTCATCAAGTTTTCCTACAATAACATTTATTTCATTGTCTATTTTCTTTATTTTGAATTCGAGAGCTCTCGGAGTTATTTTCCATTCGTCGATTATTTTGTTTATCCTTGATCTCAATCTGGTCTGGAAAGTCTTCGGTGCGTCCGTATCAAAAAATATATCAACATCTGATTCTTCGGATGACCGCATCTGGGCAATACTTCCGAATAGTATTACATTATTTATTCTCTTTTTCTCACTTCCCGAAAGACTGGATAAAATATGAGCAACTACAATGACAGCATAGTTCTGCATTGCCTGCTGTAGATTCATATAATATCACCTATTTTTTGCTCTATGAATTTTTTAAGGTCCAGAAATATACTGATTTTTTCCCTAAGAATGTTATCATTCTTCAGGTTCGATCCATATACCAGATCATTTCTGTCAGTTTCGATTTTTTTAGCCAGTGCGAAAATGTAAGAACTATCCGGAATGCTTGATAATGATTTTGTCAATATTCCTGCAAGTTGCATTTCCAGATTTTTTTCCTCCATTTTTAGCCATTCATGTTTTAACTGGGTTCCTGGTTTAATCGCATTTATTTTATGCAAATATAATTCCAGTATGTGCTGTGAACCTAGCGAAAGCATGGCAGTAAGCCTTCGCTGATAAACAATCAGTCCGCGATTATCTTTTATACTGAAATCAATTGTTTCCATAACCTCTTTCAATGCTTCAATATGTTTCTGTTCCTGCATACACATATATGTACTAACGTCTTAATAAAGTTTTATATACTTTTTTAAGACGTTGGTCTTAATATTGGGATTAAAATAAAATACTTTATATGTAAATCACAGAGTATTAATTTTGCATTTCTAATGCAAAATAAACGAAAACAACAGAAAATACCAAATTTAAATATTATTATGTCTATATAGATACAATGACTGTTATTATGATAAAGGGGTTTAAAGACCAAAATGTTGATACTATACGGAGAATTATAGGTTCATCTGCAAATATATCTGGTTTAGAGACCAAAGACTGGATAGAATATGACAAAACTTTTCAAAAGTCTACATATTTCGGTATTGTTACTATGAATGAATTGGGAACGAAAAAAGAGAAAGCTGATATTTTTATATGCCTTGATGGCAAATTAGATAATTCCGGGGTCATCAACGATAAGGGGTTTTTTTTATATACAGAAGAGATGAATATTCCTGTCTATTTTAAACAACACGGCATTAAAACTGTTAAAATAACAACTGCAGAAGGCATGGATATTGATGTTATAATCTGTTCAGTGGTTGCCAGGCTAATTCCAAAGATATCGCAGAAATCGCTTAAAATTTCAATTTCACAAGAATCTCCTGACAAAGTCCCGTCGAATTCAATTGATTTTGCATATAAAAAAATAAAGATTTGATATGAAAAATAATAGAAAGGTTGATGAAAACAATTAATGGATTGGGTAATAATTATGAAAGGACAGAAGCCAAAAATAATTTTATCAAAGTGTACTAGATGTTATTTGTGTAGAGTTGTGTGTCCTGTGGATGCCATATCTATAGCAAAGACAGGAAATCCTGTTATTGATTACGGCAAATGCAACAGGTGTTTTATATGCCTGAGAGAATGCCCATACTCTGCGATAGAAGAAGAGGGTGAATAATTGTAATTTCGTTTTAAAATTGTAGGTGTGCAAAATAAAATTGCAACCGAAGGTTGTCAAGAAAGGGAAGATAATAGAAAAAGAAACCGTAGGTGTCTTGTCTATGAAAACAGAAAAAGAGTGTGTTGTAACTGCTGCTGAACTCTGCAATTCCTATCTATCTGAGAATGGAATTGTAAAAAACAGAACAGCAGTATGTGGAAATATGGATGTTGCGTGGTTAAGCAGAAATAAAGTTCCTGTTGTTAATGTTAATGCGGATGCGATAAAGTTCAGGGATGCTGGCTGTGTTATAACAATGCCTCAGACTAATCAGGAATTATCAGATATGATTTTTTTAGGAACAACTGTCTCTGAAGAAAAAAAAGTTTCCCTGCCTTTTTTGATCCAGAGTAATTCTGATAACTTAAGAGAAAAAGTTGTATTGCCTACGAAAACCGCAATAGATAAATTCATACCGAACTTTAAAGCATATGATACAAATGTCGGTCCTCATGAAGCTGTTCTGAATGCGTTGAGTATATACCATAAACACGCTGAAATATGGAAATCAAAATTTAAACGAAGCTTGAGTGTTGTTGAATATATTGAAGGAGAAAATATGATTGTTGGTTATGGTCTGAGTATTAACACTATTTCAAAGGTGTTTGATAGAAAAATCAATGAAAATGATTTTGGCAAAGAATTTGGCTGGATGTCTGTACGGATGTTAAGGCCATTTCCAGTCGATGAAATTAAAAAAGCACTTGAAAATGCTAAAAAAGTTTTAGTGGTTGATAGTTCGATGTCTGTTGGATATGCTGGTGCTCTCTATAGTGATTTGAAAGCTCATTACAGAGGGCTTTGTTCTAATGTTGTGGTTGACAGATTATCTGCTGAGCAGGCTGAAAAATTGTTCAGCAGGCTGAAGAGTACTGAGAAAGAAAGCGTGGAAATGTTGTAAGGAACGGCGACAATACTTTAGGGATAAAATCTATTTTTGTCAAGCATACAACCAACTTTCAGACCTGCCGTAGTACTCGTTGCAGCAATGAGATTGATGATGATTCGATCTGGTGTTTTGCGTCATTTGTACTTTTTATCGTATATTTCATTGGCAACTCAGGAGCATTGGCTTCACAAGCAAGAATTTTTCATGTATTAACTTCTCATCAATTCAGTCTTTTTCAATGATTCTAACGTCGCCAGCAAAAAAACCACTGGAATTCACAAATAACGGATTGATATCTAATTCATGTATTTTTTTGTTTTTTTCCATGAGCTTTGCAACATTTGATATTATTTTTTCAAGTTTTTTTTCATCGGCACAGTAACGCTTTTTTATTTTTCGCCATACTTTGACCTGACGCAACATGCTGGATATAATTTTATGGTCAATCGGCGGAACAGCATATGATATATCTTTAATCACCTCTGTCAAAATTCCGCCTGCGCCAAAAATTATGGCATAATTAAACGTTTCATCCTGTTTGGCACCGACAATTAATTCAGAGCCAAAAACGAATTCCTGTGCAATAATGCAGTTGATATCTTTGGATTGCTTTTCAGCGTTTATTAATATATTTTTATAAGAATCCAGAAGCTCATTGCGATCTCTCACAAATAAAACACATCCTACATCGGTTTTGTGAATAATGTCAGGCGAATCAACTTTCAATACCACAGGCATCCGAAGAACCATCTTTTCAATATCCTTTTCTGACTTTACAGCTTTGTACGGAGCAACTGGTATTTTATACTTTTCCAAAAGCCTGTATCCTGCTTCGTCAGTAATCTTGACCATGATTATTATATATTTTCATAGTTTATATTTCATATCCATATCCAATTTTTGAACAACTATATCCGTTTCATTGTCAGACTTTACTGTTACACGAATTTTATCATAATTTGCATCAATTTGCTGATCATTGATTACTACAGCCTGTACAGGCAGAATCAAGTATAATACAAACAATGCAGCAAGTAAAATTTTATATTTCATTAAATATCTCAGTCTATTGTGATTTTCCACCCTTTTTCTTTCCCTGGGTTGTTGTTTTGGCATAAACTTTTTTAGTCTGGCGCTTGGCTGTTTGCTTAATTCTGTCTATAAGAACTTCGCTTTTTCTGATTTCAACTCCGGAAATAGGATAGATTTTTTTTACAGTATCTTTAATATATTTCTGCAATGAACCTGAGATCATGGACATTATAAGATCATCAAATTTTGTTTCAGCTGCTTTTTGTTGTACGATTTCAGCTACTTTATGTCTTGTTTTTGATTTTATGCTTGTATTAACGCGGCGGCTTAAAATGACCAAAGTTTTGATACGAACCCTGACGTCATCTTTTGTTTTAACGTCCTCTATTATTTCAACTTTTCTCGTTTTTCTCTGAACCATTCGAGCTACTCTGTCCCGCATGCATTCGTGCCCAATGAATTTTGTATAAGCTTTGTTTCCTTCTATATTTTCAATCTGAAGATTTATTTTTATGAAAAATCTAGAATAATCATTCATCAAATCAATTGTATTTGCCTGAATTGTTCTGGCTTTGAGATATCTCGGATCGACTGACAGAGTCATACCTATTACTTTGCTTCCAAACAGCTTCGGCGAAACTATCTCATACCAATCTTTTTTAATGCCCATACGCAAGACACCTACGGTTTCAAAACGAAAGACGCATTCTGACAAATTTAACCATATGCGTCAAGTCATTTTATATCTTCCCTTCTTTGGCAAATCTTCGATTTGCATATATAAATATAAAACACCTACGGTTTTTCCCTACATTTGAAAAGCTTTGCTTTTCAAATGTCTCATTATTGTTTATTTCTTTTTTCCCCTTCTTTCCTGCTTATTTCACAATTAATTCTGCTTGCTCGATAGTATATTTCCACTTTTTGTCAATTCTGCCTGTTCTGGAATAATATTTTCCAAGCCTTCTTATTTTGGATTCAAGCAGTTCCATTCCGTGTTTGCCTTTTTTATCTTTTGAATTTTTATCCATATGTTTGTGCAAAATTACTACTTTTTTCATTAGATTATAGAGATCTTCCGGTACAGGCGGCCTGTCAGGCAATGATCTGGCAACTTTAGCTATTCTTATGCCGTATGACCGCACATCCGGTATGCCATATGTATCTCTAAGAATGATACCGGTTTCTGCCTGAGATTTTTCACTGGTCAAAAATTTAGTTACAAGCATTTTAATTTCATCAGCATCATAATCAATCCATCTGGCAACGGGCCTGCCAACTGGGTGATGTGACCTACTTCTACCGCGTTTTCTTGAATGCATTCGAGCCATATTCCTAACCTTTTTTTAACTCATAATTTTACTATTCTTTCCGTAACATTTAAAAACTCATATTTCCAAGATCTTTTTTGCATATCTTCCCCGTTTTTCAATGTTTTCAATTTGTTTTAATATCTTTTTATCTTCATATCCACGGGCAATTTCTTTCCATAGCATATCCGGATTTTCATGTGTTGAAAATATAACCTGTTTCAGCAGATGCATATCAACTGCTCTGTCCTCGATTCTTTTGCTGCTAAAACTGAGGCCAAAGTCAATGAAGCAAATTTTATCGTCCTTGAGTATCATATTTGATGTCGTGAGGTCGCCATGTATTATTCCGTAATTATGAAGTTTTTCAATGCAGACACCAATTTCATGGCTGAGATTTTTATCTATTATATCTTTGATAAGCATGCCATTTATAAATTCCATTTTTATTTCATATTCACTGATTTCCAGAATTTTTGGCGCGTTAATTCCGATTCTTCTGGCTTTTATTATCATACTTGCTTCAGATCGGGTTCTTGTTCTTCTTATTTTTTCATCCAGTACTTTGGACCTGTAAGATTTTGCGATTCTCTGCTTAACTATCATGTTTCCGAATTTTTCAATTCTAGCTTCAGCGCCGAGTGAGAGGAGCATATTTAAAAATTCTAATACGGCTAAAAGATATAAGCTTTGAAAATGGGTTCTTAACTGACAAGTGTTCATGTGGGTAGAATTAGGATTTTAGAGGTTTGTTCCACACCTGTGGTTACCGAAACCTATTTAAATGTAAATTGTATATCAATATCATGGAAAAAACATTATACTATAATACGACTTATAAAGGAATATCCAAGAGTGAAATATACCTGATTCGGGCATCAAAAGAGAATGGCATCATGGTTTTCGGAGTTGAAGAACTGAGAAGAATATCAGGCTGGAATAGGGTAAAAATACACAATACTTTGAATTCAATGAGGGAAAAGAATATTATAACGAGGATAAAAAGAAATAAGTATGTTATCACTGAAGATGTTCAGAAAAATATTTATAAAATATCTACATCAGTTTTCAGCCCTTCTTATATAAGTTTCTGGACAGCTTTGTCTTTTTATAATTTTACAGAACAACATGTAAAAGCTATACAGGTTGTTTCAACCAGGCAGTATAAAAATATAAAAATAAACGGGTTTTTGCTTGAACCATCAAAATTCAGACCTGAAAAATTTTATGGTTATCATGTAATTGAAGGTGTAATAATAGCTGAAAAGGAAAAAGCCCTGATTGATTCATTTTTCATGATGGAAAAATGTGGCGGATTTGACGAAATTGTCAAATGCCTTAAAAATTCATGGAAGGAAATAGAGCAGGAAAAATTTTTTGACTATCTGACACAATTTGGCAGTAAATCGTGTGTCTCAAGAGTAGGTTATATAATTGAGAATTCGGGCCTGAAAACAGAATACAGTTTCAGGAATTTGGAACAATATAAATCAGAAACTTTTGTCAAGCTTAATCCTGCGAATAAAAAATCAGGCAACTATAATAAAAAATGGAGCATTATATACTGAAAGACATGATAAATCGGGTGATATGAACTGATATCCAGAAAATATCTAGAATATCTTTTAAAGTCAACACTGACAGATTCAGTGAGGATCTGGATTTTAACATCAAAGCCAGCCCAGCTGTATTCAGAAAACAGGTCAATAAAGTCTTGGACCGTGTGTCATTGCTCGGAATATGGAACAATTTTATCAAAGAAGATATATTTGATGATGCCTATACATGCGAAATAGGTTTTTACGGACCTCTTTACACAGGAACAGAAAGGACAAGAAACAAATTATCCTGAAACAGGTGAAAACTTTTTAATTTC
>Ga0209541_10018296_pt1 | contig 10156 bp, 11 predicted proteins | sample RifCSPlowO2_01_FD_184027 | JGI IMG/M metagenome (GOLD analysis project Ga0209541, IMG submission 184027) | Groundwater microbial communities from Rifle, Colorado - Rifle CSP2_plank lowO2_0.1 (SPAdes) (version 2) | ecosystem: Environmental > Aquatic > Deep subsurface > Groundwater | place...
TACGTGATTGAAGTGTCGGTTCCGCGTCCGGCGGGATTTGAAGACGTTTCCGAGGAATCCAATGGAGCTTTTTTTGCGTCATCTCAAACCGCGTCTCTTCAGTCGGCGGCGTTTTCGAACCGGATGTTTATTACGATTGTCGAGCCTCAAACCATGTCGGTGCCGGAACTTCCGTTGTATTACGGGGTGTTGGTGGGTTTGATGGTATTGGGTTTTTTGTGGGCTTCGAAAAAGTAGTTGAAAAATAATAGAGTAGGGGGAACTCATTGAGAACCCGTATCGCCGGGGAGCGTAGTTCCCGCCTTACTCTGTGGTTTTCTTTTGTATATCCACTCTGCTTGACCCCTCCATTTGCTTTCGCAAGTAGATGATATCTTTTACACAATAAAAATACTCGCGGGTTTTAATAACCTAAAAAATACAATTATATACATTTTTGATGTACTATTATTACACTTTTGTGGTTTTAAATGTCAATAAAGATGAATATTAGGGATGAAGCGCGTATTCGTCTGCTGGGGGCGCTTTTGAAGAAGCGTAGCGTTCATCCGAATCTTTCGGAACTGCAAAAAGAAACCGGGTTGCATAAAGCCACCATCAAAGCGTCGTTGGATTTTCTGCAAAAGCAAGGCGTCTTGGTGGGGTATGGCCCGAAAGTGAATTTCAAGAATTTCGGTTTCAAACTCGAAGTCATCACGATTCTGCAGTTGGACCTGTCCGAAGAAAAAGTGTTTTCCGAATTTTTGACGCAATGCACGTCCAATCCGAGCGTATACAGCGTGTCTTCGATTATCGGATCGGGGAACTGGAACATGATGCTTCGGCATTATTATCGTGACGTGGAATCGTATCACGCGGACTGGGAAAAGAATTTTTCCAAGAAAATCCCGGGGTTGTTTCGTCTCGTCAAGGATCGCCAGGTGTTTTATTTGGCGGAGCCGCATTACAAGGAGTCTCCGCGGACGAACTCCGTGATCGAGCTCGTGTTAAAAGAACAGGGTTTCGGGTGAATCCGTGCGCTTAGAACTCGATTTTTCGAAAACCGTCGATCAGAACGCGCAGGTTTTTTTCGAACGCGCGAAAAAAGCGAAAAAAAAACTCGCGGGATTGAAGGCGGCCAAGCAGTCGGTATCAAAACAACTCGAGCTTGCACGCGAAAAAAAAATTTCGAACACGGAAAAAAAAGTGGTCGAGCAAAAGCGGAAAAAAGAGTGGTTTGAAAAGTTTCACTGGTGTTTTACGCAAAGCGGTCTTTTGGTGATCGGGGGTCGCGACGCGAAATCCAACGAACAAATCGTCAAAAAACACATGGAAAAAGACGACTTGTTTTTTCACGCGGATATTTTTGGTGCCCCGCATTGCGTGCTGAAAACCGACGGGAAAAAACCGTTCGAAGAGGACAAAAGCGAAGCGGCACAGTTTGCGGGGGTTTTTTCCAAAGCGTGGGAAAGCGGCGCGGGAAAAGTCGACGTGTATTCGGCGTCTCCGGATCAGGTAACCAAGTCGGCTCCAACTGGAGAAGCGATCGGAAAAGGCGCGTTTATGGTATATGGAAAACGCGAGTGGTTTCGAAACGTGCCTTTGGAGTTCTCGGTGGGTTTGAGTTCTTTTGAAAACGTGTTTCGGGTCGAAAGCGGTTCCTTAAAACCGATTTCCGAACGGTGTCGCGTTTTTTGCCGGATTGTTCCGGGTGAAAATGAAAAAAGTCGTTTGGCAAAGCAATTGGTTGGTTTTTTCGAGAAAAAAACGGGTGCGCGTTTGTCAGGCTTGCTGCTGGACGAGGTCATGGCCATGTTGCCGACCGGAAAAACCTCAATCGTAAAAGAAAAGTGATTCCAAGCCAAATTGGCCTTTTTTTTGGTTTTTTTCGTCGTGTATTTTGAATTAACCGCGTTTTATCGGCTTATCCATTGGTTTTTATTCATTTTGCGGTGACTTTATTTTGTGAGCGATATTTTCCCGTCCCCTGATATGAAAAATGTTCGCGAAGTAGAGCTAAAAGTGTTTGATCCGGACCCCTCGCATGTGGGCCGCAACATTGTGACGCTCGACAAGACAGCTAAGGACTCTTTAGGGGTCACCAGCGGTGACATCATCGAAATCGAAGGAACCAAAAAAACCGCGGCTGTTATTTGGCCGGCGCGAAGCGAAGACGAAGGAAAAGGAATCATCCGAATGGATAATTTTATTCGTCATAATGTCGGGGTTGGTCTTGGGGAAAAAGTCCGGATCCGGAAAGCCGAAGTAAAAGAAGCGAAAAAAGTGATTCTTGCTCCGACACAGGACGTTCGGATTATCGCGTCGGGTTACGACCGGATTTTAAAGAAAAATTTTATCGGCCGGCCGCTGGTTCGCGGGGACAGCGTGTGGATATCCGTTTTTGGAAGCGGTTTCGTGTATACGGTCGTGGATACGTCGCCGCGTGGAATCGTGAAAGTGAATGATTTCACGCAGTTCGTGTTAAAGGAACAGCCGGTAAAGGAAGCCCAGGAACGCGTTCCGCACGTGGCGTACGAGGATATCGGCGGATTGCAGGAACAGGTTCAGAAAGTTCGCGAGATGATCGAACTGCCCATGCGTCATCCGGAATTGTTTCGTCGCTTGGGGATCCAGCCGCCCAAAGGCGTGTTGTTGTATGGTCCGCCGGGATGCGGAAAAACCTTGCTGGCGAAAGCGGTTGCAAACGAAACCGAAGCGCATTTCATTACGGTTAACGCGCCGAGTTTGATGTCAAAGTTTGTCGGCGAAGCGGAAGAACGTATTCGCCAGGTGTTTAAGGAAGCCGAAGACAACGCGCCTTCGATTATTTTTTTTGATGAGATTGACGCGATCGCTCCAAAACGCGACGAAGTCGTCGGGGAAGTCGAGCGCCGCGTGGTGGCCCAGCTGCTTGCGTCCATGGACGGAATGGAAGCCCGCGGAAACGTGATCGTGATCGCGGCCACGAACCGCGTGAACTCGATCGACGAAGCTTTGCGCCGACCCGGTCGATTCGACCGCGAAATCGAGTTTCCGGTTCCGGGAAAAAACGAACGAAAGCAGATTTTGCAGATTCACACCCGCGGAATGCCGATTCATCCGCCGTTTGACGCCCCGTATTTGGCCAACGTTTTGGAAAATTCGCCCGAAGAGGTTCTCGCTCGCAATACACGCGAAAACGTCGTGGTGTTGCTACGCAAAAATCCCAAGGAAAAAGAGTTTTTCAAGGTCGCGGGAGAAAAAGAGGAAAGCGAGGTTAAACAAATTTTGCTGGACAAGATGCTGACGGATTTTGCCGAGATCACGCACGGGTTTGTCGGTGCCGATTTGTCGGCGTTAACCAAGGAAGCCGCGATGAAAGCCTTGCGCCGGTATCTGCCAAAGATCAATCTCGAGGAAGAAACGATTCCGACCGAGGTTTTGGAGACGCTGGAAGTAAACAAGCCGGATTTTTTGGAAGCCTTGCGCGACGTGCAGCCCAGTGCTTTGCGCGAAGTGACGATTGAAGTGCCGAACGTCAAGTGGACGGATGTCGGGGCGTTGGAGTACGCAAAACAAGAATTAAAACAAGCGGTGGAATGGCCGCTTAAAAATCCGCAGGCGTTTAAACGCCTGGGAATAAGGCCTCCGCGCGGCGTGTTGTTATATGGTCCGCCGGGATGCGGAAAAACCTTGCTGGCAAAAGCCGTGGCCACGGAATCGGGAGCCAATTTCATTTCCGTTAAAGGCCCGGAACTGATCAGCATGTGGGTCGGAGAATCCGAAAAAGGCGTCCGGAATATTTTCAAGAAAGCGCGTCAAGTGTCCCCTGCGATCATTTTCTTTGATGAAGTGGATTCGATCGCTTCGCATCGCGGGTCCCATTCGGATTCCGGTGTCGGAGACCGCGTCATTAACCAGTTACTCACGGAACTGGACGGAATCGAGGAACTCAAAGACGTTGTTTTTATTGCCGCGACAAACCGGCCGGACCTGATTGATCCGGGTTTGTTGCGTCCGGGAAGGATCGACAAGTTGATTCGCGTAAGCGCGCCGGACAAGGATGCGCGAAGAGCGGTTCTAAAAGTGCATTTGAAAGGAGTCCCGATGGGATCCAAAGAGGAAAAAGACGAGTTGCTAAAAGAACTGGTCGAATTAACGACCGGCTTTTCCGGTGCGGATCTGGAAGGATTGATTCGGGAAGCCGCTTTGATCGCGTTGCAGGAAAGCAATTTGGAAGCGACTCGGGTTGAACACCGTCATTTCGAGGTGGCGATCGGAAAGTTGCGGCCGTCGATTTCGCAGGAAACCGAGGAAGCCTACGACGAGTTTGCCGAAAAGCGCATGGAGTACAAACCGAGTTATATCGAATGAATTCGGTGATGAACCATGATTCGTTTTTTTTTATCCTACCTGGGCGCATCGCTTAGGTCCTGGTTTTTTGTTTACGTGTTGGCTTCGGTTGTCTTGATTGCGAGTGGAATCGGAATCGTGTTGCAAACAACCGCGGTTTCGGTTTTTTTCGAACGCTTTTTTTTGCCTCTTGTTTCGTTTGACTTCTTGAATTTGATGGATTACGCTAAGTGGCTTGGAATCGTGCTCGTGGGTTTGCCGTTGCTTGGTTTTGTCGGTTCTCGTGGTTATCATGCGGTTCGAAAACCAGCGGGTTTTTGGAACGAAATCGTTTTTTTGTTCGGGCTTTCGGTTGTGCTTAATCTGTTGGTAACCGTTTTCGCGTTTGTGGTGTTTCATCCGGAAGGTTTTTTGGCAAGCATCGGATTGGTTTTCGTGGTGCTGGTTGTTTTTTTCGTTTTTTCTTTTTTGGCTTTGATGCTGTTTGCGATCGCGAACACGGGTTCTTGGGTCAATTCGGTTTCTTCGGGGTTTTCCACGAATTTTCGCGTGATCAAGTAGTTTAGAACAAGCGGAAAACAAAAAGCCAGATTAACGCGAGTGGCACGAACAAGGCGCCCCATACGAGTTTGTTCCATGCGAATACTTTGGATCCGTCGAGTGGTCCGATGGGGATCAGGTTAAACAAGGCCAAAAACAGATTGATTTGTCCGGCGATCGCGGCGATAACGGCAAGCGAGTCGAGGTTGGCTACGCTTAAGAGCAAAAACGCGACAAAGAACAGCACTCCGATAATGATGTTGGTGATGGGACCGGCGACCGAAATGATTCCGTTTTGTTTGGCGTCTATGTGCGGTCCGAAAATATAAACCGCTCCAGGAGCCGCGAAAACGAACCCGAATCCGACGGCCATGACGAGCGCGAAAAAAAGTCCGAAGGGCCACGCATAGTATTCGGCGACGGCGCCGTATCGGATGGCCACGTATTTGTGTGCGAGTTCGTGCAAAATAAAACCGGTTCCGGTGGCCACCAATGCGACCACGAGCGCGAAAATAAAGTTGTTGGGAAACGCGATTCCAAAATCGGATTTCATGACCCATGCGAACGCGATGCTGACGACGAGCCAAGAGCCGATTAATTCAATGATTTCGCGTTGATTCATATGGGTATTACTTTGTTGGGGCAAAATCAATAAAAAGCATTTGAATGAGTTCGTTTTTCGTCGAAAAAAGACTTTTTTATTATTCCCATGGGTGCCTGGAATTAGGTATGGGATTCTTTTTTTCGAAGCGTTGTCAGGTGTCGGTTGAAATGATCATTATTCTCGCGGCCGTCGTGGCATTGGTGTTGTTGTTGGTGTCGCAGTTGCAAAAAACCGGGGCCGAAGGCGCGAAAAAGATTGGACAGAAAGCGGATGATTTGTTCGAGAAAATTGATGATATCAAGTAAGGCCCAGGTTTCCCTGGAGTTTTTGCTTGTTTTTGCGGCTTTTTTGGGCGTTTTGGGTTTGTTTGCTCCGTTGATCTCGCAGTTGTATTCGAAATCGGTTTTCGGTTTGGATGTATTGGAGGGCCGCCGGTTTTCGGATGATTTTCTTTTTCGGGCATCGGAATTGGCGTTGATGGGGGACGAAAGCGCGTTTTTGGTGGCGGCGCGACCCAAAAACCCGTGGTTTCTTTCGGTTCGGGAAAACCTTTTTGTTCTTTCCATCAAATCTTCGTCGGGGTTTGAACATGAGTTTATCCGAACGCTTCCGATTCGTTGTGAACCGTTTTCCGCTTCGTTTGATTCGCCTGTTTTTTTCCGGCTTTTGCGGGAAAAGAATTCAATCGTAATTGACGCGGATTCGGATTCGTAGGATTTCGTCGGTGTCCGAAACGAATGGGATTTCGGAGGAAAAAAGCGCTTTGTCGGGATCGAAAAAATTTGATCGGATGGTTGTGTGGTTGACTTTTAGTTCGTACGCTTGGTGATGAAAAACAATGGAGAGATCGCTGTTCATTTCTTCGAGGTCAAACCGGGTTTCTTTGCTCCAAATCACCTGCAAGTCGTGGACTTTGTTTTGGGTGGAATCCTCGGTTGGGTCCGATGCGGTTGGAACTGGAGACAGCAGCACCAGGCTTGAAAGAATGAACAAGCCTAACAGCGCGTCAAACGTGTACCATTGTCCTTTCGTCAAAAACAGATCTCCGCGAAAAGAATTCCTTTTTTTCCGTGAATGGTGATCACGCGTTCGACGGGTCGGCAATCTTTTTGGGGGGTTTGTTCGGCAATGAGAAACTGGGTTTGGCCGTCAAAAAAGCGTATCGCGAGTTGTCGAACCGTAAACGACATTCCGTTGGGTCGAAAGGCGATTCGATTCAAGAGTACGGGATCGATTTCGTTTGAGATCACGCGGTGGCGCTCTGTATCCAGCCGTGCGCTTCCAAGAACCGGCTGATCCGGGTTATGATTTTTTACCAGGCTGTCAAGGACCGCGTGTGCGATGCGGGTTTGTTTCCAATTCGCTTGGTTTTCCTCGATTCCGTGGAGTTGAAACTGGAGAAAAAGCAGGAAAAAATGCATGGTCATCAGGGCGACCAATACGCAAAACAGCAGGTCGAAGGACTGAATCATTCCGCGGTCAGGGGACATAATGATCAGGCGGGATTACAAGTAACCGGGTTTCGGTGGAAGAAGGGATTTGTTCGATGGGGTCTGCGATCGTAAAGGCGGTGAAAGGCTGGTTTTCGATTCGGACGTGGCGGGGAGTCGCGGGAACGCAATTGGAAATGTTTTCGGCGGGTTTTCCGGTGCCGTTGGCGTATAATGCGTCGAGGATTTGGGCGCATTTTTCTGTTTGCATCAAAAAACGGTTTTTTTCGGCGTAGTCGTTTGCCTGGGCAAACTGGATTGATACCGTGGCCACCAGGACACCGAATACGCCGAGGTAAACCGCGGTCGTAACGAGGGTTTCAAACATGATTTGTCCGTTGAACTTCATTGGATCACGGTGAGTTGGTATCCGATCGGAATCAAAAAAATTGTGGGGTTTTCTTGGCCCAAAATCGTGGCGATTACGGTGGTGTCCTGGTGGCGTCCGCCGGTGAATTCGAGTTTGGTGGTTTTTAGCGGGTTTGAAGCGGGGATGGGCCAAAGCACAAGAAGGGATTCCAGTTCTGTGGAATTCAAAGCCGTTAGGTGTTGCGGTGGTTTGGCGTATTGGTCGGGGTTCACCCGGCCGGAATAGAACCTAATCGTTGGATATGTTTGTTCGATGGTTTTTAATCGGGAAAAAAACCGGCGGGTGTATTCGCTTCGAAGTTGGTTGGGTTCGCGGGTCATCTCCGCGGTTTCCAAAAGGGTTTTGGACGCGAGGAAATCGATGTTGTTTTCGAGAATGGTGCGTTCGAATCGGGCGTGTTCGATTCCGATGATTTCGGTTTTGATTTGGTTGCGTTGGCGGATGAATTCGTTTTGGAGGGCGAAAAGTGAAAAAAGAATCAGGAAAAGAAAAAACGAAATGGCCGTGATGAAAAAACCTTTTTTTCGCATATGTTGGTTGGGGGGGGCGGCTTTTTTTTTGGAATGTTTTTTTCGTCAAAAGCCGAAAGTGGGGGCATCCGAAGCTGTTAATTTTGTTGCCGGCCAAATGCGCGTATTGCGAACGAATGCCCGAAAAAGAAGATTTGATAAAAGCGATTCGTTGAATTAAAAAAAGGATTTTTTTCGGGCGTTGGCCCGAAATTTTTTTTTGTTTAGCAGCAGCCTGGTCCAAACATTGGAGATCACTCCTGATCTATTTATTGCACGTCCGATATTTAAACCTCTCCGTGGCGTTTCAAAAAAATTTGAATTTCGCTTCAAAGCGATTCGTAATACCGTTTTAGCAATAGCGCATCGGTTTCGATGTTGGGGGATTCGCAGACGATGCGTCCTTCTACCCCGTATTCGGCCAGGGTTTCGAGCAGCCATCGGTAATTGAAGTCGTTGGCCTTGTCTTCGAGTACGAGGTGATTTTTTTCGCCTTTTGAGGAATATGCGATGCCGGATACGTGCATGTGCAGGTCATGTAACAGCTTAGGGTCGTTTTTTTCCATTTCATCCAGGGCTTTGGCAAAATCCTCTTTTTTCTTGAATCGTCCGTTTTCGCGCGCGTGTAGATGCGAAAAATCCACGTTGGGACAAAAACGCGGTTCTTCGTGATGCAGAAAAAGGAGTTCGGTTAGCGACCCGAACTGGGTTTCTTTTCCCGTGGTTTCGGGTTTGAGTTGAATGTGGATTTTTTCCGAATCCATTTTCGCCAAAATGTCGGACAATGATTTGAGCACGCGTTTTGCCACGTCTTCGCGTTTGCTTTTCATCACGTACGCGGGGTGAAACGTGACCGCGCGGCAGCCGCACCAGGCGCCGACTTTGGCGGAATCGAATATGCGTTGTTTTGAAGCCGCTTGTTTTTCGGGTTCCACTGCGTTCAAATTGATGTAATAGGGTCCGTGCACCGACAAATCAAGGGTTAATTCTTTTGCTTTGGCGTTGATTTGGTCGGCCATTTCGCGTCCCATGCGTACGCCGTGCACGAATTCGAGTTCCATGCCGTCGAGTCCGAGTTCTTTGATGCGTTGAAGGCCTGTAACCGTGTCGGGTTTCGGGCTTGAAATCGGTACTCCGGCGGTTGCAAAAGTTATTTTGGAAATCATCGGATTCACTTTGTTCTCCGTTTGAATCGCGCGACCCTTTTTCGTGCCTCGGCGGGGTCTTCCTTTCGTTTGCTGCGAACGATGCGGGCTGTATTTTTTCGGGCGTTGTTTACCCAATCGACGCTTGCCATTTCACGGTCCATCTGCTTTTTTGAAGTTATTTGTAACGCGCCGCGCTGGACATTAAATTCGGTTCGGACCACAATTTTTTTGCCCGTCGACCCTCCGTACATCCACTCCGTATGGCCGACCAGGAGCTGGTTTAATGCGCGTTCAAGCCCAAATCCTGTTCGATAGCAAAACTGGCCGTTGTGGATTCCGAAGAATTTTTCCCATTTCGGGTTGTGAATCAGTAAGGGTTCAAGTGCTTGCATTTGGAACGCACGTTGGCCGCTTACAATAGTGGAGTCATGTACGGGTATTCCATTGATTGTTTTTCGGTCAACGACTGTTCCTACGCTCATCTTCACGTCTCCGCGCAGAACCGGGCGTATCAGCGCTTCCAATTGCCTTTTTGTCACGTGTTCCAGGTCGGAATCGAGTGTCACGAAAACGGTGGCTTTCATTTGTTTCGCAACTTTGGCTCCTTCGTAGAATGCATATGCTTTTCCATAATTCTTTGGAAGCGTTAAAACTTTCGCTCCGAATGAAAGCGCGACTTTCCCAGTGTGGTCGGTGGAGCCATCGTTCACGACCACCACTTCGTGGCAGACGCCCACCTTCTTTAGGGCCATCAGGCCTGGAAGCAGGTTTTTGAGGGTTTTTTCCTCGTTGTGGGCGGGAATCATGAGCACGATTTTTTCTTTTTGCGTCACGGTATTCTTGTATTCAGGAAAGGATTTAAACTGCTTTTGACTTGTTTTAATTGCATGCCTTCGAACTTGTTTGCCGAGCGGGAAAAGCTTAATCAGTTGTTTAAAGACGAGGCGGTGTTGTATCCCGAGTTTTTGCCGGACAATTTGCCGCATCGTGAAAAAGAACTGGATGAACTGGTGTTTGCGTTGCGACCCGCGTCCGAAGGAAAACGACCCAAAAGCGTGTTCGTGTTCGGCCCGCCCGGAACGGGAAAAACCGCAAGTGTTCGGTTTGTGGTCAAGCAACTCGAGGAGTTTTCGGGGAAAGCCAAAGGAACCGTGATTAATTGTTTTGAAGCGAATTCGCGGCAT
>Ga0209541_10018300_pt1 | contig 10155 bp, 5 predicted proteins | sample RifCSPlowO2_01_FD_184027 | JGI IMG/M metagenome (GOLD analysis project Ga0209541, IMG submission 184027) | Groundwater microbial communities from Rifle, Colorado - Rifle CSP2_plank lowO2_0.1 (SPAdes) (version 2) | ecosystem: Environmental > Aquatic > Deep subsurface > Groundwater | place: Rifle...
TTCCAAAGCTTGAAAGATTCCTTCAGTATTCTTCAATAATTCCTCATAAAATTTCCAGGACTGTTCTTTAGAACAAAAAATAAACTGCTCAACTTTATTGAACTGATGTGTTCTCCATAATCCTTTCTCATTAATACCATGCGCACCAATCTCTTGCCTGAAACACATTGAATAAGCAAAATATTTCTTTGGTACATTAATAACTTCATTAGCATGCATACCCAAAATAGCAAACTCACTCGTCCCAATCAACGCAGCATTCTGTCCTTCAATTTGATAAACACTATTCTCAAAAACATTCTTATCAATTGCACCCATCAATATTTCTTTCTTCAACATTAATGGTGGTTCAATATACTCATAACCCTTCTCGGCCATATAATCCACAACAAATCGTATCAATGCTTGATTCAATAATCCTAAATCTCCTTTCAAATAATAAAATCCATTCCCAATAACTTTTGCTGAAGCATCAAAATCAACTAATCTTAAATTTTCAAGTATTTCAACATGATTCCTCACAGGAAAATCAAACTTTGGTAATTTTCCATTCTTTTTCAATTGCACATTATCTTTCTCAGAATCCCCATATGGAACCTTTTCATGGATTAAATTAGGTAATATTAACATTAACTCATTAATCCTCAATTCAACAGAATTATACTCTTCTTCTTTCCTTTTAATCTCATCAGGTAACGATTTAACTTTTTTAATAACCTGAGAAATATCCTTTCCAACCTTCTTTAACTTATTAATTTCTTCAGATAAATTATTCCTAGAACTTCTTAATTGATCTAACTCAGCCTTAATACTTCTCAAATCTTTATCCCTCTTAACCAATTCATTAAAACTATCTATTAATTCTCCTTTTTTCATAAACTTATAACATTTTAGAAACAATTCTGGCTTCTCTCTAATAAGTCTTATATCAATCATTACCTAAAGTAAAACTATTTTCCTTAAAAACATTTCCAAATTTAAGAATCCTAACTGTTTATCATTTACAACCGAATGATTGTAATCTAAATTATACTCTCGAAAAACCACTTTACAATAGCTACAGCACAATGTTTAAATATAACTATCATATTATCGATAAAATAGAGAAAAAGAGTGTGGAACGGAGAGGAGTAAAATGCCAAAAAAGAACAAAGAAATTTTCGAAGTTTTCTTTAGAAGAAAACCAGCAATGATTTTAGTTGCGCTTAGACAAAATACCAGAAACAAATACGGTAGCATACTTGCTAAAGAAGTTGATTGCACATATTCACATGCGGTTAAAATTTTACAAGAAATGGAAAAGTCAAAATTAGTTTCATTCCAAAAGAATGGAAGAATAAAAACAATTGAACTGACAGAATCTGGAAACAGAATCGCAGAGCATATTGAAAAGATTAAAACTTTATTATAAAATAATTTTATTTTTTTATTATAATAATTTTTATAAACTTCTAAAAAATAAATAATACTATGAATTTTAACCACATTGCTTTAGAACAAAAAGAAAAAATGCCAATAGCTTTTACGGCACTTTCAAAAAGAAATTTTTTTATGAAAGATCAAATTAGTACATTTACATTAAAACAAAATTATACCCCCCTGAATCCATTTCAAGTTTTTGGTTATTATCTGAATGATACAGTTAATAGAAATAGTATCCGAAGAGCAAATAATACTCTTATAAATATTGCAGATGAACTTTGGATATTTGGTGAAATATCAGACGGCGTTCTAGCAGAAATCAAACAAGCGAAAGAACAAGGTAAACCCATAAAATATTTCAAGATTATAGAATCAAAAACATTCCAACAAATTTCAAAGGAAGAAGTTGTAATGGAAGAAGATATTAAAATACATAGAAATTTACTCTAAATCCACTTTCCTAAACCAGTTTGCTTAGCTTCTTCTTTTCCAAAAACACCTTCAATTCTATCCTTCAAAAGCATCAGAGTTTGTTTTAAATAAGGAGGCAAATTATATTTTTCAGCTAAATTCATTGCAGGATCCAAATATTTAGTAATCGAACCCTCAGATATAGTAAATATTAATTTTCCACTACACTTACAAATTCCAGTCAATGGTGGACGTCGATAAATCTCATTACATTTCCCACATCTAAAACTTTGTTGAGAAAACTTACGCAAATTACCTTTAATATCTCTTAAAAAATGCCTTTCAATTATTAATCTTGCAACATCATTTTCATCAACAGCTCTTATTTTTCGAGCAACTTCCATTTGTCCATTAACTTTATCTGCCATAGTAGGCAAAATTTTATATGAACTACACAAAACTCCATTATTAAAATTATCAGTATCATGTGTAAACATCATTCCTTCATATTGACATTCTAAATTAAGAGCATCTCCTAATTTTTTAATTTTAACATCCCAAGGATTTTTATATAATTCCGCAGCTTCATACAATTCTAATGGATACCTATCAACTATATCCATATCAAAAACCATATCATCAACTTCTGATGGAATCAAACGTCCAGTCAAAACTAAAGGTGCATCTTGTGTAATTCCTCTAGTATTTGGTAAATATTTTCTAGAAAAATTTAACAAAGTATCCAATAACAACATACAACCTGCTTCATCACCATCACATTGTTTTGTCAAAATACCATTAGGAATAATTTTATGTTCATCAACATTCAAACAATAACTTAATTTTTTACCTATATTTTCAATTGAAACTATTTTAGAATAAACATTATTTTCATCAAACTCAATCTTCATCCCATATTCATTAGATTTTTGTAATTCCTCAAGAATTTTTCTTTTTCGGTTTAAACCAAAATTAATCTGATTATAAAAAATTCTAAAGAAACTACTACCAATAATAAGCTTAGTTATTTTAAATTTAGGAATTTCTCTTTTTTTACTAATATAAAATTGTTTAACTATAATACCTGGATAAGATTCATATTCATAAAATTTAACAAAAATACCATATCTCTTTAGAATAAACTCTAAATCTTTTAATAACCCTACACTTACAGAATCACAACAAACTCTACAATCACTCAAGCTAACAGAACCATCACCATCAAAATATCCTTGTAAGAAATATTTCAAAAGATTCAAATCTAAATCCAAAAATAATAAAGGAATTCTCTTTTCTTCAGCAACCTTTCCACAACCTAAATAATTAAACAAATTAAATAACATTTTTGAAGAATAAATCAAAGCATCCTTTTTTTTATCATAAGGTTTTAAGTAAAATTTTTCATTCATAATTCTAATCACTTTTTCCCTAAGTTCCTTTTCTTCAACAGCAAAGTAAACTTGATTACAACATGCAGAACTTCTTGAATATCCCTCAGCAACATAAAAACCAAAGATCCATAAAAGATCAGAATCCAATTTAATAAATCTGTTTATTGTAATTCTATCTCTACATAAACCAATTTTAATTTCTTTTGGTACTTGATTAAAAAGTTCCTTAACTAAATCTAAAGGATAACTTTTTCTTAATTGGAAATTAGTAATTTGTTTTTTATTATATTTATTTGATTTAAAATTAACAAATTTATCTTTGAAGTCATTTCTAATCATAACTTTATCCATATTTAAATCTAATAAATCTAAATAATCTAAAGATTTAGAGCCTATATCTATCTTATAAGGAACAATTAATTTATCACCAATAATTAAATCTTGAGCCTCTTTTTCATTATTTTTTAAAATAAACTTATGTCCTTTTGTAACCTCAATCACACGACCACATTCAGTTTTAAATCTCAAAATCTCATTTTCAGTATGTTTAGTAAAATCTACAATATTAACAGTTTTATTCCCATAAGAAAAATAATTATCTACTTTAATTGCTTTTGTGCCAAATAAATCAACATTTCTACTTGGATTTAACTTTTCAACAATATCACCAATTTTTCTAATTTCCCATTTATTTTCAATCTTTAATGGTAAATAAGTATTAGCATCTAAACAATCTCTTCTCATAATACTATGCAACAAAGGATGTGCATACAAACCTTGAACTTTAGAAAACCCAACAATTCTACAAACAATTCCCGCAGAAGTATGAGGACTCATAGCAACAATCAAATGTCCAACCAAATCTCTCTTAGATTTTAAATTATAAAAAGTTTTTTCTTTGTAAAGTTTTTCAAGCATCTCATCAATAAATCCAGCAACTCTAAAAAGAATTTCATCAGCACCTTCTTCAGGCGATTCAGGACAAGCAGGTAATATTACATCCTGTGCAAATAATTCTAAAACTTGATTATCATCGACTAATTCATTCCCATAAATATCATTAAAATAACCCATTTCTTTAAGTTTTTCTAAGGAAGTTCCAACTTCTTTAGCTTTGAAATGAGTACAAGGTAACTCAGTCATATCATATCTTACAGTCCCATCTTTATTTACATGAATATTATATTTAGCTCTCAAAATTCCTTTTATCAAATGTTCAGGAATTTGTTCAGCACTACTTAAACCTCTAATTCCTTTAATCAAATCTGGATATTGCCGACTTCCTAATTGTTCTAAACTTTTGTAAAAATAATGTTTAATATCAATAGATTTAGAAATAGTATTTTTTGTTTTACCGTGAATTTCACAAACATTATTTAAAATAAATTTTCCACATCCAGGACAATAATATTTTCTAATTGTTTTACTACCACATTTTTCACAAATTCCTAGTATTGTATCTAACGAACATTTCTCACAAAAAAATGTTGGAAACTGAGAATTTATTCTTCCAACTTCTAAAGCACTTTGAAAACTTCTTAAACGTCCACCCTCATCACCTACTGGAAATAATATATGAGGATTACCAATCATTTTTCTCATTTTTGCTTTCTCTGGTCTACCCATTCTAGCTCCGATAAAATAACCACATTTATCTTTAATTTTATATTTTGAAACAGAATTAACCATTTCTAAAACATTTTCCCCAACAGGTTTACCTAAAAAATCTCCCAAATTTACTTTCAAAGCTTTTGCAGAATCCCCAGAAATAACAATATATTCATTAGTAATAACTTCATGTGGACAACCAATTAATTCTAAACTCCTTTTTGCAGAAAAATCACTGACTAAAATTTTATCTTCCTTAACAACAGAATTTTTCAAAACATTAAACAAATTCAAAAAATCATCTATTTTCAATGTACTCCAATAAAAAATAAATTTAGGATATAATGGTACACCAAATTCTGAAAATTTAATAGCATAATCAAAACTAACATAAGTTTTTAGAGGAAATTTAATTAAATTCTCTAAATAATTTTTATCTAAATCAATTTCTTCAAAAAATTGCTGTGCATAATAAACCCACCATTCTTCAACAAACCCACAAGGCAATAATTTATGAGCTTTATTCAAAAAATCTCCCCAATTAATTAAAATATCCCCTAAATAAATTATTTCATCAATTTCTTTAAAATATTTTTTAGCTTCTTCATAAGTATTTAATTGTAATACATTTTCATTCTTTAATTTAACAATAGGTCCCTCAATAGTATCACAAACATTCAAAGTAGTAGATTTTCCAGGCCTTTCTGTTTTAAATTGTGTTCCGACAGCAATAAAATTATTAACAGCAACCATGGATGCAGGGTTTACACTATCCGACGAAAAACCAGAAACTCTTCCTCTTCCATATCTTAATCTAAATCCTCCATTTCTCAAAGGATAAGTAAAAATAGGCCTCCCCGCAACTAAATCTTTAATAAATGTCGTATCAGGCAAAACTTTTGCAATATTAACAATAGCAGTTTCAACTTTTACACCACGTGCTTTGACTTCTTTTTGTAATTTAACAAAATCATCAAAAAACATCCATTGCTCCAAATCCATATCTTTGCCCCATTTTGCTAATTGCTTCCAAACTTTTGGTGCTTTCAAGGATAAACATTCAGCCATAACTAAACAAAATCCATTACTTATTTTATTTGAATTTCTTCTATCAAGATCTTTATTATTACTAACATCAAACTTTTCAGAAGGATCTCCATCAATCTGCACAGGTAAATTCTTCATTAAAAATGTAATCTCTTCTTCTGAAGGAAAATATTGTAAATTAGTAACACGTTCATGATAATCACAAAGTTCCCCATAAGCTCTCTTAATTTCTTTTTCAGTTGCATCATACTGTGCATAACCTAATTTTTTTCTAACATAATCCGCAATTAAAACAGAAACAGAAGCACCAGTTCCTCCTGCACTTCTAATAGGCCCACCATAAATCAAAGCAAAATATTCTTTACCATTATCTTTCCTTTGTCTAAATTTAATTTCAATAAACCCTTCTAAAGGTGATGAAACAACACCTACAGTAACATAAGCAAATCCAGTTCTTATTCCAATTTCAATGGCTCTCTTTTTATCACTAAATTGACAAAATTTTTCTTTAGCAACTTCTTCAGCAATAACTAAAGCAACCTTCCAATCTTGACTCCCATATTGTTGTTCTAATTCTTGAATTCTTGCTAGAATACCTTTACCTAAAACTTCTGGTGCAACTGAAGAAATTAAACCTTCTACACGTTCAGCCATATTTCTTGCTAAAGGAATTTTTACAGAATCATCTGGATCATAACCTAATAATTTTGTTCTATTTGCTAAATCATAGCAAGCTATAACATCCTTATTTATTTGCGAAAAAATATTCTCTACTCTAAGACTACATACGACCATATAAAAAAAATTAGAACCAGTTTTAATTAAACTTTCGAACACTGAAAAGTAGCTTTTAAATAATATATTTCGTGTCAACCAACTTAGTCTGTGATGAAACTCACTTCGTTCGCTAGCGGTTCAATCGCCACCGAGGCTTAGAAAAATATATATGGGCCGAAGCCCATAGTACTTTTATGACCATCAAATCAATAGAAGTACAAACCAAACTAAAGACGCAATCCTTTAAAAATTTACCTAAAAGTTTGAATAGATTTCTTATTACAGCTGACCGGAAATATTTGTGGCTTGAGCCACAATGCCTATTTTGTGAAAGTTATAATGTTGTCCATAATGGTTATTATTTCTGTGAACATAATTATTTTGTTTCTTTAGGTTTGAAAATAAAAAATGGCCATTATCTTTGTAAATCCTGTAATCGAACTTTTAGTATACCTTTTCCTATGTTAAAAGAATTAGAAAATGATTTAAGAAAATTTCTCAAAGAAACTTGTTTTCTTTTGTATATGAATGGAATGAGTTTTGAGAAGATTTCAGAATATATATCCAAACATTATAATTTAGCAATCAGCGACGAAACTGTAAGGAAATATTACCGCAAAATTGCTACGTCTTTTCGTTCACAAAATATTTCTAAAACCTCTGGTTTTTATCTGATTGATTGTCAACATTTGAAAGTTAGAGGAGAACATATTGCAAGATTAGCAGTTGTAGATTTGCATACAAAATTAAATATTATTGATGTTGATATTGATGATGAAACCAATGAAATTATTATTGAAAGACTTAGACTTCTTCTTTTGCCATATAGAATTAAAGGATTTATTGTTGACGGCAAAGGTGGACTTTTAAAAGCATTAAAGAAAGAATTTAAAGTTCCAGTTCAAAGATGTATCTTTCATGTACAAAAATTGATTGTGGGAGATTATATAAAAAAATGTGGAAAAAATCTCACACTTTTGCAATTGCGAAATATGTACATGTTACTAAATATTTTTATGAATCATGATGCTGAAGTAAACTTTTTGAACAATTTAATTAAAGATAAACATTTTATGAGAGATGAAAAAAGATTGCTAGAAAAATGGTATGAATTTAGAAAAGATTTGAAAAGATTCCGACGAAAACAGAAACAATATCTTCTTCATAGAACTGAAGAAGAAATGGAAGAACAATTAAAATTAGCAAAACTATTTCTTATAGAAAAACATGAAATTAAAAGAATTAATATAATAGAAAAGGAATGGGAAGAATGTACAGAATTTTTGAGAACAAAAGAATTAGTACCAACAAATAATGCAATTGAACATTATTTTTCAAAAACTTTGACAAAAACTGAAAAAAAAGTTTTTAGAACAAGAATTGCATTAAAAGAAAAAATTCTTGCTTGTAAAGTAATGTTTAATCAGTGGTTCAAACCAACTATAACTTTGCAAGAAATATTTATAAAATATGTAAAAATATTTTTATTATTTTCTTGAATAAATCTAAATTGAAAGGAAATTTTATTAGTCCAGACTATAATTTAATTCTCTCAAAAGTATATTTTTAAATAAGATTCAAAAAAAATGAAGTGAGCCTCGCTGGCGACTGAAGCGTTTGGAGCCAAAGGCGACTTAATTAAGAAAAATCACAGACTAAGTTGGTTGACACTCTATTCAGAATAAATTAAAAAACGGAATAAATTCCAATCAGAATCTAACTTTACATCTTGAGTAATACTTCCAGTAACCATTCCTGTTGGTGCAGGCTGTGGAGCTGGTTGTTGTTGTGATTGTTGTTGTGGTTGTTGTTGTGATTGTTGTTGTGGTTGTTGTTGTTGTTGTGGTTGTTGTTGTGGTTGTTGTTGTAATTGTGTTCCAGATCTCAAAGAAGTTGGATTAGTCCCAGTCTGAGTCCCAGTCCTTAATTGAGTATTAGTTCCTAACTGTTGATTAGTCCCAGTCTGAGTCCCAGTCCTTAATTGAGTATTAGTTCCTAACTGTTGATTTGTTCTATCTCTCGAAGAAGTGGTACCCGAAACTTGATTAGTCCCAGTTTGATAAATTCCTTGTTGTTGTTCTGCCAAACCTTGTTGCATTCCTTGTTGTTGTTCTGCCAAACCTTGTTGCATTCCCTCTTCTCCAAAAGTTTCAGTAGTCGTTCCAACAAAATTCAATTGACAAATATCCAAAGCACCAGTATTAAAAGTAATCATCAAATCTTTTCCGATTAATAATTTTCCATTCTCATTTGTAAAAACAACATCCCCCCCAAGAGCAAGTAAAGGAGTTCCATAAAGATTCATATCAACACTTCCAATAACTGTTGAATCAACATACAAATCATAACCCATTGTTCCAGGATAAATTAATACATCACTACCAGTATAAGTTTCAGTAGCATAAGCAATAATATTCTCACCAACAAATTCTACTCCATAACCATCAGTATATATACTATAATCACCAATAGAACTACTTAATGTTACAGAACCATCAGTATTAATATAAACATCTGTAGAACCCACAGTTGTACTCTCAGTAACAGGAACACAATCTAAAATTTTTCTCTCAGTATTCAAAGATGCAAGCCCCACATTTTTTCTTGCCCCACTAATTTGCATTCCCACATTACTATATCTATCCCCAGCAGCAGACTGAAAATTAGTATTTTCCAAATTCTGATATTGCGACTGCATTTTTCCACTAATAGAATTTAATTTTTGATTTGTAGATTCACCTAAATTTTCTTTTTGTGCCAAACGATTAACAGCTGTAGCAGATCTTTCTAAAGCACCAAGCTTTGCATTTGCATAAGACTTATCTCCCATAAAACCTTGAGCTTTTCTTTGATCAATAGATTTACTCTCAGCTAATCCTTCTAAAGCTAATTTACTCTGAAAATTTTCATTACTTCTAAAAAGAGTAGCACCCAATACAGAATCAGATGCTTTTTCCATAAACCCTAATGGCCCAGATGTAATTCCGGCATTAATAGAAACTGATTCAATACAATATCCATCCAAACATTCTTCACCAGATTTACACTCAGAAATATCATAACAAACAGCAGTTGCAACATACTCTATCAAAACACATTCATAAGAATCAGAAGAACAAGCATATCCATAATCACAATCAGAATTAGATAAACAAGAAGTATCAATATCCCCTAAGCTCATACAAGTATTACTATAACAATAAAGATTAACATCACAATCATCATCAGTAAAACAACTATCCCCTTCAGCACCAATAACAAAACTCATCAACAAAATTAACATTAATATATACACACCCTTTTTCATAATTTAAATAATATAGATTAGAGTTTAAAAATATTTCTAATATCATAATCTATAAACAACAATAATTCTTTTAAACCCAAGAACTTAAGATTTTCTAATCATGGACGAAAACTATAATGAAATTAACACTGAATGTTCTAACTGTGGCTTAACATTCAAACTCAAAGACATGAAGATCAATCCCTCTAATAA
>Ga0209541_10018301_pt1 | contig 10155 bp, 16 predicted proteins | sample RifCSPlowO2_01_FD_184027 | JGI IMG/M metagenome (GOLD analysis project Ga0209541, IMG submission 184027) | Groundwater microbial communities from Rifle, Colorado - Rifle CSP2_plank lowO2_0.1 (SPAdes) (version 2) | ecosystem: Environmental > Aquatic > Deep subsurface > Groundwater | place...
ATTGCTTTCATAATTCAATCCCGCCTATAAACACAATTCCGTTGCACAGGTTTTCTTTTAAATGCTTGTGAATATTTTTGAATGAATCATAAAAGTTTATGTTTATTTTTCTCTCTAGCTCTTTTTCATATTCTGTTAAATCCGCTTCTTTTTCTTTCCTGCCGATTACTGCAATGTCTATATCTGAATTAACCATATCTTCCCCTCTTGAATAGCTTCCGAATAATATTATTGTTGCTCCTGCAAATTCTTTTTCAAGAAAATCCACAAGACCCGTTTCATAAATCAGCTTTAAGTTATCTGCCCTTTTTAGCTGCATTACCCTATGATTATCCCTATTTGATTCTATTGACCATCTTTTTGTTTCCTTGTTCTGCTGTGCTCTGATTAAGCTTTCTTTTTCTAAGCTTGGCAGAGCTTTCATTACTGCTGGCTGAGAAACTTCTAAGAAATTTGCTATTTGCCTCTGGTTTAATGATATTCCTGCCTTTACGAAGAGCAGCCGTAAAATCTCCTGCTGGAGATTAGTTAACTTTAGTTTATATATGTTTACCATAGTTAATGGATATTAACTTTAGTTTATATATCTTTCGGTTTTTATGCATAAAGACTATGATAAGAATGAAATCAACGAAATGCTTAACCTTCTTTTTATGAGCAACATTCTCCTCAAGGTTGAAATAACCAAAGAGGAATATCTGGAAGCAAAGGAATTATCAGAAAAAAGAGAGCTGCCTTTTGTCGATTGCCTGAATGCTGTGCAGGCCAGAAACCATAAAGCAATAATAGTATCCCAGGATGAGCACTTCATAAAAAATCTTTCAGACATTGCCAAAGTAATAAAACCGCAGGATATCTAGCTGAATCTTTTGCCCAATTCATCCATCAATTCCCTGCTGACAGCCTGTTTTGTTTTTAGGTTATCCTTGTAGGCTGTTTTCTTCCTGGCTTTTCCGCGGAACTTCAAAAACTCATTCATCAACTCTTCTTTGCCCAGCTCAGCAATCTTATCCCTTACCGCTTCCCTGATAAACTCTGTCCTGGAATTAAAGTTGTGCTCAGCTATAGTTTCATCTATCCTTTTCAATACATCTTCCTGAAACTTAACAGTTACGGCTTCCATTGTATGCCATAGTAATACATAGTATTATTTAAACATTTCGAAATTCCAAAGGAATTTCGAAGCCCAGAAAAGCAAAGGCTTTTCTTATGTTTCGGTTTTTGAGAAAAGAAAGAAGGAATATACACACACTAAGTGCAGGCATATTTTAAAGTAAGATTTTATAATAAGCGCCAAAAAACGAAAGATATTTATATAAGTTTATATATACGTCTGTATAAGTGTATATAAAGGTGAGTGCTATGCAAAAACTAGAAATAATCCATTATCCAAACCTGAAAACAGTCTTAATGGTAGAAGAAGTTCTTAAAAAAGCAAACAAGCAAATGACCAGAGAACAATTAAAATCAAAATTACCGACACAGATAATGCACCAAACACTTAATATTATTTTGAAATACCTAGAAGATAGTGGAAAAATATTAGATGGCAGAAAAGGCATTGTATGGATTTACAATCCAAGCCCCAAGCTAGATAAAGCCATAAAGGAAGGAGTGGAATTATAATGTTTAAGGGAAAGCCGGTAAATTTCATTGATACTAGACCTAATTAACCACAGTGATTATGAAAAGAAGTTTAGGTATAAGAAAAACTGATTCTTGTAAAGGTGTTTGAGCATAGGAGCGGGGTATATAAGAAATAGATTATTACGACAAGTTTATTTTTAAGCAAGATTTTATAATAAAGTTTATATAGAATGGTTCTTTATAGAAGGAATATTGGAGGTGTTTGGTATGATACATTGTGAGAATTGCAAAGAGTTTATTTCTGTTTACGATAAATATTGTTGGAAGTGCGGGGCTAAAAATGTCGATTTTGAAGAAGGACTCTCATGCCCCAAATGTCACATAAAAATTCTTAAAAAAAATGATATTTATTGCCGTAGTTGTGGAACTAATCTGAAAACAGGGAAGAAAAAAGAAGATAAGAAAGAAGAAAATTTATGTCCTAAATGTAAGACTAAATTTGACAAAGATGATAAGTTCTGTGAAAAATGCGGAACTAAATTGAAATAGGGATAAGTAGGTGAATAAAATGCCTTTTTGTGGTGAATGCGGTAAGAAAATTTCAGAGGACGCTAAATTTTGTAAGAAGTGTGGGACTAAAGTAAAAGAGGATGAGATTGAAACAAAAGCAGAAGAAAGAGAGAAAAAAGAAGAACCAAAAGTAGTGGAGAGAGTAGTAGAAAGAGGATACCATCATGAAATTCCAAGAAAAAAGAGCATGGCTTGGCTTTGGATTATTTTGATAATAATCCTAATATTCACGGTGATTGCAAGTATTCAACAAGGCGGAGTAAGTGTAAGTAGTGGAACAGAGAATAGGTTTCTAAGTTCAACACATGAAGAAACTAAATGCGGTATTTTTGGTTGTAAAACTGAAAGCAAAGATTGTCCTTTTTGGAATAGGGACTGCTAATAAACTTTTTAAGGGTGACCTAAATGAAATTTTGCAAAGAATGTGGGTATGAAATTTCAAAAGAATCCAAGTTTTGTAAGAAGTGTGGAACTAAAATAAGAGAAGAGAAAATAAAGGAGATTCATACTAATATAAAGCAAAGACCAACTTTTCTGAACGTGTTGTTAGCCCTTATGTTAATAGGTACTATATTACCCCTATTAATCATTCCATCTATATCCCAATTAATACCTTCACAATATGTGACTTTTTATATACTCTTAATGGGGGCTTACTTCATATGTATATACGGATTGTATAACTGGAAAAAATGGGGTTTCTATGGATATATAGGTATTTCTATAATCTCATTTATTTTAAATGTATCTATGAATATAATTAATCCTGCTTTTGTGTTAGTCTCTTCTTTTATCGGAGTTTTGATATTGTGGTGGGCTATGAAATCAGTATGGGGTTTTTTTGAATAAAAAGATGAAAGATAAAAAGTGTTATGGAACATGAGGCTAAAAAAGAGGAATTAAGAGAAACACAATTAGAAGCATTAAGAAAAGGTAAGATTAGTGTTGAGATTAAAGGAAAAATAAAAAAAATAGAGATTCCTAAACTCCAGTGGGCTAGGTCTCCCCTCGTTAGAGGGGTAGATGAATGCCCACAATTTGCGTAAGCAAATTAGAACTTTCTCGAGTTTTCTCTTATATACATTGCAACCTGCTCTGCAGAAACATGCCCCGATGTTCCGCAGTAATAGCTTGACGCCCACAAGTCATCTGTTTCTGGCCTTGTCTGCCTTATAACAGAAAACTTTTCTCTCAGCTCTTTTGATGTCCATGCCTTAAGGCTCTGAACAATCTGCGCAGGAGCCCACTTTGGCGGCGCAGAAACGAAAAAGTGAACATGGTCAGGCATTATCTGTAAAGCAAGCGCTTTCCAGTCATTCCATGCGCATACTTTGTAAATTGTATTCTCAACCGTTTCCTTGAAAGGCGTTGCAAGAATTTTCATTCTTGTTTTTGGTATCCATACAAGATGGTAGTTTATGTTGTAGACAGAGTGTCTTGTCTTTCTTACCTTTGCAATTTCAACTTTTGTCTTGTCTGCAAGCTTGAAGTGCTGCTTGCAGTTTATACTGGTTGCATTCTGCTGCAGCAGATTTACCATATGCCAGTTTGTTTTTGTTCTTGCCATTTTTTCCTCCAGCAGCGTTTGCCGCCGCCAGAGGGCGATAGCCAGATTTCACAGAACAATAAATTTTTAGTGCGTAAGCACGACAATGAAATTGGAAAAATTTATGTTCTTGAAATCCACAACAATGCAGAAGGCATCAGAAAGAGACACTACAAAGAGGCTTCAGACGTTAGTCTGGAGAGTTTCACTTTATTAAAAATTAAAGTTTATTTATAAACAAAAGAGTATAGTGTTTTTTAACAACCTTTTTAAAGGTTATTTTACTTCTATCTTCTATAAGGCAGTGGTTGTTAATTGAAGTTTACTAAACTCAATTAAATCCCCAACTCTTGCCTTTTTTAAAAAATGGATAAAATAAAAATTATTATAATTTTACTTTTCTTGTTTCCTGGACTGTATTTTTATGGTGAGTACAATAAGATTTCTTCAGAAATTAGTGATTTAAGCGAAAAATATACAATTGATTTAAATGCAAATCCTGAAATATACGTCTACCCTTTTATGCTTACTTATGATTTTGGAAAGAAAAAAGGAACTATTTCATTTGGTATTACTTCAGGAGATTTAGAATCTCTTAGTATTTGGTTACCAGTTCAGATAAAAAAAATAAATGTTACTTTTATTAATAATTCTGATTATATATTTAAGAAGGGGGTGGATTATAAAGTTTCTAATAAATCAGACTATTTAAACCAATCAAAGATAGACATAGATGATTTTAAAAAATTAACAAGAGCTTCAAAATTTATATTAGACTTTGAAGGAGAATTATCACCTAATATGGATTTCAGATTAGAATTAAATAGGATAAGAGCTCAATCACTAAGTGGGGAGTTTGCCACTATTTATTATGGAGATTATAGTTGTAAATATGGTTGTGTATTAAGTACTCTTGATGTTTATAATAGGTATTTCTATAATAAACAAAAAGATAAAGTAATTATAAAAAGACTATATAAAGAGGGAGAGGATAGGTGGCTTAATGATAGAGAAGAATTTAGATTGCAATTAGATTTAGATGAAAATTTATTAAGAAAAAAAGAAAATTATTTTCAGTTATTCCTAACATTCCTTTCGATATTTTTAGCAATAACGTATAATGAGTTTATTAGTCTTATTAGAATTTACAAAGTAAAATGTCCTTTATGCAAAAACGAGTATAACACCAAAGGTATAAGAAACCATTTGAAGAAATGTATAAAAAAGAAAAAATGAGCCTTAGGCTACCAAAAGACATTAAATTTTATCTGATATATTCTTTACCCATTCTTTTACCCAATAACGTTATAAATCAATTCTTTTTCTATTAAGCCAATGGCAGAAAAATACAGCCCTCAGGAAATTGAGCAGGAAATGCTTAATTTCTGGAATGAAAAAGGCATCTACAAAAAGGCTAAGCCAAACTGATATAACGTTTCTTACATGTCAAAAACCATCCATCATAGATGGATGGTATGTTGCTTATCGTAAATATACACAACGGTTTTTGAGCATGCTCAGAAACTTTTCGCATAAAAAATAATCTGCTCTTAGCCACCAATTCAAACCTGATGTAAAGTTTCTGGCATTTCTAGGAGAAATAAGCGAAAAGTTTATATATCAATTGATATATATCTATGCGCATGAAAACGCAAACATTGCACAATCCATTTGTCAGGTCTCCAACCTTAGATACAGTCTTGATGGTAGAGAAAGCAATAGAGGAATATAGTGGGGAGTTTAACAGAACCGGACTGTGGAAAAAATTGCCCAAGAAAGTAATGTGGCAGACTTATTTGGTGATTTTAGATTATTTACAAGAAATTAACAAAATTGCAATAGACCGAGAAGGAAAGATTGGGTATATCTGGAATCCAAGGCTAGCAAGAAAACTTAGGCAGAGAGCGGATATCAAGGTATGATAAAAGCGTCTAAAGTAGTATTTATCTCTGACGAGCTTGAGAAGAATTTTAATGAGCTGCCTGAAGATGATTTTCTGAAAAAATCGATAAAACAAGCAGTACAAAACTTAAAGGAAAATGCCTTTTATGGAATTCATGTTCCAAAAAGATTGATACCAAAAGAATACATCCAGAAATGGGGAATAACCAACTTGTGGAAATATGATTTGCCGAAAGGTTGGAGGCTCATGTACACTGTCACAAGCGATAACGAGGTTGAATTAATTTCTGCTATTCTTGAATGGTTTGACCATAAAGAATATGAAAGAAGGTTTGGGTATTGATTAATAAGGAAACTACACCCCAGATTTTAATTCCGCCAATAAATTTATAAATCATTTCTTTTCTAATTAGCTAATGGCAGAAAAGTACTATCTCGATTCAGCAATCTGGAGAGACCTCCACGAGGGCAGAGCGGATAAATTCAGGCCGCTGGGAGAATGGGCTTTTGAATTATTAAAAAAAGCAAGGATAAACAAAGAAAAAGTTCTTTATTCTGATCTTACTGTTGATGAATTGTCAGTAGCTTATGACAAAGAAACAATAAACAAGCTGTTCAAAGATGAAGTGGAATTGCTCGAAAAAGTTGAAATCAAAGAACATCAAGTAAAAGAAGCAGCTAAACTATCCAAAAAACACAACATTCCGTTTGGAGACGCATTACATGGCGTATTGGCAAGAGACAACAATGCCATTATTATAACAAGAGACCATCATTTTGAAAAATTAAGCGATATTGTTTCTGTTAAAAAACCAGAAGACTTAATTTAGCTTAACTCCAAACTTCCTTGCATATTCAGTGGCAACCTTTTCCCTTATGCTATGCAATTGCTTATCACTTACACTCTTTTTCGCAGCTCCCTTAAATGCCAATAATTGCTGAAGGACAGCATCTTTCTCTATTGAATTTAACTTCTCCCTGACGCATTCTCGAATAAATTCGGTCCTGTTGCTGAAATGTAAATGCTTTAAGATGCCATCTATTTTCTTCAAAATGTCTTCCTGAAGCTTAAATGTTATAGTTTCCATAAAAATCACCTTCAGATTTTTATGGTTCCAGAAATCCATAATTTCTGAGAACCATGGTAACATACATGTAATACAATGTAATATATAAATCTTTCGACCAGATAAGAAGTTACGGGCGCAATAAAAAGAATAATACCTGAATTGTGCGCATACACTAAAACCTCCAAAAAACCCTAAATTTTATTTAATATATTCTCTCCTCGTTTTTCTTTATCCTATCCAATAAATTTAAATATAAACCCTTTTTCTAATTAGCTAATGGCAGAAAAATACAGCCCTCAGGAAATTGAGCAGGAAATGCTTAATTTCTGGAATGAAAAAGGAATCTACAAAAAGGCAAAGCTGGCTGGAAAAGGAAAGGAGAAATTCTATTTCTTAGACGGACCACCTTATACAAGCGGAAAGATACATATTGGAATTGCGTGGAACAAGTCGTTAAAGGACTGCGTTCTGAGATACAAGAGAATGCGGGGCTTTGATGTATGGGACAGGGCTGGCTATGACATGCACGGCCTGCCTACAGAGCACAAGGCAGAGGAAAAGCTTGGAATAAAAAACAAGGACGAAATTCCAAAATTTGGCGTAGAGAAGTTCATTAAGGTATGCAGGGATATTGCAGTTGAAAACATGAAGATGATGAGCAATGACTTCAAAAGATTAGGAGTATGGATGGATTTTGACAATGCTTACCAATCAATAAAGAACGAGTTTATGGAAGGTGAGTGGTGGCTTATAAAAAAAGCCTATGAGAACAAGAGGCTTTATGAGGGAAGAAGGACAATGCACTGGTGCAGCCATTGCGCAACTGCATTGGCAAAGCATGAATTAGAATACAAGAATATAAAGGATGATTCTGTTTTTGTAAAGTTCAAGGTAAAGGGCAAAAAGAACGAGTATCTTGTAATATGGACAACAACACCGTGGACGCTGGCATTTAACCTGGGTGTTATGGCAAACCCGGAGATTGACTACATAAAGGCAAAGGTCGGTAATGAGGTATGGATTTTAGCAAAAGGGCTTGCAGGGGCATTGATACAGGGCGTTGCTGACAAAAAATTTGAAGTTATTGAAGAGCTCAAAGGCGAAAAGCTGAGCGGGCTGGAATATGAGCATCCATGGTCAAAGGACATAAAGCCATTTGCCGATATCAAATCAAAGAAGCTGCATACAATAGTTTTGAGCAAAGAATATGTTGACCTGAGCGCAGGCTCAGGGCTTGTGCACATGGCACCTGGCTGCGGACCGGAGGATTATGAGGTTGGGCATAAGGAAGGATTGCCGCCTTTCAACAACATAAACGAATACGGTGTTTTCCCCAAGGATATGGGCAGGTTTTCAGGATTAACTGCAAAGAAGGATGATAAACAATTCAGAGACGCGCTTGGAAAAAACCTTATTGCGACAACAGAGGTTGAGCATGAATACGCTCACTGCTGGAGATGCCACAAGCCGGTTGTTTTCAGGACAACAGAGCAGTGGTTTTTCAGAATTGAAGACCTCAAGGAAGAAATGAGGGAGCTGAACAAAAAGATATTCTGGCAGCCTGAATGGGCTGGCTCAAGGCAGTTTGACTCATGGCTTGATAATTTAAGGGATAACAGCATAACAAGGCAGCGCTACTGGGGAACTCCATTGCCTATATGGAAATGCGGCAAATGCGGCAAGCACTCGATTTTTGGCTCGGTGCAGGAGCTGAAAAAAAAGGCGAAGAAAGTTCCTGATGAGCTGCACAGGCCGTGGATTGATGCTGTTGAGGTAACGTGCAGCTGCGGAGGAAAGCAGAAAAGGATTCCTGACATACTTGATGTATGGATAGACGCAGGGACAACATCATGGACATGCCTTGATTTCCCGCAGCGCAATGACCTGTTTAAAAAATGGTGGCCTGCAGCATTCATTCTTGAGGGCAAGGACCAGATAAGGGGCTGGTTCAATCTTTTATTTGTCGCATCAATGGTAAGCATGAATAAGCCAAGCTACAAGTCAGTCTATATGCATGGCTTTGTGCAGGACGCGCTTGGAAGAAAGATGTCAAAGTCATTAGGCAATATAATCTCCCCTTATGAGGTTATTGATAAATATGGAGCAGACAGCTTCAGGTATTATGCAATAGGCGGAGCAAACCCCGGGCTGGACCTAAACTATGATATGGGGGACATGAAGATAAAGAACAAGAATCTTGTTGTTCTCTGGAACCTTCACAACTACCTGCTTGACCTTGCTGCTAACTCGCAGCTAAACCCGGAGAAGCTTGAGCTCATGAAAGAGCAGTTCTCTGTTGAGGAAAGATACATCTTTTCAAAATTGAACTCTGCAATAAAGAAGGCAACAGGGCTTTTTGAAAGCTGCAGGCTTAATGAAGTTCCTCTTGTTGTGGAAGAGTTGTTTTTGGAGCTTAGCAGGACATACATACAGCTCATAAGGGAGAAAATATCAGACGATGATGAGAAGAAGATAGTTATTTATACAACATACAATATCCTGATGGACGTTTTAAAGTTATTTTCTCCAATAGCTCCTTTTATCACTGAAAAAATGTATTTAAATTTAAAAGAAGCGTTTAACCTGAAAGAGCAGAGCGTGCACCTATGCAAATGGCCTGAATGCAATGAAAAGCTTATTGACCATAATCTAGAGAGAAGCATGGAGGCGATACAGCCAATAGTCCAGTCAATCCTCTCTGCAAGGGAAAAGATGCAGCTTGGCGTGAGATGGCCTCTTGGCGAAGCTGCTATAGTGACAAAAGACGAGAAAACTGTAAAGGCAGTTGAGGAGATGAAGGATATCATAAAAAAACAGACAAATATAAGGGAGATTGATGTCCAGGAAAGCATGCCCGGAATAAGCGTGAAGGTAAGGGCTGATTTCAAGCAGATAGAGCCTGACTTCAAGGACAAGACTGCAAAGATAATTGCAAAGCTCTCTATTGACAGCCCGGAAACAATTCTGCGCCATATTGAAAAAGACGGCAAGTACACAATAAAAATTGATTGTGAGGAAATAAACATAGTAAAGGAGCATTTGATTATCACAAGAGATGTCCCGAAAAAATACCAGGAGGCAGAGTTCAGGAACGGCTTTGTTTACCTGAGCAGGGAAATAAGCGAAGAGCTTGAGGCAGAAGGCTATGCAAGAGAGGTTATGAGGAGGGTGCAGGCATTAAGAAAGAAAGCTGGCTTGGAGAAAAAGGACAGGATAGCATTGTTCATTAAGGCTGATGAAGAGCTTAAGAATATGCTTTCAAAATTTGAAAGCCAGATAAAGGAAAAGGTCGGCGCTGAAAAGATAATAATTTCTGAGTTAGATCCAGGCAGGAAACATAATGTCACCAATAAAGAAAAAGTCAAGAACAAGAGCTTTGAAATATTCTTTGACAAAATTTAGCTGATAATCCTTTGATTGTTGTTTTGCCATTGGCTAAATCGTAAGATAAAGATTAACAAACCAAGAAAACACCCTTGT
>Ga0209541_10018303_pt1 | contig 10155 bp, 8 predicted proteins | sample RifCSPlowO2_01_FD_184027 | JGI IMG/M metagenome (GOLD analysis project Ga0209541, IMG submission 184027) | Groundwater microbial communities from Rifle, Colorado - Rifle CSP2_plank lowO2_0.1 (SPAdes) (version 2) | ecosystem: Environmental > Aquatic > Deep subsurface > Groundwater | place: Rifle...
AACACAAGTTATGTTACTTGTTGACTTTGCTGAACATAAATACTTCTGAGGGGACACAGCTCCGACTTTGAAAAGAAGAGTTCCAGTCAGGAATTCTCCTGAGACAAGATTTTTTCCATTAAACTGCTTATCTAAAACAATCCCGGTTGCACCTGGGCATGATATATCAATGGATGTACCAGTCCAACTACCGGTGCTTGGATTGTAGATACCAACTTTCATTACTTCCTGGTCCGATATATGAGTAATGATGGTTTCTCTTGATAATGTAATCGGTTCATCGCCACCAGGTTCAGCTGCTTCTGGCTCGTTACCAATCCTTTCTTCTATGCTCGTGGTAACATTACCGAATGTGCTATAGATGAATGTCAGTATCAAACCAAGGACAACAACAGCAATGATGAGCACGACAATAGAGTTAACGGACAATTCTAAGGCGCCCTTTTTTAGTTTCATGAAATACACCTCTTTTAGTGCTATCTATACTAAGGTAGATACTGAGAGAGGTAATTTATAAAACTTTCGATTATTTCGAAGAGAATGTTTGTTAGGCAACAACAATGACGCAGATGGGTCGGGGGTTGCCCCATTCGGGGTGACCCATAGGTTGCATAGCAACCGTCTGCCGTCCTGATTGTTGTTGCCGTGGCATGAACTAAGTGCCTTTCAAATACAATAAGACTGTCAAACTCTTAATAGAAAGCTTTAAAAAACCAGCACAGTTTCTGGAAGTAAAATGGTTCGCATTAGAAAATTTGTCGCATACCGGAAGATTGAGCGTCCTTACACAAGGGTGTCTAAGAAGAGGAAGAAGTCTTTCATCAGGATGACCCCTAATACAAAGATCACTCGGTTTGAGATGGGCAATCCCCGAAAGGAATTCAAGAATACACTGGAGCTCATCACTAAGTCTGATCTACAGATAAGAGACAATGCATTGGAGAGCGCCAGAACAACGTCCAACAGAGCATTGGAAGTCGCTTTAGGACTGAGCGGTTATTTCTTACGGGTGAGAGCCTACCCACATCATATTCTTAGGGAGAACCCGCTCGCAAGCGGTGCAGGTGCAGACCGATTTTCCACTGGTATGCAGAAGTCATTCGGAAAGCCTATCGGCCAGGCTGTCAGGTTCAGGAAAGGCGCTATTATCTTTGAGATAAGAGTGGATGACAATGGCCTTGAGCTGGCGCGAAAAGCACTCAAGCGAGCAGGTACAAAGCTTCCCTGCGGCACTTCTATCGTTGAGAAAAGTATTTAAAGGATAAGTTTTCTGATTACTGCATGTTTGAACTGCCTGCTATACTGACATTCAATAAATATCTGCATTCGGCTATCATACTTGTTGTGTTCTATCTTGTCACCAGATTTATCCTCTGGGTCATCGAAAGGTATATCATGGCCTTAGCTCGGAAAACAAAGACAGATATTGATGACAGGCTGCTTGCCAAGATGAATGGACCTTTATCCATGCTGATTCTTTTGGGAGGCATACGGCTTGCTATGCTGCCCTTGCAATTTACTGATGAAGTCATAAGCATCATGAGCGAAATCATATTCAGCATAATGATAGGCGTTGTTGTGTTCACGGTCTTAGGCATAATTGACATCATCGCTGACCATTTCGGGAAAAAGGCGCATGCCGGTGACTCAAAAATTGATGAACAGCTCGTCATGCTCTCAAAGCGATTTGGAAAGCTCATTGCGGTTATTGCAGGATTCTTGTTCATCTTAAGCGTGTGGAAGGTTGAGGTAGGGCCATTCCTTGCATCGCTCGGTATTGCCGGCCTTGCAGTTGCATTTGCATTGCAGGAAACATTGGGAAATATCTTCGGAGGCATTTCGTTAATCCTTGACCGGTCTGTAAAAGTAGGGGATATCATCAAGATTGAAAGCGGAGAAATAGGAACAGTCTTTGATGTGGGGCTAAGGGCCACCAGAATCAAGACATTCGATAATGAGATCATAATTGTACCTAATGGGAAAATGGCCAACAGCCAGATTCAGAATTTGGTGCTGCCTGATCCGTCCATCAGGGTTACGGTTGATTTTGGCGTCCAATATGGGGCTGATCCGGAATTCATTAAGGCTTTGGCTGTTGATGAAGTCCAGAAGATCAAATGCGTAATGCCAGAACCTGCCCCCTGGATATTGTTCAAGGAGATGGGAGACAATGCATTGTTGTTCAGCATCAAATTCTGGGTAGATGACTTAAGCAAGAAGTGGGAAGCGCATCAGGAAGCCATGACAAGGATATATAGGAGACTCTACAAGGAAGATATCGGGATACCATTCCCCCAGAGAACCGTTTGGATGCATAATGCAGGCAAAGCGCCAAATTCATCGCCATTTGAAAAGAAATATGCCCAGTTCCAGAATAAGTATAATGTTACTTTGGTCAAAAAAGAAGACCAAAAGAATCCTGAACAGCAGGATACCACCAAAGTTCAGGAGAATGCTGAAAAAGAAGCTGCAAAACGCAAGAAGGAGTAATCTTTAAATAATAGTATTCTATTCCAGAGCATATGATAACCGCAATAGCGGCTTAAGTTTCTTTCATCGTTCTAGTTTTATGCACATGAGACTAAAAAGCCCTTCCATATTCATCGGCATCCAAGGAGATGGTTACATTAGCTTTGGCTCTGGCCAGCCGGATCTGCCACCCCCAGAAAGAGTGTTCAAGATACTGCCTTCCTATCGGCAGTTTAAGTATGGCTTAATTCAAGGCCAGGTGAATTTAAGGGAAGCGCTCTCAAAGCAATTCAAGGGATCTGACGAGGACGATTTTGTAATCACCAATGGGGCTTCTGAAGCATTAGACCTGGTTTTTAGGGCTCTCTGCAGACCAGGAGATAAAGTGCTCATGCACAAGCCTTACTATTATTCTTATCCGCCACTGCTCCAGGCAAGCAGCATTGAATCAGTGTACACAGAAACAATCAAAGGCAAGATTGACTTTGATGATTTTGATGCCAAAGTAAGGGATTGCAAAGCTGTCCTGATAAATTCTCCATCAAATCCAACCGGAAGGATCCAAGATGTTGGCACCCTCAAAAAAATAGAGAAGCTGACTGCAGATCTCAACATACCATTAGTTTCTGATGAGGTCTACAAAGATCTAATCTATACGAGGGAGAACTATATGCTGCACGGACCGCATGTAATTACCATAAATTCCTTCTCAAAAACATTCGCCATGTGCGGATTGCGGGTAGGCTATCTCTATTCAAATGACAAGAAGGTTGTGCAAGATATCATAGAGATGAAAACACATACTTCCATGAACACCAACATTTTAGCCCAGGAGATGGCGTATGAAGCTACTAAGGTGCCTGCTAGCTATGTACAAAAACAAGTCAAGATCTGGAAAGAGCGAAGGGATGTGATATGTGAAGGATTAAACAAGCTAGGATTGGAGCTGTGGAAACCAGAAGGAGCATTTTACGTCCTGCCTGCAATTAAAGATTCTGAAAACTTTGTATGGAATATGTTCAAGCAGCATAAAGTTATCACCTATCTGGGAGAATGGTTTGGAGCGCCTGGCAGAGTCAGATTAAGCTATGCTTTGGATGTGGAGAAGATTGAGGAAGGGCTCAGCCGGATAGAAAAGTATTTAAAGAACAATTAGTCAGGCATTTCTGGGGTGATTTCATGGCAGTTGGATGGTTCATTTATGTTATAGTTTTGGTCTTCTTGTCCTCTTTGAAAGTAGTTTATCAATATCAACGCGGGGTAAGATTTACTTTAGGAAGATATTCTGGCATCATGAATCCTGGATTACGCTTTATCTGGCCCATCATACAGAAATGGGAGAAGGTTGATATGCGAGTTAATGTCATCGATGTCCCTGACCAGGATTGCATCTCCAAGGACAATGTCTCAGTTAAAGTCAATGCAGTTCTCTATTTCAAGGTTACTGAAGCAGACAGGGCAGTTATCAAGGTTGAAGATTATTTGTATGCTGTTTCACAGCTTGCGCAGACAACTATGCGTAATGTAGTGGGTGCGACAACCCTTGACCAGCTATTGAGCAGCAGAGATGAGATCAACAAGAAGATCGAAGAGATTGTGGACAAGGCATCAGAACCCTGGGGCATTAATGTGCAGTCTGTTGACCTGAAAGATATTTCCCTGCCAGATGAGATGCAGCGGACCATGGCAAAAGAGGCTGAAACTGAACGGGAGCGAAGAGCAATGATCATTATCTCAGATGGCGAGAGGCTGGCTTCCTCAAACCTTATGAAAGCAGCTGGCATCCTGGGGAAGTCACCCGGTGCAATTCATCTAAGGACATTGCAGAACTTCAATGACATATCCAGCGATCCTTCAAACACTATTGTGTTTGCAGTTCCGGTTGAAACTCTCGGGGCTTTAGAAGGCTCCATTAGGAGGTAAAAATGGCATTACTTGGATGGATTTTGGGATTAGGAATCATTATCATACTGCCTATTCTATTGGGTATATGGGTACTGTTGGGTTTACGGGTAATTAATGAGTATGAGCGTGGTGTCAGATTTACTCTTGGAAGATATTCAGGAGCCATCGGGCCTGGCCTTACGGTTGTATTGCCCATCCTGCAATCATGGGAGAGGGTTGACATCAGGACAAAGACAATTGATGTTCCTGACCAGGCAGCCATAACAAAAGATAATGTAACGGTTACCATCAATGCTGTCCTGTATTATAAAGTCACTGATGCCAAGCTGGCAATCATAGAGGTAACGGATTTCATGTATGCTACATCCCAGATAGCCCAGACAACATTGCGGGATGTTGTCGGAAGCGTAAGCTTGGATGAGCTATTGACTAAGCGAGATGAGGTTTCCAGCAGGATTCAGAAAATAGTTGACAAGGCAACTGACCCCTGGGGAATCAAGGTCGAGTCTGTTGAGCTTAAGCATATTGAAGTTCCTAAAGAGATGCAAAGAGTGATGGCGCGTCAGGCAGAAGCTGAAAGGGAACGAAGATCAGTCATCATCAAATCAGAGGGAGAGGTCACTGCTGCCCAAAACCTTTCTGATGCTGCGCGGAATCTGACCAAATTTCCCGGAGCATTGCATCTGCGTACCTTGCAGACTATCAATGACCTAAGCTCTGACAAAAGCAATACGGTTGTGTATGCGCTGCCCAAGGAGATACTTCTGACTTTTAAGAAGCTAAGCGGCGGCAAAATTTAGGGCATGGATTTCCATAGAAATAACCTAGACAAAGCAACCTCTCCTTACTTGCAGCAGCATAAAGATAATCCAATCCACTGGCAGGAGTGGAACACGCAAGTACTGGACTATGCCAGAGCACATAAGAAAAATATTTTAGTTTCCATCGGGTATGCCACCTGCCATTGGTGCCATGTCATGGCGCATGAAGCTTTTTCTGATCCTGATGTTGCAGAATTCCTGAACGAATATTTTGTCTCCATAAAGGTTGATAGAGAGCAGCGTCCTGATATAGACAAGTATTTCATGGGTTTTATTTCAAGGACGACTGGTCAGGCAGGCTGGCCTCTGAATGTTTTTCTGAATCCAGAGACCAACCCCATTGTTGCAATGACCTATGTGCCGCTGCATCCAAATTATGGTCTTCCTGGTTTTTTACAGGTGCTTCAGTTGGTCAGCGAGAAAAGAGAAGGGCTCAAGTACGAAGAAGTTGAGGAAAGCATAGAGCCTGTTGCTGAAGAGAAGCTGCTTGAAATAATAACTGATAACTTTGACAAGGATTACGGGGGATTTGGGAATGCCCCGAAATTTCCGCCGTACAACACACTTCTCTTCCTTATGAGTTACTCGGAAAAGACTGATGGGATCATCACTAAAACACTTGATGCAATGGCTCAGAAAGGATTGCATGATCACCTGCAGGGAGGATTTTACCGATATTGTGTTGACCAAGAATGGAAAATTCCCCATTTTGAGAAGATGCTGTATGATCAGGCAATGTTGTTGTGGTTGTATAGCACTGCTGCAAGGGTTTGGGAGAAATATGGACCCGTAGTTGATAAGTTACTCAAATGTATGGAAGAGACTTTTAAGAGAGACGGAATGTATGTCTCAGCCCATGATGCTGACACTAACCATGTGGAAGGAGACACTTATCTTTGGTCGATATCTGAGTTAAAAAAAATATTGTCTCCAGATGAATACTTACAATTTTCTAAAGTATATCTCCTATCCGAAAACTTTGATGGCAAGATCCATCTGATAAGAAAAAGTGATTCTGTGATACCCGGGATAGAGGAAAAATTATTGAAAGCGAGGAAACTAAGAGCCCAGCCTTTTGTGGATAGAAAAATAGTGACATCCTGGAATGCCTTACTGGGCATTGGGTTGATACATGCGTGGCGATGCACTGCAAGAATGGATCTTCTCAAAAAGGCAGAAGATTTGTTTGTTTCTCTTATCAAAAAACAGTATGTAAAGGGAAAATTATGTCATAGTTACCTTGAAAAAGTTCAGAAGCAAGAGTTCTTAGAAGATTATGCAGCCATGCTGCTCTTCGCTACTTATATACATGAAGAAACCGGAAAATATCAAGAAATAATGGAGAAGTTAGCAATAACTCTGGAGTCATTTCATCAAGGAATTTGGATTGAAAGCAGTAATCCTGACTTTAAACAGGTTAAGGCTGGAACATTTGACCATCCAACACCTTCTTCTGTTTCCTTAGCTGAACTTGGATTGTTACGATGCAAAATCCTGCTTCAGAAAGAGTATAGCTCTTTAGAGTACGGCGCGCCATTAGCGCAGGATTTCCATAACTATTCTGCGCTGGTAAGCTCTGGGGGATGGCACATCATACACAGCCCTGTCAAACTCGATTGGCTAAAGCTCCCGATAAATACCCTACAAGTTCGTTCCCCTAAAATCCAGGATTGTTATGGGAGAAAATGCCTGGAATTTGGTACTGAAGGAGAGCTCTACACCCATCTAGGAAGCATTAAACGAAAGCTTTATAAATAGATACCCAGTACTATACCTTGGCCTTTACCATTTATTTACTTATTATGGAGGTGAGATAATGAGCTTCGTAACCGAAGACAAGATGGAAGAGTTTCGAGAGAAATGATTTCCATCTTCTCACAATTCTACATTAACTTTATAAACATCAAAAATCAAGAATTCTTATGATGACCCCACTTAACTTCAAATGCGATAGGAAGTGTGGAGAATGCTGCATCTATGCCAGAGCTAGAGTCACCAAAAAAGATGTAGAGCGCATCAGGAAGGCAGGGCATGAAGATTTCTATGAGTGGGATGCGCATATCAAAAGCAATGTGCTGAAGCACAACGAACAGGGTTGTGTGTTCTTACGGAAGAAAAATGGAGAATACTCATGTAGCATCTATCCGGTACGGCCTAAAGTGTGCCAGATGTACCCATTTGTAGAGAAGGATGAAGTTGAGGATTGCAGGCCAGTCGTCATGGGCAGATTCTTAGAAGAAGCATTGAGAAGGGTTTAACATTTTCACGCTAAAAGAATGCACTTTGATTTATAAATAGACATACTTTTAAGAATTGATGGAGGATTGCACACAAAACTAATGGATAGGCCGATACATTTTTAAAAAGTAGCTGATTCTTTGAGATTTATGAATGGTCCTCAGCAAGCAGCCCAAACAAGTCCAGGAATATGTTTGCTTGTGAACTTAGGAATTGAAGAACCAACTGCTCGGCTTGCTATTGGAGCTCTTTCTGAGACTGAAGTTGAAATTTTCAACAGACACGCAGCAGAGATAGAACCTGGATCTCGCTTGTCGGATATTCTTGCAAACATGGCAAGGGACAGGGTGTGTTATACACCTGAATGGGTGCGAGATTCTATCTTAGCCAAACCCCCTCGAGAACATGGTGACAATCCTTTTGAGTGGTCAGTTAGTATCGAAGGCTTTTTGTACAGGCAACGCAAGGAAGCAATCTACGATGACATGCCTACCAATTCTCCTAACGGCCCGTAGATGTTTCTTATTGGGTGTCATTGAAAAGTTCTCTGCTTCGCAGGTTGCCATCAAGCTCAGTGTTCGCTTTGATTGCCGCTTACTGACATTTCCCGGATGGAGCTACCCCTTTGTCAGTTCACCGCTAATTTAGATTAGGTTTGACTGGGGCTGCTAACCTATATTTTCTACAGAGCCAATCTAAACCATAGCTTTAAAAATTCTTATTGGTTGACTTTTTTGTATGGTGTCATTCATGGAAAAACAGTATACCCAGAAACAGGTAGCTGACATTCTCAATCCAACCATAAAAAAGTGGTTCTTCAGCAGATTTACAGAATTTTCACTCCCTCAGCTTTATGGTGTAGTGGAGATACACTCCCGGAACAACATCTTAGTTTCTGCTCCAACCGGCGCTACAAAAACATTGACTGGATTTCTAAGTATCTTAAATGAGCTGGTAGATTCTGCTGAAAAAGGAATTTTAGAGGATAAAGTCTACTGTGTGTATATCTCACCTCTTAAGGCTCTCAATAATGATATTGAGCGCAACCTGAATGAGCCTCTGACAGAGATTGAAAAGCTTGCGGGCAAGAAATTAGGTATACGAGTAGGAGTCAGGACTGGGGATACCACAACCAAAGACCGTTCTGCAATGCTGAAGAATCCCCCGCATATATTGATTACAACTCCAGAGAGCCTTGCCATCTTGCTGACTTCCATTAAATTTGTTGACCATCTGCATCAGGTTGATTGGTTTATCTGCGATGAAGTGCATGCGCTTGCTGAAAATAAAAGAGGAGCACATCTAAGCTTAACGATGGAGATGCTGCAGCAGAAAAGTCCTGCAATGGCCAGGATAGGGTTAAGCGCCACCATAGCTCCTCTGGAATCAGTGGCTGAATTTCTCGTCGGATATGAAGAGGGCAAGCCAAGAAACTGCAAGATTGTTGATGTGCAGTTTATCAAGAAAATGGATTTAAAGGTGTTAAGCCCGGTAGCTGACCTTATCGATGTGGACCATGGCAGGATGCATCAGGCAATGTATGAGCTAATGGACAATCTCATCCAGGAGCATAAAACCACCTTGATTTTCACCAATACCCGATCAGCAACTGAAAGAGTGGTACATCATCTCAAAGAAAAATTCCCCAAGCATTACACTGAAGAAATCAAGGATGATGACGGAACTAGCAGTATGCAGAGCAGGATTGGCGCTCATCATGGCAGCCTCAGCAAGGAACATCGATTGCAGATAGAAAACAGCCTCCGTGAAGGGAAGCTGAAGTGCGTTGTCTGTTCTACATCCCTTGAATTGGGCATTGATATCGGCTATATCGACTTAGTCATAATGCTGAGTTCTCCTAAGTCAGTCGCCAGAGCACTCCAGAGAGTGGGAAGATCAGGGCATAAGCTCCATGAGGTGACCAAAGGAAGGATAATTGTATTAGACCGGGATGACCTGGTTGAATGCGGTGTGCTCCTGAAGTCCGCAGTTGAGAAAAAGATAGACAAAATCCATATTCCGGAAAATGCGCTTGATGTCCTTGCCCAACAGATTGATGGAATAGCGCTGAATGATAAGATACATGTCAATGACCTTTTCAAACTGGTAAAACAGAGCTACTGCTACCGGAATCTTGACAGAAAAGACTTCAATGAAGTCATCGACTACCTTGCAGGCAAGTATATTGATCTGGAAGATAGGCATGTATATGCAAAGATATGGCATGATGAGGAAACTGGCATGATCGGCAGAAGGGGCAAGATGGGCAGGGTCATCTACATGACTAACATAGGAACCATACCAGAAGAGCATCAGATCATTATTAAGGTTGGCACTGAGACAGTAGGCAGGATTGAGGAAGCATTCCTGGAGAAACTGAAGCCTGGCGACATCTTCCTCTTGGGCGGCAACGTATACCAGTTCAAGTTTGCCCGAGGCAATGTAGCACAAGTCAACGCATCAGTCAACAGGCCACCTACGGTACCTTCCTGGTTCTCAGAGATGCTGCCGTTAAGCTTTGACCTTGCCAATGAAATTGGGAGATTTAGGAAATTAATGAGCGAGAAGTTCTGCGCCAAAAAGAAAAAAAAGGAAATCCTTGATTTTATCAATGAATTTTTGTACATAGATGAAAATGGCGCAAACTCTATTTATCAATACTTCTGGGAACAGTTCAACTTTGCTACACTGCCCTCAAATACCCGCATTGTGGTAGAGCATT
>Ga0209541_10018304_pt1 | contig 10155 bp, 12 predicted proteins | sample RifCSPlowO2_01_FD_184027 | JGI IMG/M metagenome (GOLD analysis project Ga0209541, IMG submission 184027) | Groundwater microbial communities from Rifle, Colorado - Rifle CSP2_plank lowO2_0.1 (SPAdes) (version 2) | ecosystem: Environmental > Aquatic > Deep subsurface > Groundwater | place...
GACCCGCCTTAGTGCCCAGTCTGATAGCCACCTACATGCATAACAGGGTAAAGGCGCTCCCGCAACGGCTATATGAGATAGGGCCGGTGGTGGATGGGGGCGTTCAGAAACAATGCCTTGTATTCGGCTGGATGGACCGCGCATTGGCATTTTCCGATATCCGCGGCGTATTGCAGACGCTGGCCAAGGAAGAGCAATGGAAGTTCGAACTAAAGAAAGAAGGGCTGCCCCTGTGGCTGGACCCGGCGGAGGGGGGCGTGATAATGATGGATAATAAGTGGTGTGGGGTGATAGGGAAAATGAAACCGGATTTCCTGGCGCGTTATCACCTGGGTTTTCCGATTTATATTTGTGAGATAGATATAGAATAGAGACACCCCCTACTTCAACTAATGGACACGGCGCATCTGACGTACGGTTGATTTATACACAATAAGATAGGTGTGGAAACGGTCAAACAAGCGATCCATTTCTTTTTCGTGTTTTGCATCTAATAAGAATACCGAGCGTGTTTTCCATCGCACTGCATTCCTGAATTGTTGGTTTAAATAATAGTAGAACATGCGTTTGTTGCGGTTGAAGCGTTTTCTTTCAGTGTTATAACGAAAATCATAAACGTACAGAATTTGCATGTTAAAAATAAACATACTAAATTTTTATATGTATGTGACATATGTCACATACACTCCAACAAACACAACACAACAAAAAATAGTTGAACTACACCCCCCCACTCTTTTCATTTTAAAGTTTTTCTGTATTCCGAGTAAACAGTTAGTTTTTCCAGCGCTTTAACAGCAGCTAAGGGATAGGCATAAGTCGGCACGCCATATCCTTCCAACACGCGGCGCTTCTCTTCTGTGTAGCTGCCGCCCACGGAAATAACAGCGACGGGCTTTCTCCTGTCGTCGCTTGCGCGTGTCAGCACACCGAGAATCCGCTCGTCAATACGCGGCGTCTGGTAAAGCACTATTATGATCAAACTATCTATATTTTTATCCTGCATTGCCAATTCTATTGCTTTTTCATATGCTCCAACACCAGCATCACCCACCAAATCCAGCGGGTTTTCTATATTGACATAACCAGGCATCATTTTGCGCAGTGTTGTCTTTGCTTTTTCTTCAAGTTCAGGCATGCTGAATCCATGCATTTCCAGGGCATCCGCAGTCAGCACGCCCATGCCCCCGCCATTGGTTATTACTGCCACGCGCCTGCCCCTGGGCAACGGCTGGTTGAATATCCGGATAAAGTCAAAAATCTCATCAAAATTTTCTGCTTCTGTTACCTTTGCCTGCCTGAATGCAGCGCGGTAAGCCAAGTAATTACCTGCAAGATTGCCGGTATGCGATTTTGCTGCTTTCATCGCCTTTCCGTATTTTCCGGCTTTCATCGCAACTATGGGTTTTTTTCTGTTTACCTTTCTCATTGCTTCAAACAGTTTTCGTCCGTCCTTTGCCCCTTCGATGTATAAAATAATTGATTTCGTCTGCTTGTCGTTTTCCAGATATTCAAGGTAATCGGCTTCATTAAGCACGCTCCCATTCCCGTAAGAAATAAATTTTGCAATGCCCACCCCATAATGTGCGGCGATATCAATGGTGCACGCACCGACTGCACCGCTCTGCGTTATAAAAGATATGCTGCCAGGCCCCGGGCGGCCTGACTTGTAGGCGGGGTTAAAATTACTATCAACCCGCGCATAGGGGTTGTAGATTCCTAGGCAGTTCGGGCCCACCAGACTTATGTTATAGCGAAGCGCCGCCTTTGCCAATTCTTCTTCCAAGTCATTTCTTCCTACCTCAGAAAAACCCCCGGAAAGCACTACCGCTCCCCTCACACCCATCCGGCCGCATTCATTTATTATCTTCGGAACAGTTTCTGCAGGGGTAACCACAATCGCGCAATCTATTTTTTCCTTGACCCTCAAAACATTACCATAGCATTTATGCCCAAGCACTTCGTCATATTTAGGATTAACCGGATAAATCTTTCCAGCGTATTCGCCAAGAACCAAATTCTTCATCACAACATTTCCCAACTTGCCTGGTGTAGGTGATGCACCGAATACTGCGATACTTTTCGGCTCGAAAACGTATCTCAGGTTTTCCAGCAGTTTTTCCTTTCCTTTCATCATTTCACCATTCTCACATCCACCAGATCGCCGCCTTTCTCATCAAAAATAACCGGGTTGAGGTCCAGCTCTTTCAAATTTTCTTTCTCCATCAATTTGCATGTTTTAAGCATGACATCCTCCAACGCCCGCAGATTTATCCCCCTTTTCCCTCTTGCACCCAATAGCACCGGATGCGATTTCAATTCATTGACCATCTCCTCGACATCGCTTCGCGTAATGGGGCAGAGCCTTGCAGAGATATCGCGGAATATCTCAACATAAATACCACCGAGGCCCAAAATAATCATTGACCCAAATTGCTCATCCCGCTTCCCACCGATAATCAGCTCGACGCCTTTCCGGGCCATCCTTTGTACCAACACCCCCCCCAATCCCAATTCCTTTGCCCGTGCAATGCTCTTAAACTCCTTAAAAACAAGCTTTACACCAATGTGGTTCTTCACATCCAACCGTACCCCCCCGACATCTGTCTTGTGCGATGCCTGGGGGGAAATCAATTTCATGGCCACCGGATAGCCCATCTTTTCCGCAGCTTCGATGGCCTGCTTTTCATTTTTTGCGAGGGAATACGGAAGCAGCCCGAATCCATATCTTTTCAAAAGTTTAAACGCAGGAAGGTCGCGCATAGCTAAGCATCGGATGTTGCTCTTAAAATTCTTTGCTCCACATTTGTTTGGCCAGTTTCCCGTCGTATAAATATCTGTTAATTGTTTTTTCCGCTTTTTTTCTCTGGTTTCGGTGCCCGCTTAAAAATTGATTTACCCTGTCTGCCAATATCTGCTTCAACTCGCCCGTCAGCATTTTACCCGTTTCATAATCATCATGGATTTGCTTTAGCTTCCTGTAATTGGGCTCAAACAGCATGTTCAGCCACTGGTAGGGAACATCCACTTCGGTTCGCCCCCCCTTCTTCCGGTGCTCTTCCACGCTTGCCTGGCCGCCGCTGAATGCATACTTCATAACTTTCTGTTTCACTGTTTTCTCATCGTCGTTTAACCATATCGCTGTCTCCACCTGGGAAGCGCTCATTTTCCCCAACGTACCTTGAAGCGGAGGCAAAAACTTGCTATGAATTGCAGCAGTTTTTTTATAACCCAGGCCTTCAGCAACATCGCGCTGTATTCTCCAAAACGGATCCTGGTCTATTGCACAAGGAATTAAACAACGTTTTTTTTCAAAAAATGCAGGCACTGCCTGGTATGCAGGATAAAACATTAGCCCTATGTTGCTCTGTTCATTGAAACCAAAAACGGCGCGCACTGTTGAATAATTAATCCTTTTCGCAGTTTTCATCAGTAGCGGATAAACATTTTTCACATACTCACTATCCTTGAAGATAAACGTCCTGTCCGGATCAAAACCAACGGCGGCAATCTCCACAATGTTTTCGTCCGCGTGCTTCTGGATCCCCTCCCATGCGGCCTCCCGCTTCACCAGAAATTTCTCATCATCGGTAATTTCTATATACAAATTTACCTTGAATTTCTCCTGCAACCATTTCGTAAAAATCATCGGGATCAGATGCCCGATATGCATGGGGCCGCTGGGCCCTCTCCCCGTATATAAAAAAAACCCCTTTTTCTTTTCATAATCATCCAAGACCAGATCCAAATCCCGATGGGAAAAGAAGAAATCCCGCTGGAGCAGGGTATGCAATTCTCCTGCATGCTTTTTTATCCGCTCGCGCAACCCGTCGTCAATCCGTTTCGTCCCAAACTGCTTGGTCAGCTTATCGTAATCCACCTTGCCGGTCACTTCCCATGGGGTAACGGTAAATTCTTCCATGGCTACAGCATGCCATTAAATCTTTTAATGCCTTTGTAACTGCATGGAGTGTGTCCGTGCCTTGGAAATGCAATTTCTCATTGCAACATTATGGATAGAAGGATTGCTTGACAAATTAGAAAAAAACAATAGGGTTAGTTCTTTTTTGCTTGTTCGAACACCACCCCAACCAAATCGTGTTTTTTGTCTATTGCAACCCTTGCCTCATCAATCTGTGTGAACCCCTTTGCTATAATTAATCGTCTCAGTTCATCCATCGTTCTTCGTTTAATTACTTCTAGTTTTTTTCTTATCTGCAGGTCGCATTTTTCTATAAAATCTGGAGCAAAAGGGTCTTCTTCGCCAATAATTAACTTGGCACCCGGTGCCATTAATTTTGGTAGTTTCTCTAACAACCTTTCTAAATCAACATAAACTGCAGCGTTTAGTAGCAGAACGGTACCAAACAAACCACTTATCTCTTCCGTGTTCCCATGCGTGAAGTTTGCTGGGTAGCCATCGTGCAAAACACTATTTTTTCGCGCTAACTCAATCATACTTTTTGAAGAATCTATCCCAACATAACCAACAAACCCATCACGTTGCCGCGCATGCAAATACCTCAGTGCTTCACCCGCTCCGCAAGCCACATCTAAAACATACCCACAAATATGTTTGCGTAGTGTGTCTAACAATTTATATTGCGCTTCATAATGCCCTGTTCTAATCATGTGCAAATGATAACCCCCTGCGATCTCATCCCATATATTGCCTGCAACCGGACCGAAAATTTTCAAAGCACTATTATAATGATGCAAGGGGACGTGGAGACTTAGGCCTTTATCCCACCCGAAAGGAAATGTTTTCGTGCCCGTGTACCTGGTTTGGCAGAGTGCCACCAGATCATCAATTATTTTTCTTGCAATCCTTGCTTCTGCTGCATTTTCACTTAGATGCGCAAAGGCTCCTATAACTATCTCAGGCACACCCAAAAGCGCTCTAGCTCGAAACACATCCTCTCTTACTTCTGCCAGATCTACTTCCTCATCGCCTTTTTCAACACAAACCAAGGCCAAGAGTGCGTTGTCAGAAGTTGTTGGTTTGTCATCTAATATTGGCAACATCTCACCTAATTTTTTCCTTATTCTAGCTTCGGCCTTTCTCTTTTGGCTAAGCCCTTTGCCTGGTATGCCTGCTTCGATTCGGAGATTTTTAGCATGGTAGTATAACAGTTTCATATCTTTCACTTGTGTTATTTCCTGTTAGTATCTGTACAATTTCTTATATATTAAACTTTCCTCAAAATTCTTGCAAAAAGAGAAAGATTTTTATTGATTTTTATCATAAATAACAACTATATACTATCTAATAATCTGATTCTGCAAATACCATCCTAGTAATTATTAATCGAGCGGTATCATCTTGTTTAATCACTGACTATAATGTATATCAATTTAGTAAGCTTATTTGCTAAAATGATAGTATTTTAAACTCTTTTAGCAATTAAAAATACATGGAAAATGAATTGGCCGAACTTAATTCTCGTGCACACGAAGAAGGCAAGAAATATACCAAAAAACGTCTGTTATACCCCAAAGCGCTTCAATTTTTAAAAGACCGAATATTCCTTGGTCTCGTTGGGCCGCGCGGGGTGGGCAAAACAGTGATCTTAAAACAGCTTCTAGTAGAGTTGGGTTCGGCATTTTATATTTCTTTGGAGGATAAGCCACTTACTTCAACACTTTATGATATCGCAAAAGAACTGGATGAGAAAAAAATCAAATATCTTATAATTGACGAGATACAATTTTATCCTAATTTCGATGCTGAATTAAAAAAAATTTTTGATGTTCTTGCTATAAATGTAATTTTCAGCGGTTCAGTTGCCATTTCTATTTTACAAACACCTGCTGATCTGTCCAGAAGAATGCGTCTAATGCAGGTCCCCCCATTCTCTTTCAGGGAATTCATACTTTTCGAGAAAGAAGAATCCCTGGAGCCATTTAAGTTTTCTGATTTGGAGGTTGCTGAAAAAACAAAGGAAATCTACCATAAAATTTTTCGCTTCGAGCATCTTTTTGACAAATACCTCCAGGGGCGCAATTACCCGTTTACTCTTTCACTTGAAACCTATTTTGATATATTCACCAATACCCTGGAGAAAGTAGTCTCTAATGATTTTATTAAAACAGGCTCTATCTCCCCAGACGAAATTAGGGACGTAAGAAATATGCTAAAATTTATTGGCAAGTCTTTTGCAGAAGGGATAAATTATTCCTCAATAGCAAAGAATTGCGGCATAACAAAACACAAGGCGGAAAAATATGTTTCGTTGTTAGAAAAATCATTTGTACTTAACCAAGTGTTCCCAACGGGTACCAACGTTCTAAAAGAACCAAAAATATTGTTTTCGCTACCCTACCGTCTTTTATATAAGAATTTTGAAGATTGCACAGGCCCCTTAAGAGAAGACTTTTTTGTTGAAACAATGCGTTTTTCACAAAAAGAAATTTTCTATTTAAAGTCTACCAGAGGTGAAAAAACACCTGATTACCTAATTGACGATACTGTAATAGAAATAGGAGGGAAATCAAAAGGCCGCCAGCAATTCAAAGGATATTCGGCCAATAAAAAAATTATTCTGACCCACCCCGGAATTATTGACGAAATTAGAAGGCCATTGTTCCTACTAGGCATGGTTGAGTTTTATGACAGTTGAAGATTTCGATCTTACTGATCGAAAAATACTTGCTGAATTAGATAAAAACGCCAGGATAAGCTACAGTGAGCTGGGCAAACGCACTCATATTGCTAAGGAAACAGTGAAATACCGAGTGGAGCAGTTGCAGAAAAAAGGGATTATTCGTGGCTTCTATACTGTTGTTGATTTCTCTAAACTTGGCTTTACACTTTACAGACTTTATCTCCGCTTGCAGAACACGAATCCTAAAATTGAAAATGAAATTACTAATCATCTGTCACAATCGAAAAACGTCTCGGTTTTCTATCGAATAAACGGAGCATATCATGTTGCTCTTGGTATATGGGCCAGAAACACATGGGAATACGAAGCGTTTTGGTTGGCCTTTAAAATAAAATTTGGTGAATATTTTTCAAATTATCATCTTTCGCTTATGACGGAATATTTTGAATTTTCTAGATTGTATATTCTTCCTTCAAAAACTGAAAAAGAAATATTTACGACTATTTCGAAAAGCGAAGCCCAAAAACTAGATAATATAGATTTTCAACTACTCGCCTTTCTTTCAAACAACGCACGCGCACCACTAGTTAAAATTGCTGAAAATCTAAAAATTAGTATCGTTACTGCGCGCTATCATTTGAAAAGCTTAATTAATAAAAAAATAATTATTGGTTTCCGCCCTATTTTTAATCTTCACGCGTTAGGCTACGAATATTATAAAGTGGATATATTGTTCAAAAAATTCGACAAAACAAAAGAAATTATGCAACATATTCTTTCGCATCCCAATGTAATTTACACAGAACGCACACTAATCTCAAGCGATCTAGAATTTGATGTGGAGATTGAAAACTTTGAAAAATTCACAGAAATGATGGATTCATTCAGGGCCAAATTCCCGGAGGATATCAAGGATTATACCTACTATTCCCTCATTAAAAACTACAAAACGAGCTATGTGCCTGCACTCTAGAAACCTGTACCGGTTGCCAGTTCCTCAAACAAAATCCGTTGTCTCTCCCCCCTATCCGCCTTATCAATCTCTTCCTGCCGGTGTCGGGAAAGCTTCATCAGCTGGTAATCACCGTCCATGAGCCCGTAGATAGCCAAAACTTTATTCAGCCTGCTCCGTGTTTCCCGTGCCGGCTGTCCATTCGCAGGGCTGTCGCATACCCCATAACAAACCTTGACCCTTCCATGCGCCGGATGGTCGATATGTACTCCGCTTCTTTTGTACAGTTTCCGTTCTATCCGTTGGGTTCTCATGTGTTAATATAAGGTTAGAAACGCATTTAAACATTCCTTATAGCATTTAAACTTTGCCTTCCCTTACCCCTTCATGCCTCTCGATCGCTCGAGACTTGCTCCGCGTGAAGTGGAAATGCTCAATAAGGTGATGGCCCTGGGCATTGCCGAGACAGATGCGGAATCACTCGCCAGCGCCATTTTAACCAAAAAAGGCTGTTCTTGGATGAACAACGATCCGGTGGACCAGAAAACACTGGACAATCTCCGGCAATTTCTAACTGCCAACAACTATCCGCTGCTCGTTACCGTAAGCGCTGTCCCCACGCGCAACAAGTACATCTGGGATGTTTGGGTAAAAAAATAGGCTTTCCTTTTTTTGAAATACTATCCATAATGTGCGCTCCTTTGTTCAGGCTGGTTCTGGGTAATGTTATGCGGGCTTATCGCAAGCTTGCTTATGATTGTCTGGGTGCCACTCCAAAATCCTTCTATTAGCACCTTCGCTCTTCCATACTTCATTCTATCCAATGGTTCACCCGAAACAAAAAATATCTCATTATGGTTTTTATCCTGCGGCCCGCTAGCCTCATGGTCGAGTATGCACACTGAAGCAATAAACGGCTTGCCCTGCGCGAGTTTACCTACTGCCCCGCTCAACTCCTTCTCCAGCCTTTCCCGTTCCTTCTGCTCCATGTCAATCCACGATCCCCTCGGTCGTGACCTTGAACACCGCTTCGCCCTCGGGCAAATTCGGCGAATCAACCAAACGCGCTATCCGTTTCTGTTCCTTGCTTTTTCTAACATATAATCGTGCAGTTGAGGCGTGGGCCAATACATGCCCGCCGATTGGCTTGGTAGGGTCGCCGAACAGCATGCCTGGGTCGTCCATTACCTGGTTAGTGACATAGACGGCCAAATTATATTTCTCTGCGAGTTGCTGCAACAGGTGAAGATGCTTGTTCAACTTCTGCTGCCGTTCGCTCAGGGCCCCCCTCCCCATATATTCCGAGCGGAACAGGGACGTTAGCGAGTCCACTATAACCAATTTTATATGATGTTTCTCAATCCATTCATGCGCGCGTTCTGCCAATAGCATCTGATGGTCGGAATTCTCTGCCCGCGCCACAAAAATATTCTTCAAAACCTCCTGCGGATTTAAACCCGCGGCTTCGGCCAGTTGGGCGACCCTCTCCGGCCTAAACGTACTCTCTGTGTCTATAAATAACACCCGTTGCGCATCGCCACCGTTGGCATCGGGAGTTTTCTGCACGTTTACGCACAGCTGAAACCCCAATTGCGTTTTACTCGAACCAAACCGGCCATATGCTTCGGTTATCCCCTGTGTTTCTACCCCCCCACCCAGCAACTCATCCAGGTTTTTGGAGCCGGTGGCTATCTTGTAGATATTCTTCCTTCTTTCATATACCGTATCCGCGCTTTCAAATCCAACTTCTACCGCTTCTTTAGCAGCCGCAATCGCCTTCTTTGCGCTTTCTACCCCAAATTCCCCTGCCTCGGCCAGATCGTGGGGGGCCGCCGCCGCCAAACTCGTAAAGTCGCTATACCCCTTCGCCCGCAACCGCTCTGCGGTTACCTCGCCTACACCGGGCAAATCCTCCAATTCCTTATAATATTTTTTCCCGTTTTTTTCTTCTTTTGTCATATCCAACACCTAATTTTCCCTTACCTGATAAATCGCATAAGCAACAATCAGGGTCAATAACCGCACGTTTCGCTCCCCCAACACATCCAGCGATGCCAAAACTTCCCGGCTGGGGCTGCCTTTGAGGACAGCCTCCAGCCCCTTGAGGACCTCTTCATCCTCCCCCTCGACAACATGACCTGCGCGCAAACGCTGGACTACTCGTATGAGCCGTACCCGGTCCTGCAACAACAATTGCACGATCGTTGCATCCTCTATCTCTTCCATCCCTACATACTCCAACTCTCCCATATACGGTTGCATACTCCTCACCTTTTTTCCTCCTTCTGCGTGTTCGGGAATACCAACAATTTCATATTCCCGATTAATAGCGTATAAAACTCGTTCCCGTTTTTCGAAACGTTCTTCCACATACCGCCCACATTGCGGTAAAGCGTCTTTCCATCCCGGTCGGTATCCACCTGTACCACCCGCAAATCCGGCCGGTTGGCTCCTCTCTGGGTTTCTCCCTCCGGGCTAGCTGGTTTGCTTTCGCCCTTGCTTGTTGCCTCCTCAAATCCCTCATCCACTAATCCTGGCATCTTATCCTCACCTCATTAGTATATACTTACATATGTATATACTATTACAGTATATACT
>Ga0209541_10018307_pt1 | contig 10152 bp, 4 predicted proteins | sample RifCSPlowO2_01_FD_184027 | JGI IMG/M metagenome (GOLD analysis project Ga0209541, IMG submission 184027) | Groundwater microbial communities from Rifle, Colorado - Rifle CSP2_plank lowO2_0.1 (SPAdes) (version 2) | ecosystem: Environmental > Aquatic > Deep subsurface > Groundwater | place: Rifle...
GAAATAGAGATAGACAAGGTTGCGTTCCTGCCCGCAGGCGCGCTTCTTATCGTGCCGACCGGGTATCTCCCGAAAGAGATGGCCGGAATGGGCTCGAGCTTCAGCTTCAAGGACCTGCTGGCGCGGGGGGTGACCATAGTCTACATCGGCCTGCCCTTCAATGACCGGGTGCTGGACCGCGACGGGCTGACAATATCTTCGAATTATTCCGAGCTTATCTTTGCCAAGCCGGAAAGCGCAGCACAGCTCCGCTCCACTGACGGCTTCCATCTTTCCAACGCGCGCTACGAGGTCGCGCTTCCTGAGGAGGGAAAGGCGCATTTTGCGCAGGCGGGCAGGATGTACGGCTCGGTTTCCGCAGTGAAATACCGGAACGGCTACATGGTTTTCCTGCCGCAGAGCCTGGACGGCGGCTGGCATGCAGAAGGCGGCGGGGAGGCCGCATCCGACGTTGTGCGGCTGGTGAAAGAGGAGCGCTGGCTCGCCCCTGTTGCATCTGCAGTCGTGCCAGGCGACATAACCGACGGCTCCCACGCAGCTTCCCTTTTCTCCTCCGTATTCTCAACCGACTCCGTATACGTGAAGTTCACCCTGGACGCAACTGACAGCAAGGGCATAACGCGGCGGAGCGAGCAGGTCTTCCTCCTGCAAAAAACGCAGAAGGGCGAGATGACGCCTGTTGAGATGCAGACCGTGCCCTACTACCTTTCAGGCGGCAAGACCGCGCTCAACATACAGCTTCGCGAGAGCAGCACCAAGCCGGTAAAGCTCTACGTGCGCATGTACAAGGACGGCCTCTTGAACCAGACGAGCGAGGTTGAGCGCAGACCCACCGACCCGACCACGGACAAGTTCCCCGAGCTTGAGGTGGATGCCGAGCCCGGCAACTACACCGTCCTTATCGAGGACGACAGCGGCAAGGTCTATGCAGCCACGCAGCTTTCTGTCATCGGCCTTGACATAGTCCAGAATTCCTCGGACTTTGGCAAGGGCCGCTTTTCGTTCCTGCTTTCCGCCGCGGGGAACGCCGTGCAGCCGCCTGACCTGACAGTGTCGCTTGACGGCCAGAATGAGAAGCAGTACTTCCGCGACTCGCTTCGCCCCTCCCCTGACGGCACCTGGACTGAGGTGGACTATGACTACGGGAGCGAGGTCAAGCAGGGCACACATCAGTTCGTCTTCTCCTTTGCAGGCAGGTGGACCAAGGTCCTTGAGGTTGACTACTCGCGCAGCCCGCCGTTCTGGGAAAACCCCATAGTGATCTTCCTTGCCCTCCTCGCCGCAGTGGTGTTCGGCTTGGGCGTGATGCTTCGCAGGCCCGAGATGCTGCGCTATGGCCTTGACATACCCGACTTCCCGCCGCTTTCAAGCATAAAAATACCGGTGAAAAAGTCTACCGTGCTTGAAATATTCGACTCCGTGAATGCCGCTTACTCGTGGCAGTGGATGCCGCTTCGCACCGATGAGCTGAAAAACGGCTTCCGCAAGCTCACCTACAACGGCAAGCCCATCCTCATAGGCGACTTCAACCTGGAGAGGATGCTGGCACACCTGAGGAACGAGGGAAAAGTGAAGGAGGAAATCGGCTACTGGGGAAGGAGCGACTGGGAGAGGATAAGCCGCCACTCCATTGCCTACCTTACGATATACCGCATAATGAGGAACGTATTCGTGAACAACGCGGTGAAATTCTCCAAGATTGATGCCATGAGCGACTGCGACGTGAAAGCGATTGCGGGCAAGGAGGAGATATACTTCCACATAATGGAGCCGCCATACGAGGCGCGCGTGCACCGCGCGCTTGCGACGAGCAAGAAGGGCACGACAATAATGGTATTCAAGAGCGAGGAGGAGAGGGACGACTTCAAAGACTCGCTCACCTCGACCAGCAAGCTTGCCGTTGGGCTGAAGATGGAAGTGAACTCGGGCAACATTTTGCTTCTGCCTGTCAAGAATGCGATTACCGCCTACCTGAAGGGGATAATGAAATAATGAGGGGGCGGCTCTGCTTAATTTTATAAACACCCGAAGCGAAGCCCCTCCGTGGGAGCATGAAAATAGCGATGCTGGGCTGGGAGTTCCCGCCCTTTGTTTCAGGAGGACTCGGGGTGCACTGCTACGAGCTTACGCGTGCGCTTTGCAGCCGAGGGGCGCAGGTGGACTTCTTCATGCCCGTCACAGGAAAGGCAATAGTTTCCCCGCATCCGAACCTCCGGATTATAGAGGTTGCGAAAACCGAGCTTCGCCCCTACCTTTTCTTCTCCAAATCCGGGCAGAATGCCACATACGGCGAGAATTTGATGAAGGCAGTGAACGAGTACTGGGAGAAGTGCATTGCTTCGGTGATGGAGAGGAGCAGCCAGCAGAAATACGATCTGGTCCATGCGCACGATTGGCTTACCAGCAAGGCTGGCTCGACCCTCCGCACGAAACTTTCCATCCCCCTGGTGCAGACATTCCACTCCACCGAGTTTGACAGGACAAGCTGGCCGTGGCAGTACATACTTGACGTGGAGCGCTCTGCCGCCGAGTCCGCAGACCTCATTATCGCAGTGAGCAACCGGACGCGCGAGCAGGTGAAAAGGCTGGGCGCGGACGAAAGGAAAATACGCGTTGTTTACAACGGTGTGGATTCCGGGCGGTTTTCTTCGGTGAAGATGGACGGGAAGGCTGCGGAGCAGCTGAAGAAGGACAAGAAGATAGTGCTTTTCCTGGGAAGGCTGACCGAGCAGAAGGGGCCTGTGCAGTTCCTGCACGCGGCAAAAAAAGTCCTTGCGAAAAATCCCAATGTCCTGTTCGTCGTCGCAGGAAAGGGCGAGCTCCTCCCCCTCCTCATCAACATGTCCCTGGAGCTTGGCATTTCGCAGAACGTGAAGTTCCTGGGCTATGTGCCTGAGGACGAGCAGGCAAAGCTCTACAAGCTCGCCGATGTGTATGTCATGCCCTCTACATCCGAGCCTTTCGGGATAACCGCGCTTGAGGCAATGAGCTCTGGCGTGCCGGTGATAATAAGCAAGACATCAGGCGTGGCGGAAATAGTGCGCTCCGCAATAAGGGTGGACTTCTGGGACATAAACGCAATGGCAGAGAAGATACTCGCCGTGCTGAAGTACGACACGCTGCGCGCCACCATGTCGTACTTGTCCGTTGCAGAGGCTGCGCATTACTCGTGGGAAAGGACCGCCGAGGAGACTATGAATGTTTACAATGAGGCACTTGCCATGAGGATCCGCAACAGCAGTTGAGGAGACAGGATCTGCAAATTCAGCAGAATTTGAAGAGGCAGGGGCGGCAGCCCCTGGAGGCGCAAGCCCCCTGGATGAAGGCACAACAATGAAGGGGAGCATGCAGAAGCCAGGCATGCGCTCATTGGCAGGCAGCAATAAATAGAACGAGCGCCAGAAACTAGCATGAGATGCTCCCATGGATGTCTGCATTTATTTCCAGGTGCACCAGCCGCTGCGGCTGTCAGGCTACTCCATGTTCACCGAGCACACTACTGACGGCACGACTTATTTTGACGACGAGCTGAACAGCCAGATAATGCACAAGGTTGCTACGAAATGCTATTTCCCCACGAACACGCTCATGCTCGAGCTTCTTGAGAAGCATCCCGACTTCAGGATAAGCTACTCGCTCACCGGCGTATTCCTGGAGCAGTGCAAGCGCTACATGCCCGAGGTGCTTGAGAGCTTTGCCGCGCTTGCGAAAACAGGAAGGGTGGAATTCCTCTCGGAAACATATTACCATTCCCTCGCATACCTCTTTTCGGACAAGGACGAGTTCATTGAGCAGGTCAAGCTCCACTCGTCGGCAATTTCTGCATTTGCGCCCCCCTCAAAAGTATTCCGGAATACGGAGGCGATGTTCTCAAACGACATTGCCTACCTTGTTGAGAGGCTGGGCTACACAGGAATACTGGCAGAAGGGCTCGAGCATCTGCTGGGCTGGCGCTCGCCCAATTACCTTTATGGCGTGAAGGGCTGCGAGAGGATAAAGGCGCTTCTCCGACACTTCAAGCTCTCGGACGACATCGGCTACCGCTTTTCCGCAAAATGGTGGAGCGAGTACCCGCTCACCGCGGACAAGTACGCGCGCTGGCTTTCCGCCCTTCAAGGGGACTGCACCAACATTTTCATGGACTACGAGACATTCGGCGAGCACCAGTGGGCGGACACTGGCATATTCGAGTTCCTCAAAGCGCTGCCAGCTGAAGCAGAGAAATACCGGCACCTGCGGTTTGCCACGCCCTCGCAGCTGGTGGAGCGCATCCCTGCGCGCGACGACATAGACGCGCCGAACGTGACGAGCTGGGCGGACATGGAGCGGGACACCTCCGCGTGGCTCGGCAACGACATGCAGAGGAATGCTTTTGCGCTTGTCGAGTCGCTTGGCGGGCAAGTGAAGGAAAGGAAGGATGAGAACCTCCTTCGCACCTGGAGGATGCTCCAGAACTCGGACCATTTCTACTACATGTGCACGAAGTCGCTTTCGGACCAGGACGTGCACAACTATTTTTCGCCCTACGACTCGCCGTTCGACGCCTACATAAACTACATGAATATACTGAACGACTTCAAGGAAAAGGTTGAGAACGACGGGAGGAAGTAGCTAATCTGTGGCTTCACTCTGGACAAGCTGCAGGCCGCCGCCTGTTTTTTCAGTTTGCGCTGCCTTGCTGCCGAGAATTTCCTCGGTCAAACCAGCCAAGTCGAAAGCCAGATTGTCCGCATTCCTCTTGCCGATTTGGGTGGAAACCTCGAATACCCCGCACTGGGTGACAAGTTGCAGCACGTCTCCGTCAAGCACCAGCTTCCGGGTGGGACTGCGGTCCATTAACCTGAGCGGGCTGTTGCGGATCTGGAGATTTATTTCCATCCTTTCCGTTATTTTTCCATCGATGCTGCAAATCGAGAACCTGATGCCTGACGGGTCAATCTTGCCAAGCGAATAGCGCTCGAACATGTCTTTGGAATCATAACCCTTGCACTCCAGCATCGCCCTGGCTTTGACCGGGCGGAGAGCGCAGTCGCGCTGCAGCACGGCTTTGTAGTCTGATGCCATGAGGGTATTGTGGCGCATTGGGTTTTTAAACCTAATGCTATTCCACTAAGAACCACACACGTTAAGCGGGCTTTCACTTCGCCACGGTGTTTTATGGGCGCCAAAATATTTAACGCTAACCGTCCGGGCGCCCGGGCTGAACCTTACATTAGCTATATAATTGTCTTTCCCGTTTTCCTCTTCATGCCAACCGTCCCTGCAGGTGGAGAGATGAGGAGCATGGGCAGGCAGAAGATGCTTGCCAACCTGCAAGTGCTGCGCACCGATGAGTCGCTCTCAGGGGCGCTCCTGGTCGCGCTTGGCACGCTCTTCCTGCTCCTTTCCTTCACATTCTACCCGCTTTACCTCGTGGTTCTCCTTGCCGCGCTCTCGGGCGCAGTCGCATACAAGGTGCCCCCGCTCGGGACGATATTGGGAATGTTCCTGGCATTCCCCGCCGTTGCGTACCAGGCGCCTGTGTTTGCCTGGCTGTTCCTAGTATTCATATCGATTGCGCTTTTCGAGGCCTGGAAGCACTGGAGCACCATTTCCTTCCTCAAGATAGCGATACTGATGCCGTTTGCGCCCTTCCCCTTCTCCCTCCTCTCGGGATTCATCTTCTTCGCCCTCGGCGTGGGCGCCATGCATTTCGGGAGCAGGCATTCCTTTGCAGTGTCGCTTCCCGCGATATTCATCGTGCTTTTGCTCTCCTCTGTGTGGATGGTGCAGACCGCCTCGTTCATCACCATTTCAAATGACTATGAGGGCGTGTATGCGCCCAAGCTTGACTACCTGCAGAACCGCAACGAGGCAAAGCCCGAAGTTTCAATCGTTTCGCTTGTGCCCGAGATGGGGGGCGCAATAGGCTCGCTTTTCTCGGGCGACAACATAAAGTACGTCTCGCCTGCGCTTGAAAAATTCTTCGGCAACGCGCTAAGGCTTCTTGCTTCCGATTACGCGCTGGTGCAGCTTGTCACCTGGGCGGTTGCGCTTTTTGCGCTTGCCTTCCTTCCTGCAAGAATTGAGCACCGCTACAAGCAGACCATTTCCGCCTGTGCATTGTTCCTCGTGCCAATAGTGAATTTCCTCGTGGCGCCGGCGTTTGGCAATCCCGCAGAGCCCGCCTCGTTCATCTACTGCCTGCTTTCGGTTGCCGCAATTGGCGTGCTCGAGTCCCAGGGGATAAAGCTGTCGGGCGAGAAGAAGGCGCTGCGCGCGCAGAAGCAAAAGTCGTTCGGCAAGTTCGGGCTGCAGGACCTTGGGGATTCCGAGGGCGTGGACTCGCTTGACGACGTGGGCGGCTATGCCGACGTGAAAGAGGAGCTTCACGAGGCGATTGTCGCGCCCATAAAGCAGAAGGAGTTGAGCTATACATATGGCATAAAGCCGCCGACAGGCATTCTGCTTTTCGGCCCGCCGGGCACGGGAAAAACGCTTTTGATGAAGGCGCTTGCAAAGGAGCTGGATATCGGGTTCTACTACATCAAGTGCTCGGACCTCCTGAGCGAATGGTACGGGGAGAGCGAGAAAAACCTTGCAGAAGTGTTTGCAATTGCAAGGAAGAGCGCCCCCTGCGTGCTTTTCTTCGACGAGATAGACTCGATAGGGAAGAAGCGCGATGCCTATACTAGCGACGATGTCGCGCCCCGCGTGATGAGCGTTTTCCTTGAGGAGCTGGACGGCTTCAAGGGGAAGAAGAACGTGATAACAATCGGCGCGACCAACGTGCCTGACCAGCTGGACCCCGCCCTCATGCGCCCGGGCAGGTTTGACAAGATAATCTACATGCACGTGCCTGACTTTGAGGCGAGAAAGTCCATTTTCAAGGTGCATCTTAGCAAGCTTCCGACCGAGACGGACATAGACTATGACAAGCTTGCAGCAAAAACAGAGAGGTACTCTGGCGCGGACATAAAGAACATCTGCACCGAAGGGAGCCGCCTTGCCGCGCGCGAGGCGATGAAGTCCGATGTCGTGGTGCCTGTCACCACCAAGCACCTTCTTACCATAATTTCCAAGGTCAAGCCCTCGGTGACGCTGGACCAGCTTGACACTTACAACAAGTTCCGCATGGATTACGAAAGGCGGTCTGGCGCAGAGGAGAAAAAGCCCGAGGAGAAAGGAGTGAGATGGGAAGATGTCGCAGGATTGGAGGATGTCCGCCAGGTCCTTTTGGAGTCAATTGAAATTCCCCTTCTTCATGAGGATTTGATGAAGGAAATGGATGTCAAGCCAAGCAAGGGATTGCTCCTCTTCGGCCCGCCAGGCTGCGGAAAAACAATGATTGTGAAAGCGGCTGCGAATGAATTGAATGCGAACTTCCTTACAATCAGCGGCGCCGAGCTGATGAAGGGCAAGGACAGGAATCCCGCTTCCTATGTGAAAGAGGTATTCAACAGGGCAAGGGAGTCCGCGCCTGCGCTCATCTTCATTGATGAAATAGAGGCTCTTGCGCCAAGCCGGGATGAGTACAGGGGGGGAATCCTGACCGAGCTCCTTCAGGAATTGGACGGCGTAAAAGAGCTCAAGAATGTGATGCTGGTCGGCGCCACCAACAAGCCCTCAGCACTTGACCCTGCAATACTTCGCCCGGGAAGGTTTGACAAGATAATTTACATACCCCCGCCGGATGAGAAGGCGCGCAGGCAGGTGTTCGGGATAAACCTTGCGAAATTCAAGGACAATGTGGACTTGGGCAAGCTTGCATCCTCAACTGACGGATTTTCAGGGGCGGACATCGCCTCGGTCTGCCAGGAAGTGAAGATGTCCCTTGTCAGGGAAAAGCTGAAGGGCAAGCCCACAGCGGTGAGCACTGATGCGGTGATGAAAGTCATCTCAGGAAGGCGACCCTCGATAACTGCAAAGGACCTGCGCGAATACTTCGCGTTCATGCAGGAATACGGGGAGAGGAAGTAATTCTTAGCGCCTAACAAAACCACCATCCATTATATAGCTGGCAAATGTTTTCCAATGCGGGGGGCGTGGAATAAGGTTGTAACAAAACAGCTCATCCAAAAATGAAGCGCTCCCTATCACCCCCCTTGAAAAAAGGAGTGCCTGATATTGCATCTCTTCCAAAAAATCAGGCAGGTGCCCCTAAAAGTCCAAAGGAAAGCGGAGTGCTCCTCTAGTTTCCTCTACTAACAACCAAACTTCGTCATTCCGTTGGTTTTGGCATACCGAAGTGTCGAAGAATAAACTTTTGTTTATAAACAACTCTTTAAAGAACTGGTCAAACTTTATAAACCTAGCTCGGAACATCATTCCCGTCTCCCTATGAGGGGCGCTTTGGCGAGCGCGTCTCGGGAGGGTACGAAAAAGAATGAATGAAAGGAAGCAATAGCAGGGCAAAAAAATCAATGTCGTCGATAAATTTTGTACCATGCCCTGAAAGACGACATTTGAGGTGGAACAATGAAAGGGATAAACGTGAGGAAGATAGCGGCTTTGGCCACTATCGGCGTCCTTGGTTTCTCCGCTGTGGCTATGGCCGACGTGGTGTTCGGCAGCACGCAGCTGGTGGACCAGAACGGGCAGCCGACGGTCAAGATCGTTGTCGGCTCAAAGGCGGCAGTCTCTGACGGTGTGGCAGCGGCCAACATCGCAGCAAAGATTGCCAACGAGGCGTATAAGAGTTCGACTCTTACCGCCCAAGTCAGCGGCACCCCGACCTGCACAGTTGGCGCGGGCGTGAGCGGCGCTGGCACCTGCTCCATCGTGGAGAGCAGCAAGTCGGTGACCCTTGAGGTAACCGTCCCGGGAACAGTCGCGGGAACGCACAACTTCAAGACGCTGATTACTGACACGATAGACAGGCAGACGCAAAACAGGAACGACCTCCTCTCAGAGGACGTCTACCAGGCAGCCATGACGTCAACTGACACGTCGGGCAGCATTGCCTCCCCCCTCCGTGCGGTGGAAACCGGAACGGTCAAGGGACAGGACCTCTACAGGATAGGCTCGGGCCAGTTCACTGGCTTTGCTGACTACTCTATAGTGGACGACCAGGGAAGCGGCATCGGCACCTACACCGAGGAACAGGCGTTCTGGGTAGGCTCCCGCGGCAACAACTCGGTCGCATACGACAGCGGCGCATCCTACCGTGACGTGGTGGTGAACAAGTACTCCGCATTGGTGTACAACCTGAAGTTCACCGGCAACGACTACGGCATACCGGTGTGCACAGGCGACCTGAACAGCTCGCTTGCTGACGACTGGACCTCGTGCGGCACTGACTCGAACTCGAGGACCGCCAGGCACCGCGTGAAGATAAAGTTCATGGGAAGCGAGTGGATAATCTCCGAGATGAACGACCCTTCGGTCACCATCACCAGCTCTACGGCTGTGAACAACAGCGGGCAGATAAAGCTGGCAAAGGAGGCGAAGTACGGCATCATCAACGTCGGGCAAGTGCTTGACGCTGGCACCTTCAAGGTGCGCCTGTCGGACATATCAGTTGCAGTGGGCGCTGCGAACGTGCACCCTGCAATCATCGATGTGCTTGACGCGAATGAGGCTGTAGTGGGCCAGATCCAGGTAGACCCTGGAACGACCTACACCTTCACCCAGAGCGGAACGGGCAACTCCATCAAGGTGCACGTCTACAAGACTGCGCCTGGTTTCACCCTGAACGCGAAGTGGGCTGAGATGGCCATCTACTCGGACGAAATCACCCTGAAGGATGCATCGAGATACAATCTTGTATCCTCGACTGCCCCCGACAAGAACTTCAAGGTGTCGCTCCTTTGGAAGAACCGCGACTACACGGGCGCAACCGGCGGTGCAGACACCTCCGGCGACTCGCTGCGCGAAATCGTCCTCTACAACATTGACGGATTCGACAGCAAGACCAAGCCCGGCGACGTCACGAACTTCCTGCAGAGCACGCCGACCTTCAAGGTGACCTACAACGGCGTTGACCTGGCTGACGACGACTACCAGTCCCTGGCCTTCTCTGCGCTGTCATCCGACACCTACAGGGTGGCAACCGGAGCAGGCGACACTGTCCAGTGCAACTCGTCCTCATCCAACGACTTCTCCTACACGGCGAAGCTCGTTGAGATAAAGACGGCTGGCAGCAACAAGCTCGGTGGAACTGGCGACGCGCTT